>Ga0172381_10001259_pt1 | contig 30142 bp, 51 predicted proteins | sample Leawel6488metaG_FD_119754 | JGI IMG/M metagenome (GOLD analysis project Ga0172381, IMG submission 119754) | Leachate microbial communities from a municipal landfill in Southern Ontario, Canada - Leachate well 64-88 metaG | ecosystem: Engineered > Solid waste > Landfill > Unclassified | place... | reverse complement strand
GGCGGTGCCAGGACAGTCCAGGACGCTGAATACCTTCCAAATGGGGGTAGCCCCCCACTCTGCCCTGAAACCCCGTCAGAATCGCGGTACGGCGGGCAGGCGGGCATTGTGGCTCATGGCGTCCCCCGCCTGTCACGGTGGGGTGAAGGTCTGCCGTCACATGATGCGGGCTATGTACGATGCGGGGTGGGAGATCACGGTGGCCTCCCTCAACCCGTGGGAGTGGGGTGCCTGGGCGGACTGGTCATTCGTGCGGCGCACGCGGCCCGACATGATTGCCCCCCCGTACGACTTGGTGGTGGCGAACTACTACGCGACGTTGCCTATCGGGGCGCAGATCAAGGCGAAGAAGCATCTGGCCCTGATCCAGAGTGACGAGCCCGAGTGGCACATCCTGGACCGGCATCAGGCCGAGGCGGAGTGCTTCCGGACGCCGGGGTACCAGCATGTGATCATCGCGAACCACATGCGCTGCTTCGGGGAGAAGTACGGCATGGACATCGTGGGGCAGATCGACAACGGCGTGGACGCCCTGACGTTCTACCCGGACTGGTTTCTGAAGCGCGAGTGGCCGCATAGCCTGATGATGATCAGGAAGAACGCTCCGGTGTGGTTCACGGGGCAGGAGTATGCGGAGCAGGCCGTGCTGGAGTTGGCGAAGCGGTATGACGATCTGGAGGTTGTGGTAGTGGGGCAACAGGCGCCGCGGTGGCCGTGCAAGGTGCGGCACGTCCAGACGTACGACGAGAGCGAACTGCGGCGGCTGTTGAACAACGTGAGTTGCTTCGTGCGGCCGTCGTTCATTGAGGGGTTCTCGTTGACCGATCTGGAGGCAATGGCCTGCGGGACGCCGTTGGTAGTGACACCGATCGGGGTCAGTGACGTGGCGCGGCATGGGGAAGAGGCGTTGTTCGCGCCGAACGTTCCGACTGATGAGTTCATCGCGAGGGGCAGGAGCGCGGAGACGCGGCCGGCGTTGGGGCAGGAGATCGTGGCCGGGATAGTGGCGGGGGTGACCAGGGTGTTCGAGGAGCCGGAGTTGCGAGAGAAACTGGCAATGGGCGGGTTGCGGCTGGTGCGGGAGCGGACGTGGGAGAAGCAGGGAGAGCAATGGATAGACTGCGTAGAGAGGGTGATGGCGGAATGAGTAGAGTGATCAGAGGGGACGACGCGGCGGGCTGGGAGTTCTTCAACAACGTGCTCTGCCGGCCGGGGATGTCCTACCACGAGACGAAGCGGCAGCAGCTCCTTGAGTTCGGCATCCCGGAGATCATCCTGGCGCAGTGGGAGGCGAGGGACCCGGTGTGTGCCAGCTACGGGGAGCAACTGATCCAGGTGCTCGGGACGATGGACGCGGGGATGGAGCGGATGCGGCCGGACGGGGTGACGCGGCTGGGCAGGTACGCGAGTGGTATCGGTGACCTGTTGGCAGAGCGTAGTATCGTGGGGACTGTGGTTGACTTCGGATGTGGCGCGTGGGTTGACGCTACAATCTACTTCGCTAGTCGTCTCGACATGGTACTTGTGCGGTTGGTAGATGTGCGCCCTCTGTCGTTGGCCTTCTCTTCCTGGCAACTGGACCAACGGGGCATCGGCCACGAGACGTTTTGTGAGAAGGAAGATGGGCCGGCGGGTGGTCTCTACTTTCCCAATTCGATGATAGTTGAGTCGAGTGCATTCGAGCACGTCCCCGGCATCCGTGCCCTGTTCCCGAAGATGATGGACAGCCTCTCACCGGGCGGTCTCTTCCTAACGAACTACACCTACCTGGACTGGACCAACCCGGCCTTCGACGGCTACCAGGAGAACAAAGACGCTCAGGGCGCGGTGATCGCGGACTGCCTCGACATGGCCTATCGCTACCAGTGGGACCCGCCGCAGGACCCGGTGACCGGCTGGGACCTCTGGGAAAGGAAGTGAAGAGATGGCCTGGGAGATGACAGATGGCCTCTGTGTTGACATTGGCTGCGGGCGCAACAAGGTCCCCGGCTGCCTCGGTATCGACATCGCGGACGACGTGGGGGCGGACATCGTCTGCGACATTACCAAGGGCATTCCGCTACCAGACAACAGCGTAGACGAACTGCACTGCAGCCACGTACTCGAACACCTGTGGAATTGCGATCCGGCACTGCTGGAGATGGCGCGTATCTGCAAGCCTGGGGCTTCGCTCTTCTTCCGAGTGCCGGACGTGCATCACGACAGCTACCACTGTCCGACGCACTGCCAACCGTGGTCCCGCTACTGGTGGGAGGAGCATTGCACGTTGTTTGATGTGGTGAGAGTGTCCGGAGAGGTGGATGCCGAGGCGTTCGGGAGGATACAGCGGTACCTGCCGGAGATCACGGAGGAAGACGCTATGGACCTGTTCTGGAATGTGCGGAAGGAACTTCATATCTGGTGTAGAGGGAGGTAGGGAGATGAGAGTTGCGGTCATCGGGGCGAACGGACAGCTAGGGACGGAGATCTGCAAGGAAGCGGAGGATTGTGGGCACGAGGTCATCGCGTTGACTCATGATGATATCTGCGTGGATGTCGAGGGAGACATGGAGGTAGTATTGTTGGCAAAGCCGGACGCGGTGATCAATACCGCGGCGGTCCATAGTCAGGTTGCCTGCGGGGCTAACCCGAGACGGGCATATCGGGTCAACGTGGCTCAGTCGCTATGCGATCTGGCGCATGCCCGAGGTTGGTACTACCTATATGTGAGTACCGACTACGTCTTCGAGGGGATGTTCCGGCAGTATGGTTCAAGCCACATGGAGGATGACCCCTGCCGTCCCCTGTCGATCTACAGCCGGACGAAGTTGGCGGGGGAACTGGCCGTGCAGACGTACCTGCCGGAGAATGGGGCGGTATGTCAGGTCAGCACGTTGTTCGGGGCGGCGGGGTGTCGGGGCAAGGGCGGGGGCAACTTGGTGGACCGGATCGTGACGATGGCGCGGGAGGGGACGGAGGCGACGTTCGACGCGAACACTTGGGTGAGCCCGACGTACGCAGTGGACGCGGCGGTGCAGATACTGCGGGTGTTGAGCGAGTTGGAGATGGGCAACGCGGGGGTGTTTCATTGCGCGAATGCTGGAGGGTGCAGCCACTGGACGTTGGCACAGGCGGTAGCGGAGGAGATCGGTTGTACGGACTGGATGCCGAAGGTGCATTACGTCAACGAGGACGGAGACCGCCCTGTGTTGCGGACGGGGTTGGCGAACACTAGGTTGGAGCTGGCGCCGAACTGGCGGGACGGGCTGCGGCGGTACATCGCCGAGAAGTACGGGAAGGGAGCGTGACATGGAGCGGCAACTGACAGACTTACAGTATAGACTGTTGGACCAACTCGCTACGACGCCGGAAGCGGCGATCAGCCCTACTGATGTTGGTACTGTCATGCGGGCGTGGTGGACCTATTCTCGCATTACGGCTGAAAGCGCGTGGGCATCACCGAAGTTGAAGTTGTTGGAGAAGCGTGGGCTTGTGGCGGCGACTGAGAAGAGGCACTACTACTTGACGAAGAAGGGCGTCGAGGCATTGATACAGAGGCGCGAAGTTACGGGAAGGGAGAGTGACTGAGATGGGCTTAGTGCAGGCAGTGAGGCTTGATGTGAACATTGATGATAGGGGAAGTCTGTTTGAGGTGCTTCGTTCGGATGACGCTGATTACGCGGGCTTTGGACAGGTCTACGTTGTCACGACACGAACTGTTGGCACTATCAGGGCATTCCATCGCCATTCCGAGATGTGGGATCATTTCACAATCGTAGCTGGCGCCGCTAAGTTTGCGTTTGTGGATGGGAGACCTGGTGATGTTCCAGAATCTGCGGCACCTGTCTACTGCGTCGTGGGAAGTGCTGAGGTCCCAACGAGGATAGTCGTTCCGCCCGGAGTTTGGCACGGTCATATGACGCTTGTAGCGAACTCCACTCTCATTAGTGTAGCATCTCTTCCATACAAGGGGATGGGAAGAAGCGGGATAGTTGATGAACAGCGTGTTGATCCATTCTTCTTTGTGGCTGCGGAAGATGCCTGGCGGGTTGTTTACAAGTAGTGTGGAGGCTGTAAATGCCACTTGGATACAAAGTGACAACCAGACAAGAAGCTGCCGTGTTGGAATACTATCGCCAGGGAATGACGCAGAAAGATGCTGGAGAAGCCGCGGGCATTTCCGTTGGCAGTGCCCGCATGATTCTTCGTAAAAACCATGTGAAGCCGCGTGGGTGGGGCTATGGGTTCGCAAAGAAACAGGACATGCTGCTGTGCTATGAGACTGGGGCATCTGTTGTAGACATCGCGAGGAACTTTTCCTGTTGTCCTGATGCCGTCGCTGATATGTTGAAACGTGATTTTGGCATCAGAGAACTGCGTGGTGCAGGACATTACAACAGAAAATACTCTGTGGATCATACCTATTTTGATGCCATAGACAATCAGGAGAAGGCCTACTGGTTGGGTTTCATTGTTGCGGATGGGTGTAACCGGGTGAGCAATTTGTCCGTTGCTGCTCATCGTCAGGATCATAGCCACCTCGAAAAACTGCGGACATCTATGTCTTCTACCCATCCCTTCAAGCGGGGTTCTGGGAACTGTGAGTATCTGCAGGTGAATAGTTCCGAGATCTGTCGCGCTCTCAGTCGCTTCGGTGTCATTCCAGCAAAGTCGCATAGGTCTATCTATCCTGATATTCCGCCTATGCTTGACGTTCACTTTATCAGAGGATTGTGGGACGGAGACGGTGGCATGAGTTTGGGTCGGAAACATGGTAAGTGTCCGCAGATCATGTGGACATTGTGCGGCACACGTGCTCTGCTAACAACGGTACAAGCAGTTGTGTTGCGCGAAACTGAAGTGACATATCTACCGATTCAACAACATTCTACTATCTTCCGGTTGTATACCGGTGGCAATAAGAAGGTGAGGATGATTATGGAGTGGTTGTACGATGCTTCCGATGTATGTCTGGAGCGAAAACGCGATAGGTACTATGCGTATTCAGAGACGGTCAGTACGTGGAATGCGAAGTAGGAGGTGGAGGCGAAATGAAGGTCCTACTGACGGGCGGCTGCGGCTACATCGGGGTCCACCTGGCGCGGAAGCTCTGCGTGGCTGGATACAGCGTAGTGGTATTGGACAAGTGCCTCTTCCCGAGTGGGGAACAGTACCTGCAGGCATGGGCGAACATGGACGAGATGGATCTCCTGGTGATCCGCGACGACGTGCGCACGGTCAACTCAAAGCTCTTTCTGCATGGCTTCGATGCGGTGTGTCACCTGGCCGGCCTGAGCAACGACCCGACGGCCAACAAGTACCCGGAAGCCAACTTCGCGATTAACTACGAGGGGACGGTGCGGTTGGCGACCCTGGCGAAGGCGGCCGGGGTGAATCGCTTCACCTTCGCGTCGTCGGCGTCCGTCTACGGGGGCAGCGACACAAAGGGACTGCTGGAGACGGCCCCCCTAAAGCCGGTGGGGCACTACGGGGAGGCGAAGGCGAAGGCGGAGGATGCGTTGCTGCGGCTCGCCGGGAACGGATTCGAGCCGGTGATCCTGCGGCAGGCGACGGTCTCCGGGTGGTCACCGCGGATGCGGTGGGATCTGGTAGTCAACACGTTTGTGCGGTTGGCCCTGAAGCATGGACTGATCCGGGTCCACGCGGGGGGGGAGGCATTGCGGCCTCTGATCGACGTGCAGGACGTGGCGGAAGCGCATGTACGGTTCCTGGAGGCGGAGGGCGTCGGGGGGCAGGTCTACAACGTGGCGAAGCGGAGACAACCGAAGGGGGACTGCGTGCCGTTGTCGGAGGGATACACGATCGCTTGCTTAGCTCTATACGTGCAACACCTGCTCAAGCAGATGGGGACGGAGTGCCGGGTGGTGGGGGATTGGAGTAGAGGGGAGGGGCGCAGCTACGACATCGACTGCAGTAAGATGCGGGAGACGTTGGGGTGGGAGCCGCAGCGCGGAGTGATGACGATGGTGAGCGACCTGTTGGAGAACTTCGGGGCGGAGGAGATGACTGGGGTGGACGACGCGGAGACGAACAACATCGGGTGGATGGACGCTCTGGTGTACGGGGAGAGTCTGGCGAACGAGTTCGGAGGTGTCTTCTGATGCGTACGGCGTGGCGGCTTGATGACAACCTCTGGGACGATGATGTAGAGGAACAGACGAATATGCCAGAGACAGAGGTGGAGAGGATCATGTCCGCATGGGGGCAGGTGCCGTTGCCGTTTTGCATCTACCGAATATCGAGCGAGTTCGTTGTTCAGGAAGCTGAACACGGAGAGAGCGGGTACGTTGCCGTTCCCGAGTGGTTGTTGGGTGGATACGTCGTCGCCAGGAACAAGCATAGGGCTAAGTGCGAACTGGTGAGTTGGACGAACCGTTGTTCAGATGCAGAGCGGGGAGACCGCATTCGGATCACGGATGAGATGACTGTTGAACTGGTGCTTGACGGCGTGTTGCTACCTCAACAGGTGCTACAGTTGATGGAAGACGAACTGCACGAGTTGTTTGCAGCGATAGCGAAGCGGAAGGAGACGAACTGACATGGCCGGGGAGAGAATGGCGTGGACGGACGATGTGACGAGCGTGCAGCGGCACCTGGCGCGGTACGTGTGGGCGTTGCGCTGGTGCAGGGGGAAGACGGTGTTGGACGCGGGGTGCGGGATTGGCTATGGCACGGCCCTGTTGGCGAACGTGTGCAGGGGAGTAGAGGGCATAGACTCATCGCGTGAGGCGATCATTGTGGCGCAGGATCGGTACGGCCCTCCCCCTGCACACGGCTGTATGTTCTGGCACACAAGCATCGAGAAGCACACTCCCTGCTGGTCGTACGACACTGTGGTAGCCTTCGAGGTGCTCGAACACCTGGAGAACATGGAGGCAGGCATGGAGAAGCTCCTGGCGATGACTAAGGAGGCCCTCCTGGTGTCCCTGCCGGTCAACAGCGGTGACAACCCCTACCACCACGGCAGGAACATGAGCGTGGCGGACTGCGACGCCTTCATGGAGGGGCGGGGAGATGTTCTCGACCTCTGCTACCAACCGCTGTATGTGACGAGCCACGTCGAGGTACGTCCGCGCCCGATCGAGAACCCGGACAACGTGGCGCACCTGCTGTACGTGGTCTGGAAGGGAGCGGTGTGAGATGCGGATACTGCTAGTGAAGCCCCCCTTCGCTCGGCTGCTCGGTAGCCGAGTTTACCAGGTCTACCCATTGGGGCTCATGTACGTGGCGGCGATGCTGCGCGCCCGCGGCCACGAGGTACGGATCTACCACGACGATTGTTCCAACCCGACGCCGCTGCCGAACGGGCCGGTAGTGTTGGGGGAGATGCACGCGGAGGCGGTCACGAGCGACGTGGTGGCGCCGTACGTGGAGTTGCTTGAGACGTGGCGGCCGGAGGCGGTGGGGATCAGCTACACGACGGCGGACGTGCCGGCGGCTCACGTGTACGCGAGGTTGGCGCGGAGCAGGGGCATCAGGACAGTGGCCGGGGGGATACATGCTTCGCTGCTGCCAGATGATGAAAGGACGTACTTCGACTATGTCATCAGAGGAGAAGGAGATGTAGATTGGGTTGGGACCTTGTTTGAGACGAACTTCTATCAGGAGCCAACCCATGAATTGCATAGTGATGATCTGGACCGCTACGCGCCGGCGCGGGACTGCGTGATCGGCGGGGAACGCTACGATGCCTTCCTAAAGGGCCTCATCCAGACGCAACGGGGCTGCCCGTACGCCTGCGCCTACTGCGCGGCGCCGAAGGTCTTCGGCACGAAGGTGCGGGTGCGCCGGCCAGAGGCGGTCAGGGCGGAAGTGGACAGTCTCGGCGTCCAACACGGCCGCATCGTGGACGACAGCTTCGGGGTGGTGCGTAGTCACGCCCTGGGGGTCTGTGAGGCGCTGGCGGGTAGCGGGTTTCGGTGGGTATGCGATGCGGCCCTACAGAACGTGGACGAGGAGTTGGCGGAGGCCTTGGTGGCGGGTGGGTGTGAGAAGGTGTGTATGGGGGTAGAGAGCGCGACCCCGAGGATCAGGGAACTGAGTGGCAAACACCTGCAGGAGGGGGATCCCGAGGCGGCGTACGAACTGCTGCGCGGGAAGGGCATCGACCGGGTGGCGTTCTATCTGATGATCGGGTTCCCTGGGGAGACGGCGGAAGAGATGCGGGCGACGTTGGCCTGGGGGCGGAGGCTGCGCGGGTTGGGGGCGGACATCAGCCTGAGTCTGGTGACGCCATACCCGGGGACTAAGCTGTGGGGGATGGTGCCGGAGGGGATGAAGCCGCGGTCTTGGGGAGAGTGCATGCACCAGAGCGGGGCGACTCGCCTGGGGGCCGTCACGGCGTCGGAGTGGCAATCTGTGATGGAGGAGGCGAGGGATGTCTGACAAGTACCAGTACTCCACGTTAGCAGATGCAGACCCTGTGAAACTGCAGAAAGTGATCAATGAATGGGCAGAGAAGGGTTGGCGCGTGCACACGTACATTGGCCATCCGATCAGCAATGAAGGGTGGCAGTTCATTGCGCTGCTTGAGCATTGGACCTTGGTAGAGGAGGCGCGCGAGGTGCCAGAGGAGGTTGCCAATGTCTGATCTGCGGCTCCTGGCGGTCGTGCGGGACAGCAACGCGGCGGTGAAGTTCCGGCACCTCGCCCGCTACAACCCCGACTGTCTCTTCGACTGTATCACCGTCCGTGACGAAGCCACCACGCAACTCTACGACTGGTCGCGCCACACCCACCACCTGTCCGTCAAGGATATGTGGTTTACTGACTTTCCCCAGAAGACCGACCTGCTGCCCGACCTGCCGCACCTGTCGTACGAGCGGGCGATCCCGCGGCTGCACCTGCCTCTGGTCTCCACCTTCATGCACTACACGCCAGCGCTTCCGGATCTGTGTGAGGTCCTCGGAGGGATGTTGACCATGTGGTGCCGGGAGAAGTACGACGCGGTGGTTCTTTGGGGGGAGAAGTGTTGGTACAACGAGGTAGCGAAGGAGTGGGCGCAGACTTGGTCGGAGCACGGCCCCCTGCCGATCGTGTACGTGGAACGGGCGGCTGTACCGGGGATGTTCACGGCGGACGGGACGGGCCTGAGTGCTGGGCAGAGCGACCTGGAGTTGTACCGGGACGTGCGGGTAACGCCGGACAGGTTGGCGCGGTGGTTGTCCTCGGTGACGTTGACTGGGATTGAGCAGCAACGGCCGACGACGCCGGCAGAGGTGCGGGAGAGACTGCCGTTGGGGAGGAACATCTTCGTTCCTCTGCAGGTGCCGTTCGACACGAACATGGTCTTCCGCACAGGGGGGAAGGCGGAGACCAACTCGGAACTGCTGGACTGGGTAGCGAAGCACTACGCGGGGCAACGGGTGGTAGTGAAGAGACACCCGAGCGACGGGTTCACTGATCAGGGGAGATTGGAGGCGCGGTGTGCGGAGCTGGGGTTCGAACTGGTGGACTTCGCGATACACCCGTTGATGGAGCAGGTGGCGGAGGTGGTCACCATCAACTCGCAGACGGCGGTGGAGGCGTGGATGCACGGGGTCAAGGTGGTGTTCCTGGGGGAGCCGGCGTTCGCGTTGGAGGGAATGACGGGGGCGGAGATGTTGCAGGTGTTGAGGTGGGGGTACTACGTGGAGCCGGGTGGGTTCGGGGAGAGGGTAAGGCAGATCATCGAGAGGAGTGGAGAGAAGCGATGATGAAGGAAGATACAGAGAGGGCATGTGAAGTTCAGATGCCGAAGTTGTTGGTGGATGTTCACTACAAGCATCAGTGTCTTCGTTGCTGCGATACGTGTGTGCAGTCGAGGCCGGTGGCAGCGTATCCCGAGCGACTCTACTGCGCGGCGGTACGACGCAATCCAGCGGTGAGCAGGACGGGCATCTGTGATCTCTACGCGAAGAAGAATGTGATTCTGTGAGTGCGACACGCGCGAACGGAGAGTGCTTCTCGCCTGACTACGACTTCTGGGAGCGGGTGTGCAAGCTGTGCGTGCACGGGGGAGACGACCCGCATCGTTGCGATGCGTTTTCTCGTGCGCACAAGGAGGGCGCGGTGGGATGTCTGCGGATCATCGACGGGGAAGAGACGTGCACGCAGTTTCGCAGCGTGGGGAAGCCACAGGAGAGGCAGGTGACGATGGACCTATGAGTAGCAACCTGAAGATACGGTGGAGGCTCTTCTCTGACGAGAGTGAGCCCACTTCGAGGCAGAGGGGGATCAACGTCTACACGGAGTTACAGCGACAGGGCGTGGACGCCGCGCAGTGGGACGGGCAGGAGCGCGCGGACGTGATCGTGCTGCAGTACAACCCGCGCCTCCTTGACGAGGCCCTGGCCGCAGCGAAGACGGTGGTCATGGACATCAATGACATGACCTTCGCCGACTGTTACGGAAACCATGACGAGATGCGACGGGCGATCAGCCGCGTCCACGCGATCGTAGCAGGGTCCCCTCGGTTGGAGCAGTACCTGGTGCAGATGCACCCGACGGTGCGCATGATTGAGGAGGCCGTGGACCCCAAGTACTTCAAGGTGAAGCGGAAGAAGCACGAGGGCACCCTGCAGGTCTTCTGGATGGGGATGCACGATAACATGACCTTCTTCGAGCAGATCGACGGGGTGTTGGATGCCCTGGCGCAGGAGTTCGACTTCCTGGTGAACTTCGTCTGCCCGGAGCAGGACGGCAGTGGGAGAAGCAACGCGGAGAAGGCCGCGGCGAAGCCGTACAATGCGGCACACCACAAGTGGACCTTCGAGACGGTGTTGCAGCAGATGGCGTTGGGTGACCTGGGGGTGGCGCCGCTGTTTCAGAATGCGTGGAGTTGGGGCAAGTGCGCCAACAAGGCCCTGAGTATGATGGCGGCTGGGTTGCCGGTGGCAGTGGAGGACGTGCCGAGCTACCGGGCGGCGATAGAGGGAGGAGTGGAGGGCTACCTGTGCTTCGGGGAGGGTCAGTGGGAGGCGGCGTTGCGGTCGTTGTTCGGTGAGGCGGGGGTACGGAAGGAGATGGGGAAGGCGGGGAAGGAGAAGGCGGGGCAGTACGCGATAGAGGGGATCGCGCGGCAGTGGGCGGAGTATCTGAGGGAGGTGAGTGGTTAGTGGCACAGTTGGCACAGGGCTTTCGAGAGAAGCCAAGGTGGACAGCCTCCGACCTCTACACGGCCCCTACCATCCCCGGGGCGGTGTCTGTTGTCATCCCCGCCTACAACGCCTCGCATACCCTGACGGACGCCGTAGAGTCGTGCTTCTCGCAGACCTGCACGCCCGATCAGGTAGTCATTGTAGACGACGGCAGCGGAGATATGACCCCGCAGGTCATCTCCGATCTCTGTGGGGACTACCCGGTCTACATTCGTACTACGCGGCACTCGACCAACCTGGGTGTGAGTGCCGCACGGAACCACGGAGCCCGCATTGCCTCCGGGGAGTTCCTGATCTACCTGGACGCGGACGACGTGGCTCCCCTGCAGCGCGTGGAACAGGTGTTAGCTGAGTTTGCGGACGGCGCGGAACTGGTGTACGGGCAGAAGGAGTACTTCGAGGGCAACGACTGGTCGAAGCGCACGAAGCGCTTCCACGTTGAACCCCCGACGGTGCGGAACATCTTCGGTAGCGGGTGTGGCGGCAGCACGGTATCAACGCGGCGCAGCCTCCATCTGGATGTAGGGATCTGGTGGGATGAGGTTATGTGTGTAGCGGAGGATGCGGACATTCTGATAGCGTGCATGGCGAAGGAGAGGCGCGTGACGTGCAGCTACAACGTGTACTCGTGGATGCGGACGCACCCGGACTCATTGACACACCGAGGTGATTGGGGGAAAATGCGCGCGTACATGGCTGAGAAGTATGACGGATGGTTGCGTGGCTTCTTCGGCGCCGGCCACTAACAGTCTGATAGGGAGGTTGTCATGCCGGTGACGCTAGCCGATCTACAGGAGACGCACCAGGCGATCAAGGAGGCACTCGGGTCGAGTGCTCTCCCATCCCCTGGGGGGTTGGCCTACCTGCGGGAGTTGCGGGCGAAGGCAGCGGCACAGGGCGCAGAGGTGGAACGACGGGCAACGGAGAGGGGGAATGCCTGATGGACGTGGGAAACGGCAGCAGCAACGGCAGCAAGAACGGCAACGGGCAGGATCGGCCGATCTGCAGAGAACATGTCACCGTCATGCAGAGTATGACGCAGGTCACTACCATTCTCGAACAGGTGAGAGATTCCATCGCGGAGGTCTGCAGAAAGTTCGACGCTCACACCGACCTGGAGGGGCATCCTTTGTTGGCGTTGAGGGTGCGCAATCTGGAGGAGCGACACGAGCGGAACATGCGGGCGATGGATCAGTTGGAGGAGGGGTTGAGGCAGACTGGCGAGACGGTGCGGCTGATGCAACTCGAACAGAAGTCGCGGAGTGAGGATCGGCGCGTCGCGTTGGACACGAAGACGAAGGTGCTTGCGGCGGGGTTGGCGCTATGCGGAACGTTGGGTGGGGCTCTGATCGCGTTGTTGAAGCACTAGGAGGCGTGTCATGGTGGAACAACTGTTGCAGTGGGTCAATGATGTGCTCGTGCCGGCGCTGCTGGCGGTGTTGACATGCGTGGTGGGGTTGGGGGTGGCAGCACTGAAGAAGTACCTCGCGGAACTGTCGCAGGAGAAGGCCGTGCAGGAGGCGGTGTTGTCGGTGGAACAGACGCAGGCGGAGGCAACCGGCGCTCAGAAGATGGCGGTTGTGAAGGAAGTGCTCTCTGATGACCCGAGAGTGAAGGTGATCTCCGAGGGGGCGATTGAGGCGGTCGTAGCGACCCTGCCGAAGAGTGGGGCGTAGCATAGCAAGGAAAGGGTGACGTACGGATGAAGGCAAGTGACGTACTGAGTGTACTGTCGGCGAGTCTGGACTGGAAGTCGTTGCTGCGGATGATCGTGGAGGCTATCGGCATCCCGAAGATTATGACGACAGCGCGCATGAAGGCGGTCAATGCGGCCCTCGCCGAGCAGTACCCGAACATGAAGGCGAAGGCCCGTGCGGAGATCGCGAAGGTTGCGGTGGAGGCGTTTCTGAAGGATCTCCTGTAGGCGACGGTCGTGTAACGCAGCGGGCGGAGGGCAGCAGGCCCCCGGCTTCTCCTGGGCAACCAGGGCAGGAGCCGGGGGCTTTGCTTTGTGGCGATAGTTGTTGACAACAGACGGCGGAAGGATGTATACAAGTAAGCACGTTTGAGGAGGTGAAGCAGGTGGCAATTGAGCCGAAGGTTGACGGTCGGAGGAGAAAGAAGCGCGGTGGGCCAGGGGGGGTAGTGCGGGTCTACAAGGAGACGTGGGATGCGCTGAAGGACTACTGCGTTGCGACGGGGAGGAAGATCGGCGACGTGGTGGACGACATCCTGTGGGGGTTCCTGGGTCCGGGGGGAGGTGATGCGATGTGACACGGCGGGAGAGGATGGAGAGGGACAGGGAGTTTTTGGGTGGGTACCGGGAGTTGCGGGAGGTGGTGGGGCGGTTGGAGGAGATGGTGGAGAGCGAGAGGTGGCGGCGGAGGCGGACAACAACGAAAGGGAAGGCGGTGAGTGACGATGTTTGCGAGGACGCAGGATGGGCGGTGGGTGAATGAGTGGGGGACGGTTATCGAGGTTGGACGATGTGGTGGTAAGGGGAGTTGGTTGAGTACTGGTTTCCGAGGTCTGGGGTTCGAGGAAACGCCGGACGAGTTGGCGGCGTTGCTCAACGGGGCCGCGCAGCCGGCACAGCCGCGCATGGTGGAGTTTCAGGCTACGAGCACAGGGAAAGACCCATCCCCCGTGCTCGTGAACGCAACCGACGTGTCCAACGTAGCAGCAGGTGGGAAGTACCCAGGTGGCATCGTCGACTCCTCGTACGTGACGCTCAAGTCGCGTTCCCCACTGGATGATGGAGCCAACATCGAGTATCGCGTGGTTGGCAGCTACGCCGAGACCAAGCGCCTGCTGTTCGGCGACGCGCCGGCGGCAGCGGGAGAGGGTGAGTGAACATGGCTATCAAGGACGTACGCTGCAACGTGAGTATCGAAAGGGATATCGGCTACGAAGACGGGCGCAGCATCCGCATCATCGTGACGGACGAGACCTCCGGTGTGCGCGTCTGTGAGATTGGCTTCACGCCGGAGGAGTTCGGGCTCGCGGTGACGGGCAGATACGTGCCGGGGGGGCCGACGCTGCGGCTCTTCGACAACCATCGGCTAGTGGGGGCGAAGCGCGAGGTGAAGGAAGAGCGCGTGTACGGTAGGGCACCCTGGGGCGCGGGTGATGAAGACATAGCGAAGATGTTGGCGCCGTTCGAGGTGGAGGGTTGGACAGGAGTTGTGGACGACTTGCGTAACGGTCATCGGGCGGGTATGGATCACGATCGTTGGTACCATTCGGTGCGGTTCGTGCGGTACGTGGACGGGGACGGCGTGCCGATCCTGGGCAGCGAGAAGGAGAGTGGGTGAGATGACCATCTGTAGGCAGTGCAAGCATTATCGTTGGGGAGAAGACGACGCAGACGATACAGATCACCTGTGCGCGATAAACGTTACCATCAACGCTATCAGTGGCAATGAACAAGGGTTCATATCATGTCAGAGGCATCGCAAATCATCCGACCCGCAGATTGACTGTCCTGACTACGAGCAGAAGGAGGCGGAGACCAGTGGCACAGGATCAGCAGCAACCGATGACTGAGGCAGAGCTGGAGGCGCACATTACTCAGTTCATGGCGGAGGGTGCCGGCATCGGTGACCTTGGCGTCGAACTGGAGAGGCTCGGACTGTACGACCCCGCTGTGTCCGACGGCAAGACGCTCTTCATCGCGGACGAGGAGGTGGCCCCGGAGAGCGACCGCAGCTACTGGAACATTCGAGACTATGCGAAGAAGCGAGGGTGCGACGCGCAGGACGTGGCGGAGGGGGTACTGCACAAGCGCCGCGAGTGGTGGAAGGTAGTCGCGGCGGCGCAGCGGGTCTACGATCGCAACCGGCAGCAGTTGGAGGCCTGGCTGAAGAAGCAGAAGGCGCCGTGGGAGAGGTATGCTACCTTCGCGGAGTTCGTGCTGCGGGAGTACGCGGAGGACTTCCACGCGGGGGAGAAGACGGTCAACCTGATCGACGGGCAACTGAAGACGACGAAGTGCGGGGGGCGCTTGTTGTGGGACGGTGACGGGGCGGTACTGGCGGTGGTGAAGATGCTACGGGAGTTGCCGGCGGACGTGACAGATGCGGTGTTGTTGGCGGAGGCGAAGCGGCTGATTGTGGGGAGCGTGTCTGGGTACAAGGCGAGCGAGTTGAAGGCGGGGTTGAAGAAGCAGGGGGATGCGTTCTACGACGGTAATGGGGTGAAGGTGCCGTGGTTGAAGAAGGTAGCGCCGCCGGAGGCGACGACGTTCAAGGTAGTGCAGGAGGGTGTCGGCCAGGCAGAGGAAGAGACTGATGGCGAGACGGAGTAGCGGCGTTGCCGCAGGAGAGGAGGAGAGAGATGCTTGCGAAGCTGTACGATTACGAGACGGGAATTGCGGTCTACGTTGATCCTGAGCATGTCAGGTGCATTGAGAAGGTGGGTGACTACTGTCGTGTGCAGGTGCAAGGTGGCGAACCATTCTCGACGTGTGTGAATGGAACGCCGGAGGAGGTGGAGGCGATTCTGGCCCAGTCGCGGCGCCTGAAGTTGACGGCCATTGCCAGCGATGACAGGCTGTATACGATCTATGTGGCCCCAGGGAAAGTGAAGGTAGTCGGTATGGTCGATGGTGAGTGCCGAGTGAAGATAGGAGATGACGGGCAGCCGGTGGATGAGACGCTGTCCGAGGTGCTCGCGATGTTGGGGTGGGCGGAGTAGTCATGGCCGAGACGAAGCGGGAGAAGGCGGAGCGCTACCTGCGGGAGGGCCGGGTCAAGCCGGGGCCTCACTGCTACTATGTGGCCGGCGACACAGGCACCTGGCAGGTGACACGCCGGTCTGACAAGGCGCTCCGGTGTTCCTGCCCGGCCCCCGCAAAGACGGTCTGCTCGCATCGGTTGGCAGTGAAGATACTACGAGACACGAAGGAGGCGGAGAAGCAGATGGCGGACACGAATGGTGGCACAAAGATGGTGGCGGCGGCGCAACAGACGGCCCTGGCGCCGCAGTTGGCGCGGCCGGAGCCGGTGGGCGAGGAACTGGATGCCTTGTGGACTATCGCCGAGAAGCTGGCGCAGTCGTCTATGTTCGGCAGGAAGCGGAAGCAGTGGAACCGCGAGACGAAGCAGGAAGAGTGGGTCTCCGAAGCCGGGGACCCGGCGGACGTGTTCTCGGTGATCCTCGCAGGGAGGGACTTTAACCTGAGTGCGGCGGCGAGCGCGCGGCACCTGAAGATGATCAAGGGGGCGCTGTCGATCAGCGCCGAGATCATGCGGGCAATGCTCCATCAGTTCGGTTACGAGTACGAGGTGAAGATCAACCGGGACGACAAGGGTCTGCTGGCGTCGGCAACGATGTGGTTGTGGCGGGTACGCGACAATGAGACGCGGTGGGAGACCACCTACACAATGCGGGACGCGCAGCAGGCCGGCCTGATCAAAGAGGACGGCGGCTGGACGCGGAACCCGGAGGACATGTTGGTGGCCCGAGTGACGACCAGGGGAGTGCGGAGATACGCGCCGGAGGTACTCAACAAGACGTACCTGCCGGAGGAGTTGGGCTACTACGAGGAGGACGACGGGCAGGGTGGCACACGGCTGGTCTCGATGGAGGTGGACGGGGCGCCGCAGGACGTGACAGAGACGGCTCCAACGGCCGCGGAAGCGCCGAGTGGGCCTACCCCTCCAAAGGCAGCCCCGAAGGCCCGCAGGAAGCCGCCTGTGCAGCCAGCGTCGCCCCCTGAGCCGGAGCCCGAACCGGAAGACGATGGCATAGTGGAGGGAGAGTATGAGGTGGAGGGGGATCCGGGTAGCGTACAACGGTTCGACCTGGACGACGGCGAGGAGGATGAGGAGATCGACGTGGCGACTGCCCCGGAGCCCGCCCCTGAACCTCCGCCGGCAGAGAAGCCGAAGGCCGCCAGGAAGAAGGCCGAGCCGCCGCCGGCAGATGAACCCGCTCCTGCCGCCCCGGCATCGGTAGAGGAGATCGCGGCTGACCAGCTCGCCTACCTTCCGGACGGCACGCCGGCCAACGAGGCGACGCGCCTGTGGGAGGCGGCTAACGCTGCCCCTGATGAGCCTGCGGCAGAGGAACCTGCGGAAGAGCCTGTCGCGCCGATCGTGGCGGCAGAGGAGAGCCGGTACTACGCGAACGCCGGCGCCCTGCGCGCATTCCTAGCGTCGAAGGGGATCAAGTTCCATGACAAGTTCAAGACCGACGTGGGCTATGGTGAGGTGAGTTGGCCTGGTCTGGATGAGGACGCGCGGTTGGTCATCTACCTCGCCGCTCGCGACGGCATGGAGTAGGAGGCAGGTACCATGTCGAATACGGTGGTGCTGCAGGGTATCTGCGTGAAGATCACCGATCCGGTGCCGACGAAGACCACCGGCTCGATGATGTGCGTGATGACCCTCGACTGCGCCAACAAAGCCAGCAAGAAGATCGCGTCGCCCGAGATCACCTTCTACGGTGACCGGGCGACGGCCGTTCATAGGGACATCTGCCGGGGGGATACCGTCACGGTGTTTGGTACCGCCGAGGACCGCGGAAGCAAGGAAGATGGGCGCCACCTGGTTATCACTGGTTGGGTAGCGTCTGTGCAGAAGTCCGTGAACTTCGGGTGTGTGGTGGGACGGTTGCAGAACAATCCGAAGATAGACCATATCGGGGTGGTCAAGCACCTGGGGTTGTGGTTGACCGTCTCGCGCCTTAATGACGCGCAGGCGTGGATCTGGGTACATGCGTTCGGGACGATGGCCGAGAAATGGGAGCCGCAGCTCCGGGAGGGCATGTTGCTCTGCGTGAACTACACGGTCGAGACAAAGGAGGTGGAGCGGAGGACGAAGCAGCGACCAGTGGTGCGGAGTATCACCATACTGGACGGGCCGAAGAACGACAGGCCCTTCGGGGAGTATGATGGACCTCTCCCCTAGAAGCGCTGCCGAAGCGGCTTAGAGACGCCTGTAGGCGCTTCTGCGGGCATTGTGGCGTGACGCACAGACAGATCAGGGAGGTGTTGTGTGAGGGAGAGAACGATGGTGTCCGGCTACAGGGTCCGTCATGCCGTACTCCACTTCATCGAGAAGCATCCCCAGGTGACGATCGCAGCTATCTCTTACCGACTTGTCAACGGCGACCACCGAGGGCACGAGAGCTTCTACCGACTGATGCGGGGGGACGCTCTGGACATGCACCGGGGGACGGTGGAGAAGATCAGGGAGGCGATGTTGTCCCTGGCGAGAGAGGAGTTGCCGGATGGCGAGAAGTGATGAGCCCGTACCAGCAGAGCCGAAGTGTACCTGTTACTGCGGGGCGGCGATGCGGCTGGATCACGGTAAGTACGGGCTCTTCTATCGCTGCACCAGGGCGCCGGAGTGCGATGGGATGATGAGCGCCCACCGGGACGGGACGCCGACGGGAACGCCGGCGGGAGTGGCGACCAGGGCGTTGAGGAGGAAGCTGCACGCGGTCTTTGACGAGCAGTGGGTGCATGTGGTGAACATGCGGAAGAGGAAGGCGCGGCGGGAGCGGTCGTACCGGCGGCTGGCGAGGATGATGGGGTTGCCGCGGGAGGAGGCGCATATCGGGATGTTCGATGAGAAGCAGTGCCTGCGGGCGCTGGCGCTCCTTGGCAGAGAAGAATAGGTGTTGACAACGCGGTGGCGCTATGGTACATACTGGGGGTCCCGGCAAGGACTGATACCGAGAAAGAGGAAGGTTCATGTCTCATAGCGTTGCTATCACCTCAGCAAAGCCGCCGCTCTCTCTTCGTCTCGATATCACCTTGCCGGGATATCAGGGCATGAACCTAGAGCGGCGTTTGCGCAGTACAGCCCCGGTCATTGGCTTCATGCCAGCGGCCGGGGCTGTCTGCTTTTCTGTGATAGGGTGGTATGTCTGATGCCGAAGGGCGACATCGAAAAGGGCAAGGCAGACATCGAGGACGGGTACGCTCGGGTAGCTCGGTTGTTGCTTGAGGCGTTTGCCTGCGCTCCTCTGACAGGCGCCGAGTTTCAGGTGGTCTTCTTCATCATGCGCAGGACGTACGGTTGGGCAACGGATACGGACCCGGATCGTGGGAAGATTGACGTGATGACAGCGAAGGATGTGGCCGTTGGTACTGGGTTGACAGTGACGACAGCAGCCCGTGCCTTGGGTACTTTGGTCAAGGAGAACGTGGTCTGCCAGATCCCGTTGCACGATTATCCTGGAGGGAAATGCGCATACGGGATCAACACGCTTGTCGAGGAATGGTACGGCGGACCGGAGTGGAGGGATGCAAAAGTGGCGTTGAGAAGCGCTCAGGAACACGGGACCTATGCACAAAATAGTGTATTGCCACTACACCAAAATGTGTATTGCCAGTACACTAAAATGTGTAGTGCCAATACACAAAAAAGTGTAGTGCTACATGCCGTGAGCCCTACTGCCGCAGGCGTTCCCGGCGCTCTACAGAAAGGTGTTACAGCAAAGGTTACAGAGAACACCTCAGAAACGGCTCTCCCTCCTCCCAACCCTCCCCCCGGAAAGAAGAGTCCGCAGGACCCCGTCATATCTGCTGATGGTGAGATAGACATCCCTGCTGAGAAGAAGAAGATGAGGGCTGGCAATCAGGCTAGAAGGGCTGATGCCGTTCTGAGAGATAAGGTAAGGATGGCGGAGTTCGATGATAGGGTTAGCAAACTCTCTGCCAAACAGAATGAGGTGTTTTGGGAACTAGTAGTGCACCTGGAGGAGAAGCGCGACAACAAGGCACTGACGGTGAATCAACAACTAGACTACTTGGACTCCTATCGAACGCTGCTCGAACACCACGACGCGGAGAGGGTTGTCTACTGGATGCGGTATGCACTGTCTGTACCAGGGACAGACGACGCTCTGAGGTACGCGAGGGCCTGTTTAAGGAACGAGGAGGCGGACGCGAAGAAGACGGCGGGGGGTAACGGTGACGGTGGGAAGTGTGCGGCGGTGAAGACGAAGCGGGACCTGCTGTTGGAGGAGCATGCAGCGTTGCAGGAGGAGAACAGGGGGTTGACGGGAGCGGAGCCGCGGTATCAGGAGTTGCGGACGCGGCAGGTGGAGATCGAGCGGACGTTGGGGTTCGCACCGGAGTACTGATAAGACCAGGGAAGGGAGTGATTGGAGTGGCTGTGATTGAAGTGGCTATGATCACGGTGCAGATAACCGCAGTGGAGTGTGGGGTCTGCGGAGAGAAACTGAACATGAAGTTGTCCAGAGATGCGTTTGGGACGGATGGAGAGAAGGCCTCTGTGATACCCTGTCGTGCGTGTAGGGACGAGGCTCGAAGATGTGGGTTTAAGGAAGGGGAACGCATCGGAAAGATGCGAGGAGGTAAGAAGACATGAGCGCGATCGAGCATGGGCAGGCGTTGAACGGGTGGGACATCCTGTGGTTCCTGGCGGTGCTTGCGGTGTGGAAGGTGGCAGTGCGGTTGTTGGAGGGACGGAAACAGTAGGAGGTGAGAAGCGTGGCGGACAGCATGAAGGATCACATGGCAGAGGTGCAGCGGTCGGAGCGTGACGCGGCCCTATCGGGCGACGACAGAGAGCCTGCGTGGATGCTCCCCGGGTACTCGAAGGGCGGTAGCCGCAACGGCGGTCTGCGGTACAGTGTGTGCGTGGCAGAGATCGACCGGGCGAACGTCGAAATGATGGAGCGAGACGGGATTGGTGATCTGGCGGAGCGTGGTTGGCGGTACACGATGAGCCGCAGTCTGGCGAAGGATGGGATGGTGGTGGTGCACTGGAAGAGGGAAGGGTGGACTGGTGGGTGGAGTGTGGATGGTCAGGAGTGGGGTGTCATGGGTGAGGACGGGAAGGTCGAGTTGGTGGGGGCAGTGCGGGAGGCGGTGCGGGTAGCGGAGGGGCGACTATCTGGAGAGGGAGGCGACAACGATGAGTGAGAGAACGATGATCATTGCGACAACCGAGCCCCGTTTCGACGGCCACCGGTTCAGTATCGAGCAGTTGTTGAAGGTGGCTGAGTATCTGAACAGGTGGGGCGAGCGCAAGTACTTCAAGGAACCATCTCCCCTGCCGCAGTTTCAGGGCTACCCTGGGTGTTGTCTACGTGCCTGGGTTGCAGTGCCACCCGGCTCTAAGACAGGAGTGTTGTACGTGAGAGGGGATACCACCCCGGAGACAGAGAAGGCGTTGAGCGCGGCGCGGGGGGCAGGCCAGGTGGAACTTGCTGAGATGTTGATACCTGTGGAGATGAAGTCGAGAGGAGGCGAGAGTGATGAGTGACGTAAGTCTGAGCGACTTGGCGAAGCGGGAAGATGAGGAACAGGCGCGAGCCCACTTTGAGCAGCATCCGTTGGCCTGCAAGTGCGGGCGGCGCCGGTGGGACGGGGAGTGGTGGCAGGTGTTGGTGGTTGAGGAGGACGAGGAGACGGGGCAGGCCACCCTGGTTGTGTCCGACGGTGTGCAGAACTGCTACTGCAGCAACTGCGGGGATCGCTGTGAGACGGTGGATGGGCAGCCCGTGCTCACCCGCATGGTCCCGGCCTCTCCCTCTGCGGCCGTGCGGGAGACGCGATTCTGGCAGGAACTCAGTAAGCTCCTTGCCGCCGGTGAAGACGGCCTGACCTGGATTGCGATGGACGAGGGCGACCGCATCACGATCCGCGAACTCGAAGGACTAGGCTTGTGCTGCGTTGAGGTAGTGGATGTGTCGGACGAACGCGGTGCCGCGATGCTCAGCGTCTGCACGATCACCCCCGACGGCCGCACCATCCTCGCCGCGCTGGAGGGCGGCAGCGGGGATGCTGCGGACCTGAAGGCAGCGGTGGCGGATCGCCTCACTGGCGAGGACGAGCACTGCCCGTTGTTCGACGAACACGGTGACTGCTGCGACGCCTACAACGCGGCGGAGTGCATCAGGCGCGTGGAGGCGTGGATGGATGAGACGCTCGCAGTCTACCGTGACGAGAAGCGTTCCGCCGAGGCCACCGGGCAGGAGCCGCCGGGGCCGACAGACGCGGAGCTGCTGGACGCGCTGCGGGGCTGCGACATCCTGGTCTGGAGAGGGTCTGCTGGTCCTCATCTGGAGGCGAGCTGCCGCACAGGTAATCGCGAGTTGAGAGCGCGTTCTGACGGCTACGACCTGCGCGACCTCGCCCGCGCGATCCTGGCGGCGAAGGGCGGTGCACAATGAGGATCTTCATCTGCAGCGGCCTACTCGACGGTCTGCGTCACCAGTTTCTTATCGTCGGCGATGACGACTGGCACGAGGGGCACGCTCTTGACGCAGCCTTCGAGGTGTGTCCATCACTCAAGCCAACATTACCTCACATGCCCAACCCCTACTGTCGGCAACTCCACGAGTGCGGCGACGGTCCTGTCTACGTGCTGGACGAACTTGCGTTGGACCTGATGGAGCACGTCGGCGACGAGTGGGCGCTGAGCGCCAAGGACCGCAATGACGAGGCTGATGAGGCGCTCGGCGAACGACTGAATGCGGAAGCGAAGGGCGGTGGCACCGATGCGGACCAGTGAGGCGACGCAGGCCATTTGGCACGCAATAGTCACCCCAATTGTTGCGAGGGCCGGCGCTGTGTGGTGGGCGCAGGCGATCTATGACCTACTGGCCGACATCGCGGATGTGGCCAAGGAGCGGGACGAGGCGCGGGCGGCACTGAAGGCGATGGCATCTGAACTGCCGTCCTGCGTAGTCTGCCCCGAGACATGCTCGAAGGAAGAATCCGTAATGGCGCTGCGGGCGGCTATGGAAGGACAGGCGGGTAGCTTGTGTGCCGCAAAGCGCATCGTCAGAGCTTACCGCACCGCCGGCGGTACCGTGCCGGACGCGCAGGCGCAGGCGCAGGAGGAGAAGCCATGAACGTACTGACGCTTATCATCGCAGCACTAACCATGACAGGCCCCGCTACCCCGGTGGGGATCGACGGGAAGCCTGACGCCCTGCAGGTCTGCGCCGCCAAGGCGCTCCACGGAGACTTCGGCCGGCTCAAGCCCTGGCAGACTACGGGCTACCGGCAGGCTCTCTCAACAGGAGCTACCGTGCAGGGCACTGCCTGGGTCACTGGCTACTATCCGTATGAGTGTATGAGACGAGATCGGAAGACTGGAAAGCGCGTCCTGTGCAACACCCGCAGCGGTCGCAAGCCTACCCTCCGCAGTGCTGCCGTGCGGTATGACGCATTCAACGATCACGTTTTCCAGTTCTGTTGGACTGGTGCCTATGGCTTAAGAGTAGTCGAGGATAGCGGGGCTAACAGCAACACGCGGTACGCTCGACACAAGGGTGCCGACGCCTGGCTTGACTACTACTGGCAGACGCGGCACGACCGCAACCCAGTGACGCCGTACGCGATCTTCGGGGACTCCAAAGAGGGAAAGTGAGGCGAGAGAGAGATGGCGATGACTGACGAGGAGATTGTGCGGTTGAGGACGATGCGGGCGCACATTAAGGGCATCGACCCGAAGAGCCCGTCGGGGTTGGGCCGGCAACGAGCGGCGTTGAACATCTGCGACCAGTTGTTGAAGAGCCACCAGACTATGGAACAGAGGATCGCGGCGGCGGTTCCGCCAACGGTGCCGGCGGTGTCGTTGTCTCATGGGGAGGGCGTGGGGGCGCGGCTCGGCAACAAGGGTGAAGGGAGTTGATCGGAATGGCTTGGTTGGTCACGTTCGTTGCAGGTGTTGTGGTGGGGGCAGCGGCAGTGGGGGCGTGGGTGGTGGTGGAGTGCCTGAAGGGGGATGCGGCAGACTAGCCCGCGCAGGACGGAGTATGACGGAAGCGGGGGGGGGGTACACAAAAGATCGCCGTAAACGTCCTGTATCGCGTCAGGCCCCCGTAGTGGAGGGGTAGCCAACAAAGATCATTCTGACGCATTCTAGACGGGCTCTCGGGCGAAACGCAGGCATTGTAGGAGGAGGCGCAGGCGGAACATGGCAAAGAAGCGCAAACCAGCAGGACCGACCCACCGGGAGCGGCCGGCTATGACTGAAGAGCAGGTCGCCGCCATTCAGCCGTTCCTGAAGAAACTCCTGAAGCGGTACCAGGAGGTAGCCGACACGGGTATGACGGAGCAGCCGGACCCGATCTGCGCCACTCTCCACCACGGCAAGGTAGACCTAACCTGCGTGGACTGCCCGGTCTGGGGCGTACGGCAGTACATGGGCAGGACCAAGGAGGTGCACAAGAAGCGCGGCGTGGCGAATATGCCGGACGACAATGTCCCCTTCATTCACTGCGAGGATTACTACCCGAAGCGACCGGAGGACATGACCGACGATACGCAACGAGTAGTGCATACGGTAGGAGGCAGCAGGCAAGCAGAACGCATTCGGGATGCGCAGGCTTGGGGCTGGAACGTGGTCATGTGGCTTGAGGGGCTGCAACGATGACGGAGACAGCCCTGTTGTCTTCGGTTCCTCCGCCTCACGACGGGGACGCCGAACAGGCTGTTCTCGGGTCCATCCTCATTGAGGGGACGGAGGCCGCGGTCAGGTGCTTTTCCATCTGCGACCCGCTAGACTTCTTCCACGACTACCACCAGAAGATCGCGGTCGCCATGCAGGTCTGCCTCGATCGACACGAACCGATTGACTTAGTCACGGTCAGTGCCGAACTGCGCCGGCGCAGTCAGTTGGAAGATGTGGGGGGGGGAGAGTACCTGACCGCCCTGATGGGGGAGGTGCCGTTAGCTTCCCACTTGCCACGGTACACCACGATCGTAGCGGAGAAGAGCGTGGCCCGCCGCGCGATCAAGGCGGCACAGGGCATCATGCAAGCTGCCTTTGCCAACCCCGAGGACGTGGGGGCGCTTATCAAGGATGCCGAGAAGCGCTTCCAACGGATCGCCTCCGAGCGCATCCGGTCGGTGGGTCGTCTCGAGTCAATGGCGGAACGCGCCGGCACGATCGACAGCATCATTGCTAGGGCGGGGGAGGGGCGGCGCCCCCTCTCTGCGGCGCGCCTCGGAGTGCCGGCGGTGGACGAGAGGATCGGCCCCCTGTCTGACCACGGTATCATCCTGCTCAAGGGCAACACTGGCAGCGGAAAGTCGCATATCGCCCTCCACATGGCGATGTCCACCGCGACGGAACTGATGCGCCGGAAGGAACAGGGGCAGGTCTTCATCTTCTCCTTCGAGTCGCGCGGGATGTACGAACGTCGGATGATTGCCTGGCTCTCCGGCATCAACAACGAGGAGATACGACGGGGCTTTAACGGGAGTGCAGAGCCGGCCAAGTGGGAACGCTTGTGGGAGGCGGGGGAGATACTCAAGGGGATGCCGATCTGGCTCTCCGAGAGGAAGAACGACCAGGCCCACATCGAAGAGGAGTGGATGAAGGCGTTGAAGCGGGGGCCGATCTCTCTCGGTATCCTCGACTACTGGCAGGCGATGCAGAAGCAGAGAGGGAGGAGGGAGATCGAGGAGTACGCTGCGGCGACACAGACCTTCAGGGACATCGCGGATGACACAGGGACGCCGGCAGTGATGGTGTCACAGGTGACGGAACACTTCGGCAACAAGGGGGGGGACAGCCCTGGTATCAGCAAGGGTAGCACTGATATTCAGGATGCTTCGACGCTGATCATGCGGTTGCGGAAGGAGACGTTGACCTGCGAGAAGTGCCGCCACGGTCCTGAGTTCGGGTCCACGAAGATTCACATTGACTATCCGACGAGTAGGGTCTACACGTTGGAGGAATGGGAGGCGATGGAGGCGCGGCGGGCGCCTCCGGTGCAGCATCGGGAGGAGCCGCAGGAGGCGGCGGAGGCGAAGAGTGACGCGGAGGCGATGCGGGATGTCTTCGGTGACAATGACTGAAGGAGGTGAGTGATGTACCAGCATACGTGTGTGGATCGCGGAGTGTTGCAGTCGATACTGGTAGCGAAGGCGGCGGAGGTCATCAAGGCAGAGTGTAAGCCTGACGAACTCGTGTTATTGTGGTGTCCGGATAACAATACTTGGCCCCTGGCTTATGCGTTGCAGGATGAACTGGTCTATGGCGGAATGGATCGTTTCCAAGTGACGATCGTGGTCGCCAATGGCACCGGTTATACGCAGGCCTGGGATAAGGCGACGTTGGTCATTCAGGTGGTGCCGGTAGACGGGCTCGGGATCAACCTGAACATCAGCAAGAGCCGACACAGTGCGCGGCGGGAAAGACGGATCGGCTTGAACATCGAAGCGGTAGAGATGGCGTAGACGAGGACGAAGCTGACTGAAGAAAGGGTGATGGAGCATGGCACGAGCGAGAGGGCCGAAGAAGAGCCCGGTAGTTTCGGAGTACCTGAAGGCGACGGATGTTAGGGACATCGCGCAGGAACTGATCAGCCGCCACGGCATGTCATTGCGGGACGCGCACATCGAGTACTACATCAAGACCAGGACGCGCGACGGTGTCGCCGAGCCGGTGCGGGCGCAGGACGAGGCGGTCCCCGGCAGGGTGAGCGCGGGATCTCCGCGGGATCAGAAGATGCTCAAGCGGCACTTCGTCCTTGAAGTGAACGGGAACGCCTGGTTGGTAGCCACACCGCAGCAGCGGGAGGCCCTGGTCTTCGAGCTGTTGAGCCGCTGTTGGTTCACGCAGGGCCGGCCGCGGATCACTCCGTACGACGTGCGCGGGGTGATGCGCGAGACGGTGCGCCTGTACGGGATGTACAGTCCGGGCCTGAAGAAGATGGAGCAGGCGTTGCAGCAGTACACGCTGGACTTCGGTGAGCCCGAGAAGCCGGTGACTACGGTAGTGTTGAAGTCGCCGGCGAAGAAGAAGGCCGCAGCGAAGAGCGCGGCGCCGGCTGCGGCAACGACCGTCGAGGGCACGTCGCCGACCCTGGCGATGGTGTAGCCTATGATTGAGACGGCGGCGGTAGGAGTGGAGTGGGTCCCGGTGTCCTCGCTGGAGATGAAGCAATCTCTGGTGGAGGTACACCGGGACCCGGCGACGGGGGTGTTGCGGGAGACGAGCTGGAGGATTGACTGGAGGACGAAGCGGAAGGTGGGGTTGGCGCACTGCGAGTACTGGCACGAGGGGACGACGACGCAGAGGACCTGGTACTCGCGGGACCTAGCGATCGCGGAGGCACACGCGAAGGGATGGAGGAAGAAGACATGAGAATCAAGGCGATAACACTGTGGCAACCGTGGGCGAGTCTGGTCGCAGTGAGTGCAAAGCAGTATGAGACACGGTCATGGCATCCTCCAGTGACAATACACTTCGGGGACCTGATTGCCATTCATGCAGCACAACGAAGTCCACGCCTCGGATGGGAAGAAATGTCAGGTAGAGAGATGTCACAGGCGATGCAAGCCCTTGCTGCTGCCGATGTTCGTGATGATCGTCTTCCAACAGGAAGCATAGTAGCGATCTGCGAACTTGCTTGGTTTGTCACAACAGAGGAACACCGCCAACAGGTAAGTGCGCAGGAGCGAGCGTTCGGTGACTGGTCGAGCGGGCGCTTTGCATGGAAGGTGCCCGTTGTACACCGTCTTCCGCAACCGATTGCAGCAAAGGGACATCAGGGGTTGTGGGAGTGGGATGTCCCGGATGAAGTCAGTGAGTATCTGTCTGAGCTGGCAGGAGCGCATGCCGATTGGGCAGAGCAGATGCAGCGTGCGGGGGAACGACTATGAGCGATCCGCTCCTATACCTGAAGTTGAACCTGCCTCCGTTGCCAGAACGCAAGCGCCAACGTCCCTTTGTTGACCCCGCTACCGGAAATGCCAAACAGGGCAAGCGCACCGACGAACCCAGGCAGGCGGCATGGAAGACGGGAGCGGTGCCGTTCGCGCAGGCGGCGATGCGGAAGGCAGGCCACGGTGCGCCGTTCACCTGCCCGTTGCGGGTTCTGTTCACCTTCCGGCGCCACGCCCCTGAGAAGCCAGGGAAGTGGGTTCCCGATCTGCGGTGGGATACGGATACGCCCGATCTGACGAACCTAGTCAAGCTTATTGAGGACGCTTTCAACGGGATCATTTGGGAGGACGACCGTTTGATTGTGGAGCAGGTGAACCGGAAGGAGTTCGGGTGTGACGAGGAGGTGTTGGTGACGGTGTGGAGGGCGGACCTGTAGGGGGAGGGGGGGGGCGGGGAGAAGAAAAGAGCGGGGCCTCTCTGGTGCGACGGAGGGGCCCCGCTTGTCGTCTGGGGGGGGCTACTTGCCCATGAATGATGATAGTGGAGGCATTCTGTTGATCACTGCCTGCAGCCGCGCCACTTCATTCTCCAGATGGTCCAATGCGTTCAGCATCGCGATCGTGACGTGCGGCGGGGTCAGTACGCGATATGTTTCCAAGATGTACTTTGCATCCTCCCACTCTGGGGAATCCGGCTTGTGCTTGTCAGGACAGTTGCGAGTTGCATCCTCTGCCGCGGCGCGTATTTCGTCCCGGTCCTTCCCCGTCGGTGGTCCTGCTCGCACCAGCTTCTCGGCAAGGGCCTTGACGATGTAGACGGCACCTGCAGGATCGATGCGATCCATCTCGATCGGTGAGATTGCGCTGGTCGCAGTCATTCCCGTCAGAGGGCAGGAATAGATCAGGTCGTAGGTCTTCCGCCAGAAATAGGGGCCGTCCTGAAACTCCCAGGTGAAGTCATCCTGCGTAGCTCCCACGCGCCAAGTGAGGTTCTCCGTGGGCGTCTCCAACCTCCATACCGTGTTCGGGTAGTTCGGCACGGTCGCCTCTATGGCGTTGATCAGGTCCCGTAGCATGGTCACTCTCCTTTCCTATCCTACCTGCGCCATCTTGGCGGCGAGCTTCGCCGGCCGCGCGTGCAGGTACACCTGCGTCGTCGCGATGGAGGCGTGCCCCAGGAGCGCACTGACCTCGTGTATCTCGAAGTCCCCGTCGAGGCTGTCGGTAGCGAACGAGTGCCGCAGGACGTGCGGGCTCACTCGCCACTCCGGCCCGCCGGTCTCGCCAGGGTGCGCCGCCTGCCACCTGAGGCGGGCCTCCTCAATGCCAGAGCGGACGGCGTAGCCGTGGACCATGTCCCATAGTTGCGCGCGGCTCAGTTGCGCCCCAGTGTTCCCATCTCTGCAGGCGCAGAAGAACCAGTCGGAGTCCGGGCGGCGGGCAGCCCACTTCTCAAGCCACTCGTTGAGGCGGGGGCCGATAGGGACACGGCGGGACCCGTCGCGCTTGCTGTGCCAGATCTCCAGCCACCCTTCCGCGAGGCGCACGTCTTCGACGCGGAGGGAACAGACCTCGGAGACGCGGAGGCCGGCGCGGTACATGATCTCCAGAATGGCGCGGTTGCGCAGTCCGGAGAGGTAGCGGAGGGAGGGGACGGCGAGGAGGCGGGCGGCCTCCTCGGGGGCGAGGTACTTAGGTTGTTGGCGTGCCATCGGTACCGCCTCCTGACGTGATCAACTGGATGCTAACATGAAACGCATCGGGGTGAGATTGCACCAAGTCCTCGATAGCTGACTGCCGCGTTTTGCCGCAGCCCCAGATGCCAGGGTTGCGGAACATCTGTGCGTGGAAGTCGTCGGCTCTGCGGCGAACCTCTATGGTTACGGTCTCTTCCGGCTGCGCCTCCGGCGTCGCGGTCTCCTCCGGCACCATCGCGGCGGCGATTTCCTCCGGTGACGATGTCTTCGCCAGGAGCATCCGGAGTCCGTACGCGATGCTGCGCAGGTTAACAACGTCCGCCCCACCGATCGCGTAGACCTCCGTGGTCAGGTCCGCGAGTGCCTTCGTGATACCGGCACGCAGGATATTCACCTGCATCCTCTGGTTCAGCTTGATGTTCTCCCCGTCGGGGTGGACTCTCATCGTGCTCATCTCTCATTCATCCTCCTGGTTAGTGCGTCCGTATAGGTAGTCGAGCAGGCGCTCTGTCTGCCACTGTCGTTCAGCGTCCCAGGCAGCGTCCCCGGCAGCGTCCCCGGCAGCGGCCCTGGCAGCGGCCCTGGCAGCGTCCCAGGCAGCGTCCCCGGCAGCGTCCCCGGCAGCGTCCCCGGCAGCGGCCCTGGCAGCGGCCCTGGCAGCGTCCCAGGCAGCGTCCCCGGCAGCGTCCCCGGCAGCG
>Ga0172381_10001258_pt1 | contig 30146 bp, 27 predicted proteins | sample Leawel6488metaG_FD_119754 | JGI IMG/M metagenome (GOLD analysis project Ga0172381, IMG submission 119754) | Leachate microbial communities from a municipal landfill in Southern Ontario, Canada - Leachate well 64-88 metaG | ecosystem: Engineered > Solid waste > Landfill > Unclassified | place... | reverse complement strand
TGGTAATCGCCAACTTCCTTTTTGTCTGGCTTGGGGCGGTATTGGTTATCTATATGCAGGCAAAAGGAATTGTAGTAACAGACAGCGACAATATTTTCGGGGTAATGGCTAATGAGTATCTGGGTACTGCAGTTGCAATTTTCTTTGTCATAGGGCTAATCTCCTCCTCTTTCCCGAGCGGAGCAGGTGCTCTTACTGCACTCACAACCTCTTTCTGTATAGATTTCCTGAATTTTGACAAAAAAACAGATATGGCAGAAAAGAAAAAGACAGATATTCGCCGTATCGTGCATCTTGCATATTCTCTTCTTTTCATTGTCCTTATTTTCATATTCTTCGTATCAAAAAGTGAGGCTGTAATTGATTTGGTCTACAAGATGGCGGCATATACCTACGGGCCGTTGCTGGGTCTGTTTTTCTTTGGCATTTTCACTAAACGGGTGGTAAATGACAGAGCAATTCCTTATGTCGCAGTATTATCTCCGGTGCTCTGTTGGTTGATGAATGTTATCTGCACAAAATACCTGAACTTCGGATTTGGTTTTACTCTGTTAATTTTCAATGGAATATTTACTTTCATAGGAATGTACATCTTCAGCAAGAGGGGAAAATAATATTCAATATGAATATATAATCCAACTTTTATTACATTTGTAAGTATGGAAAGTTGTGTACTAAACTTTATCTACTGTCCAGCAACCAACCAAATCAAGGCCTATATTCCTGAAGAGTATAGTGTTGTGGTTGTTATTGATGCTGCTATACAAAATATGTATGGCAAGTATTTTCCTTACCCACAAATTCCTGTTGTTGCTTCAGAAGAGAAGAAATCTTTCCAAACATTGGAAGATCTGACGATTAAACTGTTGGATATGGGAGCAGACAGATCTACATTTATTCTGGCCGTAGGAGGAGGAATAATTTCAGACCTTACCGGTTTATTAGCATCTCTTTATATGAGGGGCGTTAAGTTCGGATACGTACCTACCACTCTTCTTGCCCAGGTAGATGCTGCAATTGGTGGAAAGACTGCCGTAAATGTTGCCGGATACAAGAATATACTCGGAGTAATCAATCAACCTCAGTTTACAATATTTTGTCCGGAATTTCTTGAAAGTCTTCCGGAAAAAGAGTTGAAAGACGGCGCAGCAGAGTTGTTGAAGACATTCATTCTGGCAGACCGGCAGAGCTATTTCAGTGCTGTGGATAAAATAGTTGAATGTGGATTCGGCATCGATTCTCTTTGGCCATTTATTCAGAAGGCTTCAAAAATAAAAGCCGGAATAGTGGAGTCTGATCCTTATGAAAACGGAGAGAGAAGAGTGTTGAATTTAGGACACACTTTCGCACACGCTTTGGAGAAAACCACAAAAATTTCACATGGAGAGGCTGTCTCTGTTGGAATAATTCTTGCAGCAAAATTGTCTGTAAATTTAGGAATACTAAAAGTCGAGGAGAAAAACCGGATTGAATCCGATTTTAAGAAAATCGGTCTTACAGCTGTTTCTCCTGTTCCTCCCGCATCGCTGGCAGAATCTATTATACGTGATAAAAAAAGGAGTCAGGATTTCATACGTTTTATCTTGATAGAAAAAATTGGAAAAGCGAGCGCCTATCCATTGGAAATAAACAAACTGGAGGAGTATTTGAATGATTTGTCTTAGCATCAGAGAGGGTAATAAAGCTAATATTTTAGATGCTTTGTCTAAAGTACAGATGGCTGAGATTCGTTTGGATTTTTCAAATTTAAACAGAGAGGAGACCGTATCTGTATTTCGCTCGAAGAAAGATTTGATAGCCACTTGCAGAATATCTGAATTATCGATTGAAGAGTGTAAAAAGAGGCTGCAATGGGCAATTCTTGCCAGCCGGACTAAAAAGTCCGTGGGTAAAAGGTATCTGGACATTGAATACGATTCACCTGCAGAGTACAGGGAGGAGTTGATAAGCAGTGCAAGAAAAAGAGGATTCAAAATTATACTGTCATATCACAACTACAAAAACACCGACAGTTACGAAAGGCTTCTGGAAATTCACAACACCTGCAAAGAGAGTGGGGCTGACATAATCAAGATAGTCACAACAGCCCTGAGTATTCAGGATTGCACACGTCTCCTCAAATTATACAAAGAGTTTCCGGATGATAAGCTTGTAGCTTTTTCCATGGGCTCTACGGCCCGTTTCTCACGAATTCTCGCTCATCATTTGGGGGCACCATTTGGATATGTCTCCCTTGAGGCCGGAAAGGAGAGCGCCGACGGTCAATTCACTCTATCGGAAATGGAGCGGATAATCAACAAAAAAAGCTATCCGCACATGATAAGCAAAAAAACATTGCTTGATACTTTAGTAGCTCCTGCTTCCAAGAGCCACACTCAAAGAGCAATTCTTGCTGCTGCATGGGCAAAGGGCAAAACAAATCTCTACGGTTATACCCCTTGTGCCGACAGTGAAGCTGCTCTCGAACTTGTCAAAACATTGGGTGTGAAAGTGCATATAGAGAAGAGCAAATACCTGAGGCTTAAAGTGGAAATTACAAGTCCCGGTATAGAAGATATATCCAAAAGTCTATCCAGGACAGACCTGTTTTCACGAGCAGTTAAAACTGTAGAACTTTCTGTAGGAGAGTCCGGACTTTTAAGCCGTTTGTTAATTCCTACAGCTGGTCATCTGATTGGAAAGAGTAAAGGGGTAGACAATATCCGGATTGTAGGTAAGGAAACATTGAACAACAGGGTTCTTTTTAATCCTTCAGATCCATTTTCCGATATCGGACTGGAGGTCGTTGCTCAGGATGGAAAGTTACCTGCAATAGTAAAAGGCTCAATAAAGGATGGAAATATAACCCTCACCTCAAGCGGCGGCTCACAGCTTCTTTCCGGAATGCTCATGTCTCTTCCGCTTTGCGACAAAAGCAGCACTATTGAGGTCAAGGAACCTACAAGCACTCCTTATGTAGACCTTACCATACAGACGTTAAAAGACTTTGGAATAACGATAAACAACCAGGATTTTCACGAATTCAAAATCCCCGGACGGCAGAGGTACAAAGCCAAACCCTTTTATCCTCTCGAAGGAGATTGGAGCGGGGCTTCGATGTTGTTTGTTGCCGGTGCAATTACTAAAGGGGTAACTATTACTAACCTTCCCATAAATTCTAAACAGGCAGATGAAAAGATAATAGAGGTGTTGAAGGGTTGCGGCGTTGAGATTAAAATAACCGAATATCCAAAGTACCTGGTAATGTGTGGTGACATTCCATGCGCATTCAAGGAGGATAATACAAAAGAGTTGATCCTGGGTTCCAAAATTGAACTATCAAAGCCTAAAAATCCGCTTCTGCCATTTGAATTTGACGCTACAAATGCTCCCGATCTTTTCCCTTCTCTGGTAGTTTTAGCTTTAAGTTGTAACGGGACAAGCAGGATAAAGGGGGTTAACAGGCTCTCCAATAAAGAGAGTAACAGGGCAGAGAGTCTTTACTCTGAATTTACAAAACTTGGGGCCTCAATTGAAATTGACGGGGACTCTATGATTGTACACGGAGGAGAGCTCCACGGCGGGAATTGTCATTCGCATAATGACCACAGAGTAGCAATGGCACTGATTACAGCTGGATTAAAAATTAAAGATAGAGTTTTCCTTGATAATCTGGAATGTATATCTAAATCCTTCCCGGATTTTCTGAAAAATTTTAACTAACCGCTTTAAAATAACTTCATATGAACAGCTTTGGGAAAAATTTCAGAGTCTCAATTTTTGGCGAATCCCACGGGCCGGAAATCGGAGTAATAATAGATGGGACCCCTGCAGGTTTACCTCTTTCACCTGATGACTTCACGGCAGATATTTTACGAAGAAAAAGTGGCAAAAAGGGGAGTACACCAAGAATAGAGGGAGACCTCCCGAAAATTGTGAGCGGAGTGTATCAGGGGTATTCTACCGGCACACCTATATGTATATTATTCAACAACACCAATACAATTTCTGAAGATTACACAAACCTGCAAGATTGGCCCAGACCCGGTCATGCAGATTTTGTTTCCATGATTAAGTCCAAAGGATTTTCCGACCCCAGAGGAGGAGGTCACCACTCCGGCAGGATTACTTTGGGTCTGGTAGCTGCCGGTGTGGTTGCCAAGAAGCTTATTTCACCCATTTCCATCGAGGCAAAAATTCTGAATATCGGCGGCGAAAACCCTTGGGATAATATTTTGGAGAAGGCTATTGCACAGGGGGATTCTTTGGGAGGAGTTGTCGAATGCATTGCTAAAAAGATGCCGGTTGGTCTGGGAGAACCTTTTTTTGACAGTCTGGAATCACTTTTGTCACATATGGTTTTCTCGATACCTGGAGTACGGGGTATTGAGTTCGGAGATGGATTCAGAGCTGCCGGAATGTTTGGGTCGGAACATAATGACCCAATAATAGAAGAATCTGGCAAGACTCTAAAAAACGGGTCCGGTGGCGTTAATGGCGGCATTTCAAATGGAAACGACTTGGTTTTCCGTATAGCAATAAAACCCACATCGAGCATTTTCAAGAGTCAGAAGTCCTATAATTTTGCAACTCATAAAATTGAAGATTTAAAGATAGCCGGAAGACACGACTACTGCTTTGCCCTTAGAGTTCCGGTTGTGGCAGAGGCATCAGTGGCTATCGTGCTTGCAGATCTTCTAAACCTCAGTTCAGCTCCTTTATAAAACATCTTCTAACCATATACTCCCTGTTAGAGTAATAGTCAAAAATATTTTGTACTGCAGTGTTGTCTTCAAGTTGAGGGTTTGCAATCACCTTTTTGGTCCCGAGTTTAATGAAATTTGAGTTAAGTTGGTTGAAGATAATGGCATTTAATCCTTTATTCTGATACTCTGGAACGATTCCTATCATATACATATCTATAAGCTCATAGTTCCTGAGAGCTTTAAAAAAATGGATGAATCCAAACGGGAACAATCTTCCTTTTGATTTTTTCAGAGCTTTGGAGAGACTCGGCACTGTAATGGCAAATGCAACCACATTGTCCTGCTTGTCCACGACAAGGCATATAAGATCAAAATTGATCAGTGGCAAATATTGGCTTACATAATTTTCAATTTGTTTTGAACTCAGAGGAGTAAAGCCGTATAGTGGCATAAATGCCTTATTTAGTGCTTCAAAAAGTCCTTTTGCATATGGTTTGAGGCTCCTTCTCGATTTTGGATGCAGAATCCTCACTCCGTACCTTTTCTGAATAATCTCTGAGTATTGGCTAAGTTTCTCAGGAATACTCTCAGGAACATCAAACTCTCTTTGATACCAGTCTGCATCCTTCTCATAACCCAGTTTTTCCAGATGTTCCCGATAGTAGGGATAGTTATAAAGCGTGGTAAAAGAGCCTGGATTCTCAAACCCTTTGATAAGAAGCCCCTCCCTGTCCATATCAGAAAAGCCGAATGGTCCGTTTACCGCAGACATTCCATTCTCCCGTGCCAAAGATTCCACCTTCCCCATTAACGCAGCAGAGACTTCGCTATCGTCGCTGAAATCCAGCCACCCGAACCGCATATGGTTTTTTCCCCAATCTCTGTTTGCGTTGTGATTGATAATTGCAGCAACCCTGCCAACTACTTCACCCTCTTTTTGCGCAATAAAATATCTCGCTTCACAGAACTCAAAAGCCGGGTTTTTATCCTTTGAGAGAGTTAGATATTCATCTGACCACAAAGCATTTATCCAATTAGAGTTCCCTTTGTACAGTTTCTCCGGAAACGCAATAAAACTTTTTAACTCTCTTTTGGAACTAACCTCCTTTATTATGACAGTCATCTGATATGGAGTTAGCTTATGACTTCTAATACTGGGTAACAGCTCCGGCGACAGCATTTGCCACCAATGCCCTTAAACGAACAACGCTTCCTTTATCCTCAGGGTGAACCCTGTTGGTAAGAAGAATTACTGCAACCTTAGATATAGGATCGATTACTATCGAAGTTCCGGTATAGCCGGTATGTCCGTATGTTTTCCCAGGGTGAAAAAGATTTCCGTTATTTGAGGCGTATGGTGAATAGTTGTCCCAGCCAAGTGATCGCCCAAGTGACTCAAATCCAACAGGAACCGTTGTCATTGTCTCAACTGTGAGCCTACCCAGTATTCTCTTTCCATTATAAACTCCACCATTCATCAGTGCTGTGGCTATCACTGCCATATCATCTGCATTGGAGAATAGTCCTGCATTTCCTGAGTTACCATCATTCAGTAACCTTGCAAGAGGATCGTGTACCTTACCTATCAGGACAGATCCATCCTTTTGTTTCTCAGTTGGCGCAACAAGAGCTAAAATTGCCCCTGATGGGTTATAAGTTGTATTTTTTAGGCCCAATACATCAAAAACATTTTTCTTTGCATAGTCACACAGTTTCTCTCCTGTAATTTTTTGCAGAATATTTTGAAGTGTTATGAAGTTAAGGCAACTATACTGAAATTTTGTTGTCGGTTTAAAATCTCTTTTACAGGTTGCTATATATTCCATTAGTCCTGATGGGTTTGGAGAACCATATTTCTCTATGAGCTTCTCTGTCGGGGCGTAAGGAGGAAGGCCAGAAGAGTGTGTCAGCAGGTCTATTACCCTTATATTTACAGTCTCTCCAGTAATTGAATCCACATATCCCTTAAATCCTTCAATATACATTGCAACATTATCTGTAAGTCTTACTCTTCCTTGTTCAACAAGCTGCATAAACGAAAGAGTGGTTCCTAACGACTTGCTCACTGAGGCAAGGTCAAAAACAGTATTGATTTCCATCTTCTGTTGGACAGGATAAACCGATTTATTACCATAAGCTTTTATGTAAACCATTTTACCATCTTTGACAACTGCCAAAACAGCACCTGGAATTTCTCCCTGATTTATTGACTCGCCAATAATGCGATCTACATTAGAAAGTCTTTTTGAGTCCATTCCGGCCTGTTCCGGAGTCACTCTTGCAAGAGGTTGTGCAATTGTTGCAACAGATAAAATACAGGTTAACAGAAAAATGGATAATTTTTTCATTGATTTATAAGAGACATCCTTTTGGATGTCTCTTAATATTAATATTAATAAAAGTAAAGAACTATTTCTCGCTGGTTTCTCTCTGAGGACGGGCGCCTCCGCGTGGATTGCTGGAACGGCCTCTTGAGCCGCCTCTTGAATCACTGCCACGATTTCCTCCTCTGCGATCGTCACCACCCGGGCGTCCGCCCCTGCGTTCACGACGATCAGGACGACCTCCGCCTTGCTGACCCTGGCCGGCAGATGAGTTTGCTGTTACACCAACATTAGGAGAGAGATCCCTCTTTCCATAAACTTCACCGTTGCATATCCATACTTTAACACCCAGAACACCCACCTTGGTGTGTGCCTCTGCGTGTGCATAGTCGATATCTGCGCGGAAAGTATGAAGAGGAGTACGACCCTCTTTGTATAGTTCTCTTCTTGCCATTTCTGCTCCACCAAGACGACCGCTGATAAGTACCTTGATACCTTCTGAACCCATTCTCATAGTAGATGCCATTGCCATTTTAATGGCACGGCGGTAAGATACCCTACCCTCTACCTGGCGAGCGATGTTGTTCGCAACTATATTAGCATCTGTTTCCGGACGTTTTACTTCGAAGATGTTAATCTGTACCTCTTTGTTAGAGATATTCTTCAACTCCTCTTTCAGTTTGTCAACCTCTTGTCCGCCTTTCCCGATAATAATACCCGGACGTGCGGTGTGGATTGTTACAGTAATAAGCTTTAGCGTTCTTTCGATTACTATTTTAGACAAGCTTGCTTTTGCCAAACGAGCATTCAAATACTCGCGGATTTTTGCATCTTCCAAAATTTTACCAGCATAGTCAGTTCCACCGTACCAGTTAGAGTCCCAGCCACGGATAATGCCAAGTCGGTTTGCTATAGGATTTGTTTTTTGTCCCATCTTATTGCTCCTCTTTTACGGTTTTACTTTTTTTACCAAGCACTATGGTTATGTGGTTAGAACGCTTACGAATTCTAGCTGCACGACCTTGCGGTGCTGTACGAATACGCTTTAGTGAACGGCCCTGTCCAACCATAATGCTTTGGACACATACATTGCCATTCTCTAACTCTTTGCGATCTGCTTCATTTTTAGACTCCCAGTTAGCAATTGCAGAACGAAGAAGTTTCTCCAAACGAATAGATGCTTCCTTTTTGGTATATTTCAAAATATCCAAAGCGCGGTTTACCTCTACACCTCTAACGATATCTGCAACTAAACGCATTTTTCTAGGTGAGGTAGGAACATCATTCAGCTTTGCATAAGCTGTCTGCTTCCTTATTTCTTTACGCCTTTCGGCTGCTTCTTTTTTTCGAGCTCCCATTATTGTGACTTTGTTTTACACATTAATTAATTAACGATTACCCGAGTGACCTTTAAAGGTGCGTGTGGGTGCAAATTCACCGAGCTTGTGACCAACCATGTTTTCGGTTACATATACTGGAATAAACTTGTTTCCATTATGAACTGCAATAGTGTGACCAACGAAGTCGGGTGATATCATACTTGATCGTGACCAAGTTTTGATTACCTCTTTCTTGCCATTTTCATTCATGGCAAGTACTCTTTTTTCGAGACTAGCCTCAATGTAAGGCCCTTTTTTTAATGAACGACTCATAATTCTATTCAGTTAATTCCGTTATTTTTTCCTTCTTTCAATGATAAACTTCTTAGTCGTTTTCTTAGGGTCACGTGTTTTGTAACCTTTAGCCAATAAGCCTTTCCTCGAGCGTGGATGACCACCTGATGCGCGTCCTTCACCACCACCCATAGGGTGATCGACAGGATTCATAACAACACCACGGTTACGTGGTCTGCGGCCTAACCAACGTTTACGTCCGGCTTTACCATCCGACTCTAAGTTGTGATCTGGATTTGACACTGTTCCAACAGTAGCGCGGCATGTAACCAGCACCATTCTTGTCTCACCCGAAGGCAATTTAAGAATAGCGTGAGAACCTTCACGAGCTGTGAGTTGAGCATAAGTTCCTGCACTACGAGCCATTGCAGCTCCTTGTCCGGGACGAAGTTCAATGTTATGAATCAGTGTACCTAATGGAATTTCCGATAGAGGAAGAGTGTTCCCTAATTCTGGGGCTACACCTGGACCGGAAGCAATTACTTGTCCCACTTTAATTCCATTCGGAGCTAAAATGTAACGCTTTTCTCCATCTGTGTAAATAACCAAAGCAATACGAGCACTTCTGTTTGGATCGTATTCAATAGTTTTAACTGTAGCGGTATATTTATCTTTATCGCGTAAAAAATCGATCACGCGATACATTCTTTTGTGACCACCACCAACATAGCGTATTGTCATCTTACCCTGACCATTACGGCCACCCGATTTTTTAAGTGGCTGTAAAAGCGATTTCTCAGGTGTTGTGCAAGTGATCTCAGTAAATGCGCTAATAGCTTTATGTCTTGTTCCCGGAGTTGCCGGTTTAAATTTGCGTATTGCCATGGACTTAAATATTGCTGTAGAAATCTATCTTATCTTCACCGGCCAAGGTCACAAACGCTTTCTTAAAGTGATTTGTGCGGCCTGACAATAATCCCGCTTTTGTGAAGCGGCTTCTGCGTTTCCCGTGGTAGCTAACTGTATTAACATCTAATACTTTAACACCGTACATCTCTTCAACCGCAGCCTTGATATCAATCTTGTTGGCATAGCGGTCAACTTCAAAACCGTAACGATTCAATTTCTCGCCCTGAATCGTCATCTTTTCTGTTACTAAAGGCTTAATTAAAATTCCCATCGTTCTACGGTTAATTACGTCCATATTGTGCCTGCAATAAATCCTGAACACCGTCAATCATAACAACGCTGGTAGAGTTTACCAGATCGTATGTGCTGATTTCGTTAATGGTTATCACTTTTACATTTTGCAAGTTGCGTGACGATAAGTAAATATTATTAGTATTTTCAGGAAGCACGAACAGGATTTTTCTGTCATTTACCTTAAGATTTTTGAAGATCTTTATGAAATCCTTAGTCTTAGGAGCCTCCATTGCAAATGGCTCAACAATTGTAAGAGCTTGGTCTTTAACTTTGTATGACAAAGCAGAAAAACGAGCCAATTGTTTAAGTTTCTTGTTTAGCTTAAATCTGTAGTCACGTGGTTGAGGACCAAAAATATTACCGCCGCCAACATATATCGGAGCTTTAATACTACCGTGACGCGCACCACCGGAACCTTTTTGACGGATTACCTTTTTAGTACTGTAAGAAACTTCCCATCTCTCTTTAGTCTTGCTCGTTCCTTGACGCTGATTAGCAAGATATTGCTTAACGTCTAAGTAGATAGCATGATCATTTGGTTCAATACCAAAGATATTGGAATCCAGAGTCACTTTTTTCCCTGACTCTGTTCCATCTATTTTATAAACTGATAATTCCATAGACGCTTATTCCTCCACGATTACATATGAACCTTTGGCACCGGGTATCGATCCTTTTACAAGAACAAGATTGTTCTCAGGAAGTACCTTGATAACTCTTAGATTCAAAATTTTCACTTGATCGCCACCCATACGGCCGGCTAATCTTTTACCTTTAAATACGCGAGAAGGCCATGAAGAGGCACCCATCGAACCAGGAGCACGAAGTCTGTTGTGCTGACCGTGGGTCGCTCCACCTACTCCGGCGAATCCATGGCGTTTCACAACACCCTGGAATCCTTTCCCTTTAGAAATTCCTGTTACATCTACCCATTCCAGCTGATCATGAATCACGTCTGCAACGGTGACAGTATCACCCAATTGTAGCTCCTTTGCAAAATCATTTGCAAATTCAACTACCTTTCTTTTAGGTGTGGTTTGTGCCTTTTTGAAGTGGCCTATCAGGCCAGCGCTGGTGTGCTTCTCTTTTTGTTCGTCATAGGCAAGTTGTACAGCGGCATAACCATCAGTCTCTTCTGTACGAATTTGCGTAACAACACACGGACCAGCCTCAATAACGGTGCATGGAATATTTTTTCCATCAGCACCGAAAACGGATGTCATTCCGATTTTCCTTCCAATTAATCCAGGCATTGGTTGTTAATTTGGTGTTTATTAATATATTAAATAATCCACATAAAATTTGCGGGCAGCAAAGATACGATAAATTCTTGTAAATGCAATAGGTGAGAAGAATATCTCGGCAAGATATTAACAGTTACTTTATTCTGTTCAATAATTCTTGCTTCTTGGCGGATTCCTTTAGCATATTGACAAAATAACGAGCATCAACCAAGTTTGAATTGGTTTTATTGCTCTCATACTGCTCAACAAAGTGAGTGGCATGTTCTACCAGAAATTTCCGGCAATCAATATTTAACATCACACCACCTTCATAATTTCCATATGATAAGCCTGTTACTCGATCGGTAGAAGAAACAGATATTATATTCCCTTTATTAATACCTTTAAGATTGACTGTTATTGAAGGATAATAGAAATATTTACCCGACGGCAAGTTGATTGTTAGCTTAAGAGTATTATTATTCACACTTTTTTGGACTGAGCCGTGGACTCGGTAGTAATTGTATTCATAATACTCTTCCATACTAGTGAACCATACCGAATCATCTCCATCTTTCCCATAAGTATCATTTAACCAGAGTAGAAGGTTTGCCCAAGTGTAATCCGTTCCATGAACCCCTATATGGATTGCCGCTCTCTCTTCTTTTCTTAATTTTAATTGAGTTTCTATGACTCCTTTAATCTCTTCTGATGAATAAAAGTTTCTGCTTAGCAGTTGTTTACGTAGGTCGTCTTTTACCTGAAAAGGATAGAGTGCCACAGTTCCGGCTTGCGCTGTCATTGTCTGAATAGGAGCGTAGTTTTGTGCTGCGTTAACATAGGTTTTATTTCCATTTGGCTCTGCCAAAGTTTTACACCCTCGTCCTGATAATTTAGATAATATAATATCCTGTGATATTTTATAATGCTTTATTATTGAATCAAGGTTGTTCGTTTCATTGGTATTTACATCGTGAAACGCAATTCCGTTTCCATAATTAAGAATTTCAATTACATTATCCCAAATGAGTCCGGATTTCATATAGAAACGGTAATAGTTATCGTTAAATCCAACTTTTACCTCGGTTTTCTCATTCATCCATTCCCACTCAGGAGCAAGTGTGGTGGTGAAAGAGAATCTCACTTCATTGCCTGTGCCATCTGTGCTTCCTAAGGTCTTTCCAAGGTAATAAACATCAGGGGGCAAATCTCCCGCTTTAAGTTGTGCAAGATCGTAGTAGTATTGATTCGAAAGAGGCTTTCCATTAATGGCAGCCCAGGTACAACTAAAGGCAGCGTGTTTGCAGTCATCTTGTGTCAGGAAAAACAACCACGACTTATTATATTTCAAATATGGAATTTCTGCATCAACAACACTAAGGTCAGTACTGCCATCTGTCTGAATTGTAATTTCTGCAACAGTGTTTTGACTTTCATTATTAAAAGCATACAAATAAGCGGCAGAGCGCTTTTCCTCCCGTTCTTTATTTATCTTGTCTGCATCTGGAAATTTAACGCATGAAACTGATAGAAATAATAATAGAGAAAAAATCACTATGTTTATAATTTTTCGTTTCATACACAATGTTTTTCTGCGTTGTCCAACAAATATATACAATAATCTTTTAATAATGTACGACTAATGAATAAATTTTACAATGCTGCAGATTGGAATTGGTTTGTCTGATGACTGCAGTGTGTTCTAGCTTAGCAGGGAGTGCAGGTTGGAGGTAATCAGTTTGACTGAAATAGCCAAAAGTATGATACCAAAAAATTTTCTCATTACATATATCCCCCCTTTGCCAATTTTTCTAGATACAAAATCCAGATTGCTAAGCACGAAATAGACAATAACCATGTTAATGAAAATGGCTATTATTATATTGAGTACACCATATTCAGCTCTAAGGGACAACAGAGTCGTAAGTGCTGCTGCGCCTGCAATCAACGGAAAAACTATTGGTACTATTGTGGCTGATGCGGTGGGGCCATCGTCTTTGAATATTTGAATCCCGAATATCATCTCAACAGCCATGACCAAAAGCACAACGCCACCCGCAACCGCAAATGAAGATATATCCACTCCAAAGAGGCTTAAAAGAGCCTGTCCAAGAAATAAAAACGCTACAAGAATTACAAAAGAGATAACCGCTGCCTTAAGTGGACTGAAGCTCTTGTTATTCTCCTTCATCCCTATAATTATCGGCACAGAGCCCAGTATATCAATGACAGCAAACATCACTATAAATGCGCTGAATATCTCTTTTATGTTAAAGTTCATCTGTTCGTAATTTTTGTAAAGATACAAAAAAGGGAAGAACTGCGCCGTACTTTCTGGTAACAGTTTAATAAGTACTTTCACCCATCTGAATATATATGGAGGTTCTATAACTTTCTGTTTCATCGGCAGAATACCATTGCAAAATATATTCAAATTGACACAATGCAAAGTCTTGACTGTTAGCCCTCCATAAAAAAACAAGTTTCTTAATCGATGATTAAGAAACTTGTTTGTGTGCTCGGGACGGGAATCGAACTTAAGCTTTATTCATCTTATTTACAGGTTCTTAAATTAATATCAGGTGTAATAAAGGTGTAAATACTAACAAATAGCTTAATTACGCTAGATATCACAACTCAAATATAAACTATAATTATTGAAATATTATCCTTATTTTCCCTTTCCAATTCAAGCAATTTCTCATCTATTTCAAAATCACGAAACTTTATTAAACTTGCAGGTATGATAGAGTTATAAAGCCCATCAGAGCTAATAATGATATTGTCTCCTTGCCTAAGTTGAATTTCAACCACAGGCAAAGGGGATTCTAATGGGCGGCCGGACAATGACCTTGTAACAATGTGCTTGTAACGCTCCATGTCTTTTGAAGAAACCACTCCATTGTTCCTCTTATCATTTATTAAAGAATGGCTTTCTGACAGAAAAATTTGTTTACTCTCTCTTAAGTGCTCTATTCGAACATCACCCAGCCAAAAAACATAAGCTCTTTGGTCTACTATCAGAATGCCCGCCAGAGTTGTTCCAAGTTTAGCCTGTCGTTTTGTTCGTTCTGAAAGGATTCTATTATTAGCGAATTCGACGGCTCGTTGAATTAATGCACGTATATCACCCTCAATGGTATTTTCGGCAAAAAATTGAAATATGGATTCTGTCGCAATTTGCGACGCCACTTCACCAAACTGGTAACCCCCCATACCATCTGCAACGATATGTAATGAAACGCTATCTGATAACATCTCACTTTTTATATAGTCTTCGTTGGCTTCCCTTTTTCCTTTGCCAGAATATGAATAGACTTTTATCATTCTCATTAATTAATATTCCCAATCAGCATGGCTCACAGGTAGCTGGTTTAATTCAGTTCGTATCTGTTTCCAATTGGGTAGAAAAGCATCCATATATTTGATAAATCTTTCGTTGTGGTGTCTTTCGAGAAGATGTACTATCTCGTGCAAAATAACATATTCCAGACAGTGAGGTGGCTTTTTTGCCAGTTCAAGATTTATCATGATTCTTTTCTTTTCAATATTGCATGTTCCCCAGTTGGTTCTCATTTGCATAACCTGCCAATCATTTACTTTTACATTCAAAGATTTCTCCCATTTTTTTATAATGTCTGGTATTAGTTTCTTTAATTCTATTCGATACCATTCACGCATTACTTCAGCACGTTTTTCGGTGGTTACTCCTTCGCGTATATACAGATTTATAAATTGTGTTCCATTAAGCATAACTTTAGGAGATGACTTTTGATATACTACATTCAGCCGGTAACGTATACCCCTATAATAATGGTTTTCTCCAGACACATACTCTCTTTCCGTTTGTCGCGACTGATTAAGAATCATTTCTATATTTTTATTGATCCATTCAAGTTTAGTGATAATGTATAAACGAATAGAGTCTTTAGGCATAGATAAAGGAGCAGAAACATGCACTCGTGCATTGGGGGGATAAACTGTTAAATGGATGTTTTTTATATTTTTCCACTCAACTTCAACAGAAATCTTATTTACTATAATAATTTCCATTAATAATCTTTTTGGGCAATGATGATATTCATAATTTCACTTACCTGTTCATCTGATTTCCCCGGCAATGCATTTTTTACTGCTTTTCGAACTTGTCTCATTTTACCGGGCACACTATTATCTCTCCACCCATGTAATGCATAAGTAACAACTGCTTTATCTACCGAAAGTGCGAGATCTTCGTTCATTTCAAGATTGTCAAATAGTGCCTGTTTAGCTAATGTATTTATTGATTCAGGATAGTTCTTTTTAGTTGTTCCTCTAACCTCTTTTACCTTTTCAATTAATTTTGTGATCAAATCTTTGTAATTCAACTTTCCTTCTTTTTGGTCTTGAATCAGTTGATTTAGAAGCTCAGAAATCTTATCGTAATAGGCAGGATTATTAGAACGTTCAGTTATAATCATCTTACGCATATTGGCTACTAATGTTTCTGCTACAGAATGTTGATTATTTTTAATCTGATCCGGTAGTTTCTGAATGGCCTCTTCGCCTTCTATAGCCAGTAATTCGAGAAATGAAATATCATCCAGTTTTAAGATTTCTTCGCTATCTTTAGATCGCACATAGTTATCAATCAGCTGACGCATGGCTGGGTCATAAAACTTCAAATCTAAAGCATCCCCGCTTTTCAGTTTTATTTCATCCTTCAGGTCGTTGTAAAAATCCACCTGCGTTTTTATTTCAACAGCTTCTGAAGGGTTATAACCAACCTTTGCCATGTCATTTGCAATGTCAATATAACGACGCACTAGTTTGGATACAAGACTATAAAGCTTTTCCCGCTTTTCGGCATTGGCTTCAGTTTCGGTACTTTGTTCTTCGGGAGCTGTAGTTTCTTTATATACAAAATAGGCAAAGAACCCTTCACGGGTTTGTGGTTCTACCACTTCGCAAAGTGTAATAACTGCTTGCAATGCTTCTTCCAGCCCTTTACGACCTTGAGTAAGTCGATTGGTAAGTAAGTTGCTTACATCTTCCTTGTCATAACCATTAAACGCTTCGGAAGTATAATCTTCAATAGCGGTTCGGATATTTCCAAATAGATCCTGATAATCCACAATATATCCGAAATCCTTATCTTCGGTATCCACGCGGTTTACACGGCAGATGGCCTGAAACAGATTGTGGTCGCGCATAGGTTTGTCAATATACAGATAAGTGGCAGCCGGAGCATCAAATCCTGTAAGCAGCTTATCCACCACTATCAGCAGTTTCATCGAAGCCTGGTGATCAATGAATTCTTGTTTTGCCCAGGCTTCAAACTGTTCAGAAGTTTTATCCCCTATCATGCGTTTCGTAATTTCAAACTTCATCTTCTCCTCCGTATCACCGGCTCCAGTGGCTTCGTCCTTTATATCTGATGCATTGGCTTCGTAACTCGTTACCACAGCGCAATGTCCTTTAAGGTCGGTATCTTGAAATAATTCCCAATATCGGCAAGCCTGATAAATACTGTCTGCTACCAACATGGCATTACCATAGCCACATTTTAGCGGGCGTTTGGTGTCCATATCCTGGCAAATATCTGCCACGATGCGTTGGATTCGTTCCTTGCTACTAAATAGTTTTTCCATCTTTGCCCAACGGGCTTTCAGCAAAGCCCTTGCAACATTGGATAAACCGCTGGTACGGTTATCGAACCACTCATCTATTTTATTATTATCGCCCAGATATTGAGGCACATCACGAGCCTCGTATCGTAAATCCAATATAACTTTATCATGTACTGCCTCATCAAACTTATAAGTATGAATGTAAGTACCGAAAGTCTCCAGCGAATTCCGTTTATCTGTTTTAAGGAGTGGGGTACCAGTAAAACCTATCAGCATTACCTTTTCGCCCATAATAGCTATCATCGCTTCGTGAAGCATACCGCCCTGAGTACGGTGACATTCATCCACAAATACATAGATATTCCCTTTTGGGCTGAAATTCTGTGGAAGTTTGTCCTGTACTTCTTTCAGGTATTGTTCTATCGATTTAGTAGCTTTTTTGTTCCCCACCTCAGGTAGATCGCTATCCGACTTATTTCCGAATTTATGTATCAGTGTACAGATTAGCCATGGGTTGGCATTGTTTAGCATTCGTATCAGAGCTTCACCCGAACTGGCCCGTTCTATTTTTTCATCCACTCCCTTAAAACCCGCCTCTATCTGTTTATCCAGCTCATCCCGGTCGGTAATCACCACCACGCGGGCATCCTGCTCGTGCTCGCGTATCCATTTAGCCAGCCATATCATAGTTAGGCTTTTGCCTGAACCCTGCGAGTGCCAGATAATCCCGCTCTCTTTGGCTTTTACCCTTGGCTTGGCTGCCTGAATTGCAAAAAACTGATTGGGTCGAGCTGCTTTCTTGATACCTCCATCAAAAATCAGGAAGTCATGAATATAATCCAGTAAACGGCTTTTATCGAAAAATTGCAACACGCTTCGGTCTAATTCATTAATACCTTCAGGATTAGGCTCTTTCCATCGCAGCCAGAATTTTTCTGGTGTCTGAATCACTCCATAATAAAGCCCTTCAGTATCGTTTCCGGCAAATACCAATTGTACGGTAGTGAAAAACTGAGGGATGAACTCTTTCGACTGGTTATCTAGGTTCTGGCGAATACCGTGATGTACAGATACGGTGCTGCGTTTCAGTTCTATTATCGCCAAGGCTATTCCGTTGACATAAATCACCAGGTCAGGACGTTTGGTGTTGTGTCCTCTTACAGAAACTTCTTCGGCTATATAGAAATCATTGGCATAAGGATTTTTCCAGTCAATCAGCTGAACATACATCTTATTTTTAGATGACTCACCATTCACATTTACTCCGTAACGTAGCAAACTGTACACCTCTTTGTTGGCGTGATACAGCCCGCCTGCTATATTACCAGTAGCGCGTTTTAGTTGGTTGATGGCCCTGTTTATCTCCCCCGAACTGTATGCTTCGGTTGCTTTCAGGTATTTCCCCAAGTATTCGTCCTCTACATTGTAATTTATTCTGTCAGTCCAGTCACCCAGATAAGTGTATTTTAACTGCTTATTGAAAAGCCGGATCAACCGCTTTTGAGTTTCAACTTCTTTTGAGCCGATTTGTTCCATACTTCTATATCTTTTGGCTAATGCCGATTATATTTTAAATGAATAAGTATATCATTATGTTAATAGTATTGTCTAACTCTCTATCGGACCTCATAAATGAAACTTGTTTAACTTTGAATATATTTATTTAATATCTCCAAAAGTTTTTAAATCCAAAATCTCATTATATATCTTTTTCGCCAAAAAACTCGTTCTCGTTTCAACATTAAATGGTTTATCTTTAAATCGTTTTGCAATATTTCTTGCAGTTTTAAAATTTGATTCTTCGTAAATTGGTATTTTTTGATCTAATGATTTTGAACCACATCTATGATTCAATGTACCTTCTAATGGAATTAAATTACCTATTTGACTGTTTTTGTTATCTTCAGAATCCAACAGAATATGTTCAATCGTAAAATCATCAATTGTTGTTCTGGCAGATGTATGTTTCTCAATGATCTCTAATACTATTTTTACTCTTGCTTTAGTCTTATCTCCCTCATAAATACCAGTATGGTTTGACCAACCAACATTTTTAAAAGCCTTCTCAAACCATTCAAAATTGGGCAGTTTTTCTTTTAAACTTGATAAGAATTCCTTAATTATCTCTATTGAATATTCTTCTTCGACTTTCTTTGAATATTTATAAACTACATCTTCCAATTTATTTGATTTTTCTTCACCAATGATATTATAACATACATAGAAATTGTAAATATATTTCAAAATCTTGTTATAGTTATCATCGTCAAGTATTCCTAATTTGTTTTGGTGCATTAAGCTGAGGATTAATGGTCTGAATTGCTCCTGTCTTTTAGATCTAAAAAAAGCAAATATATTTTTTTCTAATTCAGTACAGTTGCTAGCTTCAGATGGATTTATAAATTTATTATAATACTCAGACTTAAGTCTTAAGTCATCGAGAAATTCTTTTTTATTTTTGTTTTTTGTGTTTTTTGGATAAATCGATAAAATGAATCACTTTTTTCTGCTGGATTACCAAATTTATGAGTAGTATAATGCTTAATAAATTTCTTGATCGAATCACCAAGAATTTTTTCAATCTCATCCCATATTGTTTTTGCCATATCCCTGTTAACTTCAGGAATAATATGTCTCATAATATAGTTTTTCAACAACTCATGATCCTCCAGGTCTTGCCCTCTTGCATTTAATATCTCAAAGATTGTATAAGAATCCTCCTCTGTTGTTGCTGTAATTTTTACAAAGTAAATTTCAATTAAAGCATTTCTGATGTCTAATAGTATTTCATTTGTATCATCATTTTGTGAAATATATTCTTTGATTTCATCATAGAAAAATCGAAAACAGTCTTTAATGACTTTATCTCTTTCATATGGAACAATACTTTCAAGAAATGAGCTAATTGACTTTTTGTTATCATCACTTGAAATTTCTATTATCTTGTTAATGACATTTGAAATAGACAAATGAAAATCAGATTCTAATGCTGGAACTTCTTTGTTTCTCAGATTGGTGGGTCTAAGATATTTTTTAGTTCCATTAAAATCATCAATCATATTGTTTTCATGGAATAATTTCATAATTGAGGACAACATAATAATTATCGTCGTGACTCTCTGTTGTCCATCAATTATAGTATAATATTCGAGTCCATCTTTCTTCCCATCTTCCATCAAAACAACACTCCCTAAGAAATGTGATTTTGCATTTTTATTAGCGACATTCAGTATATCTTCGAGAAACTCTTGCCAATTTTGTTTATTCCAAACGTATCTACGTTGATTTCTTGGTATTGAAAAAACTGAATCTTTAAACAAATCGCTGATTTGTCTTTGTAAAGCGTCAAATGCCATAATATTATTATTTTTAGATTAATCGTATTTTTCCCATTAGCAGCACCTGCATCATCCCGGCTTTGAGTTCTTTGTATTTATCCCGCTCTTTTTCGAGCTGTGCTATTTCATTGTCCATATCGGTAAGGATTTGGGCGATGGCGGTTTGCTCGGATTTTAATGGAACAGGTAAAATTATTTGTTCAAGGCTTTTCTTTGAAACGCCAAATACCTTCATTCCAGTTGATTGTTCTATTAACTGTTTTCTGACTTCGGAGATTTTGAAAAGATATGCTTTAAATCCATTTATATAGATGTTGTTTTTTTCTCGTATAAGAATTGTGTGTAACCCAGAGATAACTTTATTATTGCCAATATTTCTAATCTCGACAGATTTACAAAGACCCGTATAATCTTCAGATGCATCAGCCATAACAATGTCTCCTTCTTGAATATGAGTATAATTAAGACCTTTTTTTGATAATACTTTTGGTAATGACACATTACTAAAGTCAATATACTCATCATATTTTGTATGTATGTCACCATAATGAAGACATTGAATATATCCTTCAACTCCTAATTCATCACGTGAAAAGCTTGCTGTAGATAGAAATTTAAATGCATCTGAAACGGTCACTATTTCCCAATCCTCAGGAATTAAACCTATCTCAGTTTTTTTATATTTATTCTCTCCGCTAAACCCGGGCAAGCGTTTCTTACCGGTAAGCAGTTGTTGCATAGCGCCCTGCTTGATTTGTTGCTTTTTGGCTATTTTCTTATCCAGGGCGGCTATCAATGCATCGGTATCGCTTAGGGCGGTGGCAATGGCGGTTTGTTCTTCTTTCTTCGGTAATGGCATAAGCATATCAGCAATCATCTCTCTTCTTACAGAATCAACAGATGATTTGGCCGTAAGCTGATTTATTCTTTCATAGAAATACTTGCTGAAGAACCAAAAAAAGTATTTTCCATTTATTTTATCATCAAATCCGTGCAGAAGATATACACGCTGATGATAATCGAATTTCCCATTGATATAATGAAAAACTTTACCTGTTCCAACTCCATCGCCTGCCGTTAAAACTCCTTCTCCATCAAACGAATAGGAATTTATTCTTTCCACTATTTGAGAACGAACAAAAAATGGGTAAAGACCATCATCTTTTTTATCTTGAGTATTTCGATTACCTGTAGTGACTTTAAGAACTTCACCGATTGGTCTTACCTCCCAATCCTCCGGAATCACCCCGATATCTGTCTGTTTATATCCCTTTTTAATTTCTTCCATTGCTTACAGTGTAAAACCCGTAATGGATAAATGTTTCTTTACTTTCTCTTCCAGCTCCACTAACTCCGCGTCGATTGCAGGGAGGGTTTGTGCATAACGTTCGGCCAGTTCACTTACGCGGGTGGTGAGGTTTTGGCTGATTTGCTGCATCTCGCTGTCGAGGCGTTCGGCCAGGCTAGCAAGCCATTTTTTCTCCACCACCAGGCAGCGGATTTCGTCTTCGGTCAGCGCCTTGTATTTATCTGCCAGTTTGATTAACAGGTCGTATTTCAATGCTTTTTGCACCCGTTTCCCATCGGCCATGTCTTCTTTCAGTTGCAGGTATTTTTCCAGTATTTTTAATTCGTCCTTCGTGTCGGGCTTGCCTTTCAGGTCGCGTATACGTTTCTTTACGTTGCCGTCGTTGATGGTGTCGTTGGCAAAGTTGGAGCTGTCCAGGAAGTTCTCGGCTTCCTCTTCCAGCAATTCGTTCAGCGCCGTTTCGCTTTCAGCTGTTTTTTCTTCGGCAGCCGTGATCAGCGCTTTCATGTCTGCGAAATATTCATCAATTACAATGCTAACGGGCAGCAGGTCGCACAGCACCTCTTCGGGTGTGGTGGCTACTTTTACCTTTACTTTTTTCAGGTTGCCGTCCTTGTCTTTCTTCGCTGCCGGTTGCGGGGTGTAGAGTTCCGCTTTCCAACCGTCCGAAACCACCAGATACACGTCGTCCTGCATCGTTTCGTTCCAGTAGGTGAGCAGCTGTTCGTACACATCGTAATTCTCTACCAGCAGGGCGTCGCCCGCGAATTTATCCAGCAGTAGGTTGCCCAGTTCCTGTATCAGCTCCTTGGGCTTGGTGTCGGCATCAATGGCTTCGAGCAGCGGGCGTACCTGCGCTTTCCATTCATCGTAGTGCGTGCGGTAGGCCGAGGTTTGCGCCATGAAGTCGGGGTGCTGTTGCACAGCTTCGCGTATCTGCGCCTTGTCGCATTGCAGACTGTAATACCCTTTCCGGTCGGGCATCGGGGCAAACAGGGCTTTTTTCAGCGCGGGACAGGCACCCCAGTAATGTTGCAGTTGTTCAATATCGTGTCGCGGTAGTCCTCCCCGGAGGTGCGCCTCTATATCCTGTAAAATTTCTGCATCTTCTGATTCAATGTAGCGGGGCAGGTTCAGGTTGTAGTCGTTGCGTACAATCTCGGCTTTCTCCACAAAGCGGGCATAATGTGCCACGGGCTTTTGCGCGTTCCACACATCCACAATCCGGCGTACATCCTGTTCGCGCAGGCGGTTTTTCGGACCGTCCTTCGCATAGCCTGCTTTGGCGTCGATCATAAAGATGCCTGTACGATCAGCGGCTTGTTTCTTGTCGAGAACAACAATACAGGCAGGTATTCCAGTACCATAAAACAGATTGGCAGGCAATCCGATAATACCTTTAATCAAACCTCTATCCACTATATATTTTCTGATGGTAGCTTCTCCATTTCCCCTAAATAGTACGCCATGGGGTAAAATACAGGCTCCTTGTCCACGCATGTTCATAGACCTTATTATATGCAAAAGGAAAGCAAAGTCTCCATTTTTTTCAGGAGGCATACCAATGGTCCTGTTCCAACGTCCGAATTCATCTTCTTCCTTCGCACTCTTCAACCACGATTTGGTGGAAAAGGGTGGATTTGCCACCACAAAATCGTATGTTTCAAGGGCCGAATTATCCTGTGCCGATTTAAACTGCGGATTGTTGATGGTATCGCCCTGTCGGATATCAGCCAGATCTTCGCCATGTAGAATCATATTCATCTTGGCTAGACCTACCGTGGCACTGTCTTTCTCCTGTCCGTAGAGTGTAGCGCCGTGGGGCGTTTCGGCCAGCGCTTTCAGCAGCAGCGATCCCGACCCGCAGGTGGGGTCATAAATGGTGGCGCGCTTGCTGGTGGTGTTTTGTAATCCGATTACTTTAGCCATTATCCGGCTTACTTCGGAAGGGGTGTAAAACTGGCCTTTGCTTTTACCACTGTCACTCGCAAAATGTTTCATCAGATATTCATAAGCATCACCCATCAAGTCGTCGTCGTTGGCGCGGTTCTTTCCGAAATCCAGTCCCGAGGACTGAAATACTCCAATCAAATTGCTGACTGTATCAACCAGATCCTTGCCTTTCCCCAGTTTTTGCTCGTCACAAAAATCGGCTAAATTTATCACTCCGCTTAAATCATTGGCCCCCGCCAGTGCTGCCATTTTTATGTTCAACTCTTCCCCGATATTCGATTTCCCCTTCAATGCCACAAAGTCATCAAAGCTGCATCCTTCGGGTATCTCAATCAACGAATCGGGATTGTTTTTATATTTATCACTTACATACTTTACGAATAAAATTACCAATACATAGTCTTTATACTGACTAGCATCCATTCCGCCGCGCAATTCATCACAGCTTTTCCATAGAGTGCTGTATAACTCCGATTTTTTAATGGCCATTTTTTATTTTAGTTCTTTAAGAAGACTACTTAAAGCTTCTACAATTGCTTCAAATCTCATATTTATGTGTGTATCAATTATTTGATTGACTAACGGACTTTTATCTTCCAACTTTAATTCATCTGCAAGGATTAGAATGAAAGTATTTATTGTTTCTCCATTGCTTCCAATTATTGATTTTATATCTCTACCTAATAAGGTTGCACCGGCAGTAAAGGTGTTGAAGTTTTCAACTTCGTAAATGTCGTAATTCTCAGTTGCTGCTCTTTCAATGTTTATATTGAGATAATTTTCGATGATAAAAGCTATATCTTCTGCATCCTTGTTGGTTGCATTTTTTCTATCGTTGAAGGCAATCAACTTCAGAATAAAAATACCAGGCAACGAAGCCACCTTTATTGTTAATTCATTGTCAATGGTAACATCCAGGGTGTTATTGGCCACTTCTGTAAAGCCAACAACTGACATTGCAAACTCTTCTTCGGGAGGCCAATAAATATTGTTATCTTCTTTTGCCACTTCTCCGAAAGGAACTATATCAAGCTTGAAATCCTGTTTATACCAGAATAGTTGTTTTTGCTTATTTGATTTGTGGAATCCTTCGATACTGCAAAGTCCTTTGGAGATCTGTTCAAACTTATCCCAATCTTTTATAGCAATGGCTATATCCAGATCTGCAGTTCTTCTTGTAGATGTTTGATTGTGGATACCGCTCAAAATTATGTCGCGAGCCGTCGCACCTATTACGTAGAAATTTGAACCAATTGACAAAAAGTAATCGGTTAGCTTCTGCAACAACTCTTTGATTAGCGGATTATTAAGATCTTTACTTGATATGTTGCAACTCATTTTCCAGGATTATTTGTGCTGTTTCTACATTACGGCTGAACCCGCTTCCTATTAAATCGGCATATACCAATAATGGAGGAGTAGTTTGCATATTTATTGTCTGTGTTTGCTTCCAGAAAGCCCGAAGTACTTCAACCTTGCCGTTTGCATCAGGCACCAGTCCCATGGCCTTACCAATATTCTGCCAACTCTGAGTTGTGTAGATACAGAATTTCTCAGGAATTAAATGATTTGTCAATATAGCAGATGCGGGTTCTGCTCCCCACAACGTTATTTCTTCTTTGTTATCCAAATAAAGATCTCGCCAAGTCTGAAGAGTTTCTGGTTTTATAAAGCTCATTTGTTTCTTTACCAATCGTGGGCGAAGCACTTCCTGATAAGCAATTACCCATCGTTCGAGTAATTGTGCTTTATTTTTCAGTACTCTTTTCTGTTTTGTTTTGAGAATGAAATTTAGCTCTTCCAATTCTTTCATCACATTGCTAACTGACCCAATTGACACATCTGCCAACTCGGCCAATTCCCTATAAGACAGTTGTAGGTTTTTGGAGTCATTAAGCAAGTTGAAGATAATTTTTATACCTGCTTCCTGAAAGGCTTTTGACTGATTGGTTCTTTCCTTTTTGTGGATTTTTTGGCCAACAATATACAAGAATAAGTTCTGGTAATTGATAAAGCAATTGCCTGCTACATCGAGATAGTTAATTTCGCGTTCTCTTAATTCGAGGGCAATTTCACTTGTAATATACTTAGCTATAATCAAGACTGGGCGGTTGGTTTTTGTTTTCAGTTCTTCAAGCCTAGCAAACAAAAAACCTTTGTTCTCCTTTCGTAACTCGTTTTTAGCTTCTACCATAAAGGCTTGACCATTAACATCAATAATACCATCGTACTCATCACGACGGGTTTCTATATTGATATTCAACCCTGTAAGCTGCCCTAAAGCTACACTTGCATCATAAATATAATCGTTGTTTTGATACATATCGGACATTCTATGTTCAATAATAATTAATGTTCATTGTCAATGAACGCATAAATATAATGAACAAAATTGAAAATTCAAGAAAATCTTTAATATTCTATAATCTCTCCAAGAAGCAGACTGAAATGTAAAGAAGAACAGTTATTCTGTTAATAAGCAATGGATATACCGTCAACTCATATTCCCTTAAGTATTGCAGATTCAAGATGTTTATTTATATTCGTTCCAGAATTGCTCTGCGCTTTATTTCCGCCTGCAATGTAATTGGGCCATTGGGTTGAGATAAAGTCCAGGGCTTTTTCTTTATCTGCCCATCTTAATAGGCTATCCTTGCTATTAATCCAGTCCAATATCCCTTCTTAATTATCTTGCTTTTTATGCTGTGAGATAATACAGCCATGCCATCAGCGCCATTTCGATATTTAGGTAAAAAAGTAATTGACTACGTATTAACACTATTAAAATCATTTTATTTCTAAAATATACCCGGTTTCTCAATAAATACTTCCTTCTCTTTTTCATCATTAGCCATGTCCATATGGAGAGTCCTCATACCTCCCCTGACCATGGCCACCAATATGATATAAATCATCACTGTTCAATATTAACTTTCATTAGGTATCTTCTCCTAGTGACCGGAAGATAAGGCAGTCCATTGATAATTGGCTTAGTGATTCTTTCAGATAATTCTGCCTTGGATGTATGCTATCAGTACTAAACTATTGCAAAACTTACAACCTTAATTTTTATATAGCATACTGTTTGGCAAGCCTATATATGGGAGCAAGTCTTAAAAAATACAGGAATTACATGAAAAACTAAAAAGTAATTTATATTACACTGGAGACAATGCAAAACCGTTTCTTTTAAACCCTACTCCGCATATTTTGCTATGTAATGTATCTTTCGCTCCAACTCTCTTACACAATCATCTTCCTCGCCAACTTGTGAATATAGTTTGTTTAGCTCTCTTTTCAGCCGACTATAATATTTGCTATCCAGAAATGAATTCTGAGCTTTTAGCTGAGCTATAAAATGACCGACAGTTTCCGGTCCTGATGCGCGCAATAAATCAGCAAATAAAACCTTTTTTGCATCTTTGGGTGTTTTTATATCACATCCTAAAATACTTCGTTTACTAATCTTCTGAATTACCATAAACTCATTATGCCATTGCTGAATACATAAATGAAAAAAAGGATCACTGTATAAATCTCTAACTTCTACATCCCTATTAAATTGTTTCCGGAGATTTTTATTAATTCTGTACTCATATCTTAATAAATTATGACCTCTTAGCTCCTCCGGAATTGGCATCTTCTTGGCTTTGGCCTCTTTTGTTTTGTCATAGAAAGACAGTTGTCGTTTATGGTTATTATAATAAAGTGAATCCGGAGTGCACTGCGTACGAGTAAAATATGGTTTTTCTCCTAAAAAAGGCAAATATAAAGCAGGAGCGTTTTGAGTAGCAACTACCGAAGATATGTCAAGCCGCTGCAATTTCGCAGAACTTATCTCTAAGTGTAATATGTCAGATATTCGTTTTACAGTCTCCTCTGTCTTTTGTCGAGTTAATGTTTGCAGATTATTGCCAAAGCATGACTTACACAAACTACCCTTAAACGATATGGAGAAACTACTAGCAACCACTTTATAATCCAATACTCTGCCGATATACATAAGTCCGACCTTTCCATTACACATTTCAGTAATATCTGTTAGGTATGGTAAAACTATAAGTGGATTACACTCAGGATTGCTTAGTCTATTTATTCCAAAATTTACTGTATCAAACATTGCTGTTTTTACCTTTTTTTGGTAATAAATGCGACTTACTATACAAACGAGTGTGGGAAGCTGTTTGTCCATCCCTTGTTTCTCTTCTTGATTGGACACCTGTTGTCAAATAGGTTGCAGCCTCATTGTCTACCTCTTCTTCCGGCTTTATTCTGTTGCTTAATAGCCATTTCGATATTTCATCCTTATCAAAGAAAACTAGTTTTCCGCCATCAGGCTTGTAATACGGTATCTTCTTATAGCATACCAGTTTGTACAAGTGACTTTTACTTAATCCTGTAAGTAAAGCTGCATCATTCATTGAAAGAGCCCGTTTTACCCCTAATAACGTCAGTTTTTTGATTTCCTGCAGCTCTTCTAGTAGTTCTTCCATTATTATTTTTTTAGAATAATGGCTGTTTGGAGACAGGTGTAAGACTTCCCCTCCCATGCCTTTGTATACTTTGTGAGGACTTACACTCTCCCCTCTCAGAATACAATAGCAAAATTAAGTCAGCGAAAAATCAATATTGAGTTTCAAAATACGACTGTAACACTTACTGTAAGTTTTTATCTTTATAGCTTATTCAAAATAATGCTATTAATTATTTCAGCTTCCTTGGGTTTCTCACAATAACCTTTGCCGTATTTATAAACACAATTTTTCATAGTGTCTTTATTTGGCATTTTACCTTTACAAATGAAACATTTCGAAGTTATTTCCCATAACTTAGTTTTATCAGAATCTCCAAATAACATATCAACTAGATATGCCAAAAGAGACACCTTGCCTTCCCAAATAAGAGCTTCAAACGGTTCTTCCAATACAGGAATAGGCACACCTCCAAATACATAACAAAAATGACTAAAAACTGTATTTTTGAACAGCAATTTCTCTTCTATCAAGCTTTTAAACAAATACTTCAGTTCTTTATTTGTAAATGTTCTTGTAAAATGGATCAGCTTCCCATTTTCACCTCTTGACCCTAATAATTCCTCCTCAGATCGTTCAATAGCATCTCCTATTAGCTCTAAATTTGTATATATTAGATATATCGAATTACCCTCCATATCAATCATCCTATGCTTATAAGAATTATTATTTTTAAATCCTTCATTTTCAATGCTATTCCTATCTTTATATAAATTTGTTAGATAACCATTTAATTCTTCATAATCTGTAACACGGACGATTTCATTTTTATAAACTCCCTTCCCAGAAAGTATGCTCTCTATTACAAAATCATTTTTAGTTAATTGGCTGTTATATTGATTTTCAATATCTGCTTTACCTTCTTCAATTACTCTCTTAAGGTTAGAAAAAAAATCATAGTATTCAAGATCCTGTCCTTTTGCAAATTTTGCCTCTCTTGTAAAATGCGCGATTAAATGCTTATCCAAATCGGGTTTATTTCTAACATATAGATAACCGCTTATAATGATTTGTGTAAAATCGACCTCCATATTAAATCTCACTTATTAATGTATTAGCCCTGGTAGACTATCTACAGCCTCTTTCTTTAATTCATCAACTGCTCTTGTGTATTTCTCAGTATGTTTCAAACTACTATGCCCTAAAAGGCTGGAGACTGTTTTTATGTTTGCTCCGTTATTGAGAATATTTACTGCAAAACTATGGCGGGCGCAATGCCATGTAATGTGTTTAGTAATACCGGCACGAGTTGTCCAATGGCTAAGTGATTTCAAGCATGCATTATGACTTGGCAGTAAAAACAAAAGTGCATTTGTATCAGGTTGCCCTTCTTCGTTTTTTGGAGGCTCCCCGATTAGAAATAATAAATCCTCTTTCATCGGTATTGTAACGATACTTTGACCGCTATGTCCTTTGGTTTTGTCCTGTTCGAACCTCAACAATTTATTTGAAAAGTCTACATTAGAATACCTAAGGCATTTCACATCACAAAAGCGGATACCTGTATAAAGACAAAATATGAAAGCGCGTCGTATTTGGTCACTCTGACCATTATATGTAGTTGTAATAAGCTGCTGCATCTCTTCTACGCTCAAGACATCTTTTCTTAAAGAGGTATCATCCGTCTTACAAGATACCCCAGTACAGGGACTTTTTTTAAATATTCCATGCTCGGTTGCATGGTTAACTACCTTTTTAAATCTTTGGTAGTAACTCCATGCTCCCACACCTTTACTGTGTTGCTTCAAATAATCCACAAACGCAATCATCATATCCTTATCGATATTGTTTGGGGTTATATAATCTTTTAATGCAGGGTAGTGTTCAGCCAGAAATGATTTAAACCGCTCTAAAGAGCCTCTGATATTCCGGATATCCTTTTTTGTGTATTTATCTATATAGCTATTGAAATAGTCCAGAAAATTGACAGAATAGCCCTTTTTTAGCCTATACCCTTTCCTATCCTCTAAAAGTTCCTGTTCGCGCTCATATCTTATTTTATTGGCAAGGGATAACGTTTCACTATTCTTTTGCCTTTCAGATGGCGTTCTTGCCGGAGTAAGATATAAATTCAAGTTCTCCTTGTTTCGGATATGTTTAATAGAGACTTTACCCGTCTGTTCGTCTATGATTCGGTTATATCCCAAATAATACTCTAAATACAGGCTATTTCTTCCGTCAGCGAGTTTCCTTTGACGTAATTTCGGATTTTCTTTGTGCTTTACCTCTACTTTTGCCATATCCTTTTACATAATTAGTCGCTCCTTACTAAGCTATTTTAAAGTTAATAATTGGGAGGAAAAGGAGTTTTTCCAGGAATGCAAAAATTCGTTTCTTCCCATCTTCTATTAATTGTT
>Ga0172381_10001257_pt1 | contig 30155 bp, 61 predicted proteins | sample Leawel6488metaG_FD_119754 | JGI IMG/M metagenome (GOLD analysis project Ga0172381, IMG submission 119754) | Leachate microbial communities from a municipal landfill in Southern Ontario, Canada - Leachate well 64-88 metaG | ecosystem: Engineered > Solid waste > Landfill > Unclassified | place... | reverse complement strand
TATATAATCAGCATGCGTTTGGCGTGTCTTTTGTGGTTGCTAAAGCGATTGTTTCAGGTGTTGATCCTTGGACTGTTGCTAAGAATGTTTCGGAGGCTGTTTCTGCCTAAATGGTTCAACCAGAACAGCCCCAACAACCCAAATCTCACGTATCAGTTCAACAGTTCAATGATTCCATTGAACTCTTACGGGGTATCTCAAAAAAAGGGTTAAAAATATTATACTTGCTTGGCCTTCCTGATAATACTGCTCAGGGAATTATCGCTCAAGTTCCATGTAGCAAAGCCCTAATATCATATTGGAAAGACTTTTTTATTAAAATTGGGGCTTTAAGGCTTAGCGAAAAAAGTGATGTTGTAAAATATTATGACTTAACTCCTTTCGGTTCAAAACTTCTCGCTATGAGCGATGCGGGGTTTGTTGGTGGTCCTGTTTATGTGTTGGAGGATTATGCTTGGAAGTTTGATTTATTGAGGGATGCATTACCGGATCATCCTATTGATTGGCGTAGGGCTGGTATGCCTAAGGGTTGGGTGCGTATGGGGGTTTTGTTTTCTGGGGTGAGGGTTATTTTGAATCGGGGGGTTGTACCAACTGTTGAGATTCATCCTGGTAAAATTCGGGATTTTGACCCTTACAGTTTGTTAGCTACTGCTGGCGAAATTGTTGGCATAATTAAGGCTGAGTTGGCTTCTAGGCATGGTATGGTTTTGTCTGATGTTGGAGTGCCGTTACATAAACCGATTTGGCAGGTTTACACGGATAAAGCGGCTTTGTATCCTGATGTTGGAAACATCAAGGTTGATTTAGGGAACGGTGACACGGTTACTAGGGATAAAAGTCCTCCTGATAGGAAATGGCATAAAGAATTTAATAACATTGAGTTGGCTGTCGCAGAAGCTGAAACGCCTAAGTTGCTTGTACATTTGAAGAATGAGGTTTTACATCTTATAGAGCAAACGCATTTTTTAGCTCAAGAGAATGTGCAAGTTGTTTCAGCTTTAAATATTGAAATTTCTGAGAATCGTAGTTTGAGGGAATCTTTCTCTAAATTTCTTGATGCTATTCGGAATGGCGATTTCTCTGAGGTATCTGCGCTTCCTAAGGTTGAAGGGGTTAGGCCGTTGGGGCAGGATCAGGAGTATTCTAGGTGATTTATGTGTGTGGGGATTTTAGGCGTTTAGATAAAGTTTACCGGTTGGCTCTTGAAAAGCAGTTGAGGGGTAAGGGTTCTTGAGGTTGCGTGATGTTTTGGCTGAACTGTTTGATGTTGAACCTGATGGGGCTTTGGCGGTTTATAATGCTGATTCAAATTTGGAGCGGAAACGGAGGAAAAAATGAAAATGTGTTTTGGTAGGCATAAGAGCAATTTTGGTTTTCATCGTTGGAGTTATAGTGTTGATTTGAAGGTGAGGTGTTGTGTTTTGTGCGGTAAAAGTGAATCTACTCCTAGTGAATTGTTTTTTTCTTATCGCAAAAAGACTAAAAAGTTTATGGGGTTGGCTGTGGAATGAGTTTAAGTAAATGTTATCGTGTTTTTGAGTGTTGTTCGGTTGTTTATTGGCTTGCGGTTCCTTGGTTGCTTCTTGTTTGGGTTTTGCAGGGTTGTGAAAGTGTGATGCCGTTTGACCCTGTTTTTGATGCTTATGTTGTGGATTATGAGGGGAGGCTTAAGCGTTGACGGTGCTTGATTGCGCTTGCGGGCTTAATCCTGTTGAGGGTGTACGTGATGCGGTGCATGTTGATTTATATCGTACTTACTGTGGGCGAAAGAACACTGCTGATGTGATCGCAGACGCTCATTTTTTACCGTTTGTTGATGGGGCTTTTACTAGCGTTTTTAGTAGTCATACGCTTGAGCATTGCGTTAATCCAGTGCAGGTATTAAACGAGTTTCATAGAGTATCAAAAATTTTAGTTATTAAAGTTCCTAATGGCGTTTTTAATCGGGGAGGGTTAAATGAGGATGACGGACACTTGTTTAGCTGGACCAGTAAAACGTTTTTTCAGTTGTTAAGTGGGGTTTATAGTGTTGTTAAACTGAGTTGTCGTGTTCACTGGAAAGTAAGGGGTTACAGTCGGGTTCATGGTTTGGGTTTGAAGCAGCTTGCAATTTTGAAGACGTTGCTTTTTGTTTTAGTTGTGGGTGAAAAAAACGAGTTGGAGGCAGTTTGTTTTGGGTAATCGTTTGCAAGCTAAGAGTCTAGAAAAGGAGCAAACATAATGCAGCATCTTTGTATTGATTTATGTGCTGGTTTAGGTGGTTTCTCAGCTGCTTTCAAACTTGATAACAGCTGGGAAGTTGTCACCGTTGACTTAGAAAAGAAGTTTAAGCCAACAATCCAAGCAGACATTAATTATTTGCCGTTAAAGGAGAGTCTTAGCCCTGACTGCTTGCTAATGTCACCTAGTTGTGAACGATTCAGTTTAATGGGTGCTGGATGGCCTAAACACGGCATAGGTAGAGCCTTGTCACTTGTTGGCAGTTGCTTAGAGGCAGTTGCATTTCTCAAGCCTAAAAAATGGCTACTTGAAAACCCAAAAGGAAGGCTACGCTGGTTTATCGGAGTACCAAGGCAGTCTATAAGATACAGCGATTTTGACCTGACATATCAATCTCAGAAACCCACAGACCTTTGGGGAAACATAGACCTGCCATTCTGCAAACAGATTCGACGACCCCGAACCAAAAGAATAGGTAAACCAGGGGTTAGGCAAACTTTCAATTTTGCTACTGCTTACCGTTGTAATGCAGCTGAGAGAGCTGAAATTCCTTTAGGTGTCTCTCAAGCAGTGAAGCAAGGTGTTGAAATTTCGATTTTTGAAACTAATGCGATAAAACCGGAGGTTCCTTAATTGCGAATATGCCCGTGTTGCGGTTACCAAGAACCACCTATCTGGAGAAACCACCAATCAAAAAGAATGTATGTGCAGTATTGCAGAATTGATGAGTTAAAGGATTGGGACCTAAAATTAGCTGACGAGTTATCCGCTCAACCAGAGGATAAAAAAGGCAATCGGTATTTATGCATAAATAACGTAAAGTATCGCCTTAAGAAAAACGGGTATGTTGAACGGATAGATGTTTTCCTTTGTGCTCATCCTGAACCTGGAAATCCATCGATTGCTGAACCTCATTTTGAGAAGCATAAGGCGAAATTGATTGGGTATGACCCGAAAGTGCAGCCTAAACTAAAACAGTTCTTGGAGGCTGTGGACTGTTGAGTTCTGATAGTCGGAATTTCTGTAATGCTTGTTTTCGTTTTCCCTGTGTTGGTTGTTCTATTTATGAAAAACGCCAGCTACAGCGTCTTGCTGATGAGCGAGAGGCAGAACTTAGAAAGAATGGGGGTTCCGATTAACGAGCGTTATCTGTCCAGTTGACCAAAAAAGATGCCGTGTCAAGTATGATGCTGATGGGTTAGCTTTTGACTGCCGAAATCACAGAGTTATCGGTGAGTTAGGGACTTGCCCTGAAAACTTTGAGCAAACATCGGCTGATATATGCCAGACATCGGCGGGGATTTTTGATGCCAAAGAATCAGTTGGCAACAAAGTGATGGAGGATAAAAAGCCTTGATTGGGTACTGTCCACATTTTAAGGAAAGAATGGAATTTGGGAACTGTTACTTCTGTTTCTGGAAACAAAAAGATAGGGGCAATGTTGGGGGTAAAAGGTAGCATGGTGACTTTGAAGGGTAAAGCTGCAAGGGAGTTTCTTAAGAAGATTGAGCAGGAACCAACGGAGGGGCAGAGGCAAGTTTTTGTTGAGGCTGACCGGGTTTTCGAAGCCATTAAGCCCAGAAATAAAAAAGCAACTGAGAAGGTGAGTATTCCTTGAAGTGTAAAAAATGCGGGGTTGAAATGTTGCCGACTGGGGAATTGTTAGGCGGTTTTCCCTTTGTAGGTTGCCCTAATTGTAGTGATGCCGCGACTAAAGATAAGATTGCGAAGTATGCTAAATGGTGTCGGTGGTTTAATGACAAACATGGGCTATCACATGACACTGAACAATCGAAAAGGAGTTAGGTTTTTTTGGCTAAAATAACTTTGTCGTTTCCTTCGCCCCACATTTCAACGGTGTCGCCTGCTTTGAGTTGTAGGTATTTTGCGACTTCAACGGGGAGAGTTATCTTTAGTGAGTTGCCGACTTTGTTTGCTTTTACTTCGAATTTGATGGGCATTTCCATGTTACCAAGTCACTGTATAAACAATGGATATACTTAAATATAAGTTTATCCATAACTACTAACAAGGTTTAAACGGTGTATAAACATGACAGCACAATGGATAAGCGAACTAAAAAGAAACGGGGTAATTACTAACCCTCAAAAGATTGGTCTTCGCCTCTATCAAGTTACAACTTTTGGCACTCCTTTATTTAGAAATTTAGGTCGAAACCGAAGAGTGACTTGCAAAGACATTAAACGAAAAAGCAAAATATGGGCAACCCCTCTGGGCATTCGCCGGTATGTTGCAGAAACTGAACTTTTCCAAGGATTAGAAATTATCAACGTCAAAATTGTGGAGGCTTAAGTTAATGTCAGTTTTAAAAGTAAAGAAACCTAAGAAAGTCACCCACGGCCCTTACCGCTGTAACCTGGCAGAAGGTAATCTTCCAAGCGGCGGCAAATGTTGCTTTTTCTCAAAAATTGAAGACCGCGTTAACGGCGTCATGGTCAAATCGGTTCCTTACTGTGTTGCCAGTCGCCGCAAGTGCCCAATGATTGGGGCTTCGCTTGCTCAGGAGGCTTAAGAAAGTTGGCTGAACTGTTAGAGTGCCTACTTTGCGGTTACAAAACAGTACGGTGTGGAATGACTAATCACTTGAAAAACAAGCATCCAAAAGAGTACAATGACTGGCTTGATTCCTTCTGCAAGAACTCTAATGTGAAAAGAGTAGAATTGACTAAACCGTTAGGCAAGGTTAAAGGTTGGAGTAAGAACCGCAATCAAATCCCTGTTAAATGTGTTCAACTTAACAAGGAGGAAAAAACATAGTGAAATCCTGGGCAACCCTAAATGAAGAGGGTAAAAAAGAATATGGTAACATATTTCCAACAGGAGAAGTTCCCATAGTTAGTATTGTTGGCGTTCAAATGAAAACAAGTGCTGCCGCAGAACCAGAATTGGCTTATTTAATTAAGCAAGAGGATATGACTGCTGAACAACTCGAAAAGCTTCTAACTATGCTCTCAGAAAAATTCACGTCACCAAAAGATGACATTAAAGCTGAAATGGAGAAAAACCGCATACCCATACGGGCTAAGTTCACTAACGGCGCTGGAACAGATAACATAGGTATGTTTCTACCTGACTACGGCTTTGACGACGATGAAAACGAATTTGATAACAGTACCCTTGACTATGATGAGGAAGAATATACAGAGGAATATGATGATCTCTTTTAAGACAAATGTACAAGAAAAGACGGAGCCGACCAAACAATGAGTATTCCATTACCGGTGTTTCCAAAGTTAACTGACTTCATAGAAAACGGTGCTTTCAAAGCGTTATCTTACTTTAAAGCTGTTGATGCTTGGCGTGAGGCAACAGAAAAGGAACTCCGTGAAAGACTTGAAGATGCAAAACGAAAGGAGTTTGGTGTTGGCGATTGGCCTTTTGAAGCTGGAAGAAACAAGGCATCTCAAGATATTTTTACAGAAATCTTGGCATCTATCGAAGTTAAACCATTATCAGTTGTACCCAAACCGTCTGAGAAGGGAGAGCAATGAACGCAGAAGAAAAACTTGAACAAATAAGATTAGCTTACGATGCGACTGTTCCTAAAATGCTGCCCTATGCTAGAACAGAAAACATGTCTTTAGAAACTAGAATAAATGGCGCTTTAACGGTGCTTGAAGAGTTCCTTAATGCTGTAGAAAAAGTGCTTTATCACTCGTCAGTTGTTCCCGATTTGTCGGAGGGTAAACCTGAATGATAAGCAAAATAACCCCAAACCTCTACATTGGAGAATACTTAGACGTTGTTGGCGAAAGCAACCAAGAATTAATCGATAAAGCAGAGGCTTTAAGAACTGAGGGTATAACCCACATAGTTAGCCTGTGCAGTGAAGGAATAGAAGATACTCAAATTGAAAACGAAAAAAGAGCCTACAATTATTCAACTTTTGGCTGGTATCATTCGCCTGTTCCATTATCAAAAGAGTTAACAGCGCACATGGGTAAAACTGACCCTTTCAAATTCGGTTTAGAACTGGCGCTCTATGAAGTTCACAGAATACTCTACAACAACCCAAATGCTAAGGTGCTTGTGCATTGTACCGCTGGAATTGACCGTTCACCGTTTGTTGTCGCCGCTTACCTTGTTAGGTATAACTTGATGTCTTTAGGTGAGGCTTACGGGTTAATCAAGAAAGTGCGACCTTTTGTTTGTGAGCATCATGAGTGGGTTTGGTGGGAAAAGCCTGAGCCTAAACAGGTTAGCCGTGTTGAGGTTCTTTGTGCTCAAACCAACGGAGATGGCAAACAATGAAGCAAAAATCTTACACTTTAATGGCTGAAGTAAGCATAACTTTCGTTCAAGCAAATCCTTGGGAAGATAGAAAACATATTGTGGCAATGTTGACTGATACAATTACAAAAACTTTTGAGGCTGCCAAAGTTGAGGTTTCAATTTCTGAAATGCAACACGGCGAAATAGATTTACCTGACCAAAAAATAGAGATTGTAAAACCTTACGGAACATACAGGAAAGACGGATTTAGAATATCAAATGTGCCTCCAGAGGTAGCAGAACAACTTTACGGTCCTTGGCCTAATCTTGACCCAGAGGCTTCTTTCAATAATAGCCCAAAAATGCGCAAACTTGTTGACCTTGCTAAAAAGTATAATGGAACCTTAGAAGGTGACGTTTTTCCTGTTGAATCTGGGCGCTCAGATGCAAGAATAGCGATTGATGCAATATATTTGAAGTGCAGCAAAGAAGATGCTCAACGTTTACGCCGTAATTTAAGACCTGACGAATTTGACTTTAGAAATGGGGTTTATCGGTTTTGGTGGGATTAAAATGAGTTTGCCTAATTTTCCTCTTATCATGCGTTGTGTTGATAATTGCCCAGTTGAAGAAAACAGAAACTACATGCGTTTTCTCTATGAAGCATGCGCTCGAGGCATTGAAGGCGCTGGACACTTAACCTCTACAGACCGCAAACTACATACAGAACCTTATGGCCCGATTGGAAAAGACGTTTTTGTTACTGAGTATGATCCGCCAGACTTAACTAACATGCAGTTTCTTAGGATGTTGCTTAAAATTAACAAGAGCGAAATCAGCATTGACCAGACTATTGATGAACTTAGCAAAAAAATTAAGGTTGCAGTTTTCAAAGTTAAAATTGCAAAGCAGCACTTGGAGAAAGGAGAAGGCTACCCTCATCGTTTAGTAGCGTTGCCACTGGATAAACGGTATGATCCTTGGGCTCAGGACTTAGTGGATTGGTTCCATGACAAGGGGGACCATGTGGCTTTTGATTTGAGCCGTCAAGATAACTGGGATTTAATCACTCACAAATACAGAATCTTTGACGGTTTATTCTACACTATAAAGAAGTACCGTTACTCAACAGTTACCGGGGTAGTGAAGGAAGATAAATCTTGTTTGGCGCATCCACGCTTGTTTAAGGGTCATGGAATCCGTCATGTGCGTACTGACATGCTCATTAAATACCGAAAGTTTGACGGCTTCGACCTTGGCGCACTCGTAGGCTGGTCGATGGGTTCAAGCAGTAAAGTATCTCAAGCGCCTGCGCAAGCGAGTAACTACGCTGAGATTAGGGAAGCATGGCCTCGTTACATCCATAAACTGTGTGTGCCTTTTGATTATGGAGCGTTACAAGCATGAAAGACTATGTTATCTTTAACCTAAAACGTATGTGGGAGATAAACGGCAAAACTGTTGACCTTTGGGAAGAAATCAAGTCTGGCAGAAAAACAAGCGAGTGGAGATTTGCCACTAACAGATGGATAAACAAGCTTATGGGTCATGTAGATTTGACTTACCTCTTTTTCCCTAAAGACTTAGTGCAAGAGGCAAGTGATAATCAAACAGCGATAGACTTGACTAAACATCTTATGGTGCATAAAGCTTGGTTTGTGATTGGCTATCCTAAAAATAGTGAGCCTAGATTAGAGGCTACAATCACAAAGCTGCTCTATTGGCCTTACTGTGTTAAAGATGCCAATGAGCCTTCACAGTTGGAAATCCAGTTTTCGTTAAATGATAAGGAAGCGACAAAACAATGAACGAAAGAATGTTTCCATTCATAACAAAAACTTGGAATCCTCTAGGCGGCGAATGCTTACATAAATGCCGCTACTGCTGGATGAACCAACTAAAACAAAAGTTCCCCGGATTAAAAGCAAAATACACTGGCGAACCAAGAATTTATCCTAAAGAGTTAGCTAAAATAAAAACCTTCACTAAAGACGATTTTGTGTTTGTCTGCGATTGCACCGACTTGTTTGGGCATTGGGTTCCAACTGAATTAATACAGCAAATCCTAGATGCAATCAAACGTAGCCCAGCTAAATTTCTGTTATTAACAAAGAATCCGCAACGTTACGGGCAACTTATTCTTTCAGGTGTTTGCATACCTGAGAACTGTACTCTTGGATGCACTGTTGAATCAGACATTGACCACATCATAAGTGGGCAACCAGTAAAGCATCGACTAGCTGAAATGCAGAATTACAGTAACATTGGCTACCCTGTAATGTTGTCTATTGAGCCGATAATGGAGTTCACTTTTGAACTTATCGAACGAGTGGGCAGAATTAAGCCTAAGTTTGTTGCTGTCGGCTACGACAATTATAATCATGGACTACCTGAGCCTTCTTTGAAGAAAACAAAGTTTTTGATGGAGAGGCTTGCGGCTGCTGGAATAACGGTTTATGCTAAAACTCTACGTGAACCAACTAGTGATAATAAACTAACATCGGAGACAAAAACAGATGCTTGATTACATCAAGGTTGAGGATAAACATGGGGTAGAACATACTTTAGTTATCTGCCCCGTCTGCGGTTATTTCTATGATAAGGACCGCGAAGAAAACCTGCATCAAGATTTCCATAAAAAGACTATTGGAAATAAAACGATACCAGGAGAGACTCGTTAATGCCACATCAAAAAGCCGCTTATGCGGTACCAATTTGGCGAAAGCCGCAATGCTTTGGCGATTTTGACGAAACATGCAGCACCAACTTAAGAGAAGGTTGTCAATGGATAGAAGCTTGTAAAAGCTATTCTAAATGCCTAAACAAAAACAACAAAAAAGGAATTTGCCAGCCTATCTCTTGCCCAAGAAATTACAGGTGTTTTGGAGATTTCAAAGAGCATTGTATTGACAATTCGTTAAATGTTAAAAGTGAGGAAAAACAAGAATGAAAGAATACGAATTAAGCCCAGGAGATTCACTCAACAACAAGTTTTATGCCATATGGTTTGCAATGGCAGGATCGCAAAGTCAAGAACCAGCTACCTTCACGCATAATGGCACTAGAATAATTATGTTCCCCGATAGAGATGGCTTTGCTAGTCAAGAACCAAAGATACCATCATTAAAAGGCCGTGTTGTTTTGGTGCCTGAAGGTATGGAAATTCATATCTATAAGCCAAGAAAGAAAAAACCACTATCGGATGCCAAAAATCCAACGGAGCAGAAAAAATGAAGTGTCCTAACTGTGGTTATGCGTTCGAAACTCAAAACAAAGAGAAGTTTCCTATAGAAGCTGCAGGAGCTTGTCCTAAATGTGGTCAGACGTGGTATTACATGAAGGACCTTAGAACTGAAGAGTATTATTGCCCTTACTGTAGGCATCAGAAAATAATATCGGTTGCTAAAGAACCAATAAAAGGTGACAAAGAATGAGCGAAACTGAGATACTAGAAGAAATGCGGTTATCAATGCGTGAAAATGGTCAACGTTATATTAATGGAGATATAACCTGGCGGGTTTTCAGACAAAAAGATGCTTCTATCACTCGTCATGCGCTCAAGAGGATAAAGAAAATTCAAACGAATGTCAACAAATCGTCTCCATGTTTGACTTGTTCTAATGTAGCCGATAATTGCACCCCCGAAGATGAAGGCAGCCCTTGCGGTGACAAACCAGAATATAACATTGACTTATCAACTATTAAACCAAAATCGGAGAAATAGCCATGAGTTTTGCAGTGTGTTGGTTTTGTCCTGAACCTGAAAAGACTTGCCGTTACATCAAAAAGTATGGTAAACCATGTTCAGAAATATTAACGTTAAATAAACCAAAAGAGTCGAGCAAGCCATGATGAAGTTTAAAGGAACGCTCTGTTATGGCTGTAGCCGCCGACAACCTGATAGGCTTCGCCAAGTTGGTGACAAATTTATTACGCTAGGTTATGGCTGTGGTAACTATGGCTTTAATCGTAGCTTTAACAAGGGCTTTAAGCCGAGAAAGAAGCGGTGTAAACATTATGATGAGAACTATTAATCGACAAGAATCGGAGAGTGTAAAATAAGGTGCATCCATCAGCCGTAAGAGAATATCGTAAGCAGTTGAAAAGAGAACTAAATCAGTGTTCCAAGTTAAACACAAAAGACTGCCCCTTAGTTTGTGCCTATTTTGTCTGTTGTAAATTGTGCAAAAGGTCATGTACTGGTAGGGGGTCATGTAAACATTTTCAGACTAACAATCAGAAACAATCGGGCAACCACAAGCCTTAAATTTGTAGTGTGTGTAAGAATGATTGGTTGATAAATATGAGTGATAGAAAAACAGCAACCGAATTAGTCATAATGTGCCTCAAAAAATATGGCGAACAAAGCATAATCGAATTATCAAAAAAACTCTACATACACCCCAAAGCTCTAAGCCGAACAATAGGACATATGAAACACAAGGGTATAGTTGAAGCGGGTACACCATTAACACCTGTAATTAAAACAGAGTTTGGCACTTATCAAAGTCCTCACACAGCGCCTAACAAATGGAAGCTAACCGCTGACTTCCTAAAAGAACTAGAGGCTTCTCAGACGGATGGTAAAATACCGATAAAATCAGAGGTAATTAAGTAATGACTCAAGAATCAACAATACTATATAAGAACTGTAGTGTTTCAAAAAACGGAATAGTTTTCACTGTTTACTGTGGAAAAAACCCTACACTTGAAGCCAAGAAAGAAGTTAAGCGGCAACTTATCGAGTTTATTACTAACCATGATGTTCAGAGTCAACAATTAATCAATATCGCCGTTTCCAAATCAGCAGACCGTTCCCTATCACTTGAATCACAATCAACAGTGGAGGACACCTAAATGTTACAATCACAAACTATCCAATCCAAGCTCCACCCGTTCACTATGTTTAAAGATGGCACAGTAGGCCGCCCTTGGTATAGCATTATTCCAGACAGACAAGCAGAATCAAGATTTCTCGACCACGTACAGTTTATTCATTTATCCACAATCTGCGACATACTTGTTAGGGATAGTGTCCGTAAATATTGGTCGCCTTGCACAAGTAAAACACTGTTTTATCTCTATGAAAACTTTGGGTACAGTGCTTATTATGAAGCGGTAAAAATGACGGAGTGGGCTAGAGCGGGGCTTCTTAACCGTTCCTGTACTGAAAGTTGCATAGATTGCCAAGAACTTAACAAGGGAAGAAGAACGGCAAAGATAGAGTGCCGTATGAGGGATTATTAATGACTAGTAAATCGAAAAAGTCGGAGAATCCATAATGCAACCCTGTGATATTTGGTGTTGCTCTTTCAAGGTAAAGGGGCAATGCACGAAAACGGAAGAGGGTTTCAAGTCATGCCAGAAAATTAAGGCATTGGTTAGTGGGAATGAGTCGAAATGACTGAAACTAAAACCCTTGACGATTTCATAATGGAAGAATGCGAAAGTGAACTTTGGCTTCCTAATGATATGCCTAAAATCAAGAAAGCACTTTACAGGTGGCTTGAATCAAAACGCCTTATGCCCCTGTCAAGAAAACCTGACATGATAGAAATAAGCGACCTACAGGCAGATTGCGTTGAGAACGGGGGAGCGATAGAAGAATGCTATGTGAACTAAAAAATCCTGATTTCACCAAGTCTTATGAAGAAAGGCAAAAACTCAAGGGCAAAGACTTCAAATTTTGGTGGAATATTGAACATCAATATCCGTATATATTGCCTGTAGAACAACAAAAACGTATTTGGTGCAACCCCTTTTATCTTCCTAATTTTTTAACCTTTTGGATTATTTGCATTGAAAAGTCTGGAGATGAAAAAGTAAATGTGTAACTGTGCTTCATCTGGCGGTTTAGTACGCGGAGGTCAAGAATATCCTGATTGTGACCCTCAGTGTATTTTTCACCAAAGATATGATAAAGCTAAGAAAAATCTTAAACAATACAGGACGTCTGCGACTATTGCGAACCTTTCGATAAAAAAGGAGAAACAATAAAATGGATGAATATTCTCAAGTGAAAAAAATATTAAAAACCCATAATTTGCAGTTAAGAAATTTTGGGGAAGGCGATTGGATTGAAACCAATGACAGTTTGAAAGAGAGGCTGTTTGGTGGTCAGAGAGTCGGTGTTTATTATTTTGGTCGCCATTTGGTGATGTGTGTTCCTGAACTTCGAGAATGCACTACTGTTCTTAAATTAACTTTTTGTGGTACAGGTCTTGAGGTTTTTGGTCCCGGAGAATTCTCGGTATTGCAGTTAAGATTTGGGGCTGATGGTTCTATGGAGGGTTATGGTGTGTCCTCTGAAACTTGGCATTTATCGAAACAAAACATCAAGAGGTAAAGAGATAAAGAAGGATTTAAACTTGTCAGAAAACGGAATATATCTTAAAAGGAGAGTGAGCTAAAGTTGGACTTGGTGAGTTTGGTGTTTGGGGAGAGAGCGGTTTATGTGTTGCTTTTATTGTGTGGGTTAGGCGATTTTTTGACTACTTATATTAGTTTGGGTTTGGGGTTTAGTGAAACGCGGGTTTTTGGGTTTGTTCCTTTTTTGGGTACGGTTTTGTTTGCTGTTGTTGTGTGGTTTGTTCGGCGGCTTAATTTGCCTGGGCATGTTAAGAGTGTTGTTTGTGTTTATTTTGTTGTTTTTAGTTTTAGTGGTTTTGCTAATAATTTTGCTGGTTTGTTGGGTGTGCAAAGTTTAACGCTTTTAGGGTAGGTTTTTAGTTAAAAAAGTCAAGTGTTGAATGGACTAGATTTTGTATATTTTTTTCTCGTAAGTTTTCCATTGACCGCTTACATAAGGGCTTGTGCTATTCAAGTTTACTAGCCCCATAAAGTCTTTTAAGGCCCAAGCATCATTTTTAAAAACTTGTTTTCCGTAAATGCTTTCGCATACTCCTCTGAACCAGTGGGGAAACATGCCGGAGGTCTTTTTTATTATCCAGTGGACTCGTTGACGGCTTAAGCTTTTTTCCCAAATTAATTCTCCTTGCGGGGTTGCCGCTGGAAATAAAACGCATTCATCATTTGGAATTTGTTTCAGCCATTCTTCAAAGATAGCTGTGAAAGGTGTAAGGCTGCCTTGTTTTGGGAGTATTATTTCGTCTCTCATTAAGCCGTGTTTTAAGGGTTGTACGTTTACGATTAGAATATGGGTTGGGTAATTACGGGTTTGTTTTTTCTTAAGTTTTTTATGCTCACTATTTCTTATTCCTGTCAATAAAAAGAAGCATACTAAAGCTTGGTCTCTTAATTGTAGTTGTGGCACGTTTACTTTGTAGGGCCACTTAACTTTTTTAACCGTTTCCCCTAGCCTAAAATAGAAAGAATTGTCTAAAATTATTGGTTCATCTTTTACTTTTCGCTTAGTTACCATATCTTTTTTTCCTTCATGATGCTTATGAGACATAATAGCATTATGTATTATAAATGTTATGTTTTGGAAAAAGGGGGTTGTTTTGGGGTTTTTTACTACTATATATAATATAATAATAATGTTAATCAAGGGAAACGCCGACATCGTCTTCTATTTCCTGTTTTGCGTGGATTGCTTTTTCCGGTCCCCATGCTTTTTCTATGTAGTCGAGGGTTGCGAGCATACGTTCTTTTGCTATGGCTGCGTATGTGCGTCTTACTTGGTCGTATTCGTAGAATACTTTGTTGGGTAGGCGTACTGTGAATTTATCCATGAATATCGCGGTGACTCCTGACTTTTTGAAGTCGGGTGTGTTCCAGCCTTCGTATACTTTCATGTATCTTAGTTGTTGTGCCCAGAAATCGCCTGTTAGTTTGCTAACTCTTCCGGTGTGTCCTCCGGGTAGTCCTCTTACGTGTGTTAGTAGCCATTTTGGGTTAGGTGCTGTGAAGATGATTGAGGCCCAGTCTGAGGCTGCTACGTTTAGGTATTCGCCTACTGCTTTGAGAAATGGATTTTTGTATCCGTAATGAGAGAGCCAAAAGGCTGCGTCATCCCAGACGATGACGCAGCGTTGGATTTTTGTTTCTTCTCTTACTTTATCAACGTATTCTCTGGGTTTGAAGACTAGCCACGTTTTCCATGCATCCCATTGAGGCGTTGTTTTATCGTGTACCCAGTTTGCCCAGTCATCAAAGCCTAGCTGCATTTGTTTTTTCCAGTCGGGGTTTTCTAGGATTCCGTAGACTTCGGCTAGGATTTGTATGGCATGGCTGCTTTTTCCGCATCTTAATGGTCCGTAGGTTACGAGTCCGAAATAGTCGTAGTTGAGGTATGCGTGGAGTATTTGTTTTGATAAAAAAAAGGGCAAGGGTGTTATTCGCCTTCTTTGGGTTGTTGTGGGCTTTGTGTTGGGCCGTATCCGTAGGGTAATTGTTGGTTGTGGTTTGGTGGTTGCATTACGTGCATCATGTAGACTGGTGTGTTGGTTACGTCTAAAGCGTTGAAACTGTAGTGTAGTAGGTTCATGGCGCATACGAATAGGTGTGGTGGGCTATGTGGTAGGTGCCCGATGCGTTTGTATAGGCTTAGGAAGCTGGTTACTGCGTGGCTTAAGTCCGGGTTTGCTAGTCCTCTGTACCATGCACTGCCTGAGAGAAAGAATAGTTTGAAAACTTTTTCCACTACGTCTTTTTTCATGTCGCCGCTTAGGGTTCTGCCTTCTACTTCGCTTAATACTTCTCCTATTTCTTTGCGTCTTTGTTCTAGGTCTCGGATGTTTAGTACTGGGATTAAGCCGTATTCTTTGAAGATTACGTTTGCGTTTTCTATGCGTTCCATTGGGTCGGGGGGTTTGATTTTGTTTTTGATTTTTGTTAGTAATCCTTTTTTTTGTTGTGGTTGGCTCATTTTTGTTCACCGTTTTTTAGTTTATTTTTAAGTTGGTTTTTTGTTTGCTCTGCCCTTTTTCGCATGTATTCTACTAGACTGTTTGCTAGTTTGTTTATGATGGTGGTTTGTACTGCTGCTAAGAAACTGAATAGTAGTACGGTTAGTAGGTCGCTGAATATTATTGCCATTTTAGATTAGTCCTGTTAGCCATCCTATTCCTATGATGATGAGTGCTGCTATTCCGAAGTAAACTATGTATTTGGCGTTTCTCCATAGAATTGTTGATAGTGGCGGTTTGATGTCGGTTATGTCTGAGTATTCTTCTAGTATGCGGTCTTTTTCTTTGTCTAGGCGTTCTTTGATTATTGCTGGTTCTTCTTTGTCGTGGCGTTCTGCTTCCTGTTCAAGATATGTGTTTCGGGTTGATAAGCGAGAATTTCTTATTTTTAGTTCTGCGTTTACTGCGTCTTTTGCTTGTAGTTTTGTCATGGAGGGTTTAGGTGCGATTTTGCCTTCCATTTGTCTGGCCAATTTGTGGTAGAAGCTGCATGATGTTACTACACATATGGGTATGCGGCTGCCTCCTCTTTCGTCCCAGTCTATTTGTGTAACTTCTATGTTTTCGCATTTTGTGTGTGTGATGAATAGGCCTTCGTAAAAGAATTCTCCGAATCCGTTGAAGTCGAAGCTTTCAGTCCATGAGGCGGGAAGTTTCCAGATTGCTTCGTTAAAAATGTCTGGTAATTCACGTTTTGGGTCTTGGTAGAATAGTTTGTCTTTGAATGCTACTTTGTAGGGTCTGGTTCCGTCACTGTATATTATTTCTTTTTCGTTGAGTGTGAGGGGTTCCCAGCCGTTTTGTCCTTCGCCTCTGTTTGGTTGTACGAATAGGTCGTATCTGATTTGTTGTCCGTCATCGAATTGCCATCCTGATTGTGGGAAGGCGCTGTATTCTGATGCTGCTGCTTTTTTTGCGAAAAAGTATATTGCTATGCAGGCTATCCAGCCTCCCATGATTAGGGGTGTGTATAGGTTTGCTTCTTGTTTGGTGAAGAGTATTTGTACTGTGAACCAGGGGATTATTAGGGGTAGTAGTATTAGGGCTGCCATTTTTAGGCTGTTGCTTGTTTGTCCTATGCCTTGGTGTACGCCACGGTTTTTTATTAGGTCTATTATTGGGAGTTTCATGTTAGTTCACCATTTGTTCGAATAGGTCTTTGATTTCTCCGAATGCTACGTTTTTGATTTCTTCTTTTGGGATTGTTAGGGTTATTTTTGTGCCTTCTACGTTCCATTGTTGTTTTACTGTTTGGCGGTGGATTTTGCCTGCGGCTAGGTTTAGTTCTTTTTCTTGTTTTTCTGGTAGGTTGTAGCTGAAGATTAGGGTGTTTCCGTTTGTGGTTATGGTTAGGTCTTTGATTTTGATTTTTGGGTTTAGGAAATTTATTGCCAATTTGTTGTCACTTCCTGTTTTTTTCTTGTGTTGTTGTTTCTGGGTTTAGTTTGGTGATGACGTTGATTTTTTTTACTTCGTTTTGGAGTTGGGTTATTTGTTCTGTTAGTTTTTTTAGTTGGAGGTTTTCTTTTTGTTGTTTTGGCTGGGTTGTTGTTATTGTTGTTGGTTGTGGTTGTTTTTGGGTTCTGCCTATTATGAAGGCTGCTGTTAGTATGATTGTGGCTTGTGTTGCTTCGCCGGTTAAGAGTAGGTTTTGGTATTCTATGTTTGTCATGTATTGCCATAGTTCTTTTTGTTCCCATATTTGCCATCCTATTTCCCAGAAGATGTATGCTATGGCTGCGATTGCTATTATTGCTATGATTGGTTTGTAGTGCATTTATTTTTTACCTACGTTCGTGTTTTATTTCTGGTGGTGTCATTCTGGTTTTTTCAAAGATTATTAGTATTCTTCCGTATGGGTCTTTTTCTATGTGGGCTGTGAATATTAGGGGTTCTCTTTTTAGTTCTTTTAGGGTTTTTATCCAGTGGGCGGGTACGGTGAAGCCTTTGCTTGTTCCTTGTGGTTTTAGGCTGATTGTTTCGTCATCGGTTAGGCGTTCGTTTTCTTGTGTCATGTTGTTATTTTCCTTTTTTGTTGTATTTTGTTATAATATGTTTATACTGTTTGTTATTTTATTTTTATGTATATAAGTTTTATATACTGATTCATGTTGACTTAATTTGGAATCTAAAAATGGAATTTAGGAGTAAAAAAACTATGCATATACAACATTTTCTCCGTTCAACTACAGCAAAATCTAGCGGAATATCGATGACTACTATTTTAATAATCGCGGCCGTTTGCGTTGGTGCTTACTTTGCGTACACAAATGGGTATCTTGACGATTTGAATTTGCCCTTCAGTGTTGGCGGTTCTACTACTGGTGACTTAGTTGATGTAAACAAGAAAATACAGTTCACTTGGTCAGACGAATGGGCTGGAACAGTTGCTAACGCAAAAACATTCTATATTTACGATGAAAGCAAGGCTTTAAAGGAAACTTTAACAACTGCTGCAACTGGTATCGTGGCTTCTGCGCAAAACTATCCTTCTGGAACTCACCTGTATGTTAAATTTGTTGATGGCAACGATAAAATCTGGTACGAGTTTACTGTTCCTCAAATGAACGTTCATGATTCAGAATCAAACACTTACAATGACGTAGCTTTTAAAGACTTTGAAATTGGAACATACACAACTGACACTTTAAGAACAGGCGCTTATAGTTTAGCTGATGCTGGTGACTATAACCAGACTGGTAACAGTTCAACACCGGTTTTTGTTTACACACTTGTTAACAGTGGCGGTGATAACACTGGTTTACTGGAAAGTTTTGATCCAGTGTATAATCAGGCTTGGGATGTGTGGGTAACAGGAACAATTAACGATTCAAGCGTTATTGTGACTGATGTTGATTACCAATTTACTGTTGGCACAACTACGTATTTTGCAGACAAGATTAGTGCGTCAGAACTTAGTCTTTGGAAGGTAGGAGCGTCTTACGTTCCGGGGTATGAAGGCACAGCAAGTATTAGTTTTGGCTTAGACTTGTCAGGTTACACGGGCACTACAGCACTTATGCAGATTACAGCGTATGCTTATGCGGATCCAACTTATGCTATGACTCATGCGGGTAACTTTGGGCAGGGTAAACTTGAGATTGCAGAGCAAACTATAACTTTGGAGATTTAGGAGTTGAAACCATGAAGTTTGATTTTATGGGCATAATCTTTATGATTGTTGCTATTGCCCTTGGTCAATTGCTTGGTGGATACTTGCAGGTTTATCTTGGCAGTTTAGGCGGCGGTTTAGTTGGCACGTTGCTTGTTGGCTTTTTGGCATATTTGATTTACACGTTTTTGACTAAGGGTAAATTTGGAGTTGTAAGCGCCTTAATCTTTACTGTGTTGATCTATATTGCTAATTTGGCTGCTGGTTACGTTGATGGCATGCTTGGCTTTGGCGGTGGCTTATTGACTTTGGTTTTGTCTGGTGGTATTGCTTCGTTGCTTTGGGGTTGGATTGGAGGTAAAACAGCGGGAAGAGGCAGGGCTGTTTTAAAAGCTTAGTTTCCCCTTTTTTTTCTTTTTTAAAATTTAGTGGTTTAGTGGAGAGTTGAAGAATGGCGAAAGGTTCAGCGACAGGTGTATTGGCTATCTTGATGATTGGTGTTTTAGCTGTGGCTTTGCTTTTTGGCGGTACAATAATTAGTTTTGTTTCTGGTTTTCCAAGTGTTATTCAGGATTTTATTGGGCAGATTCGTGGTAGTTTGCCTGGTGCGGGGGGTGACTTTAAGGGTGCGGCATGGATTGGCTACACCGTGTTTTATGCTGATGGGACATCTGAGGAGGTGCGGCAGGATCCTCCGACTTTTTCTGTTTTTCCTTTAAGCATCACTTTTAAGGGGAAAGATGTTTCGAGTGTTCGTGTTGATTTTCGAACGAAACTTAGTTGTGATAAGGATATGGGTGCTTGGCGTGCTAATGTTAGCATGAAAACGGAGTTTTTTAAAATGTCTGATAGTGTTCCGCGAACTGCAAAAACTAGCGCTATAGCGAATTATACGAAGGCGGGGGCTAGTTGGGGTGACGGTGAAGTTAAGGTTTTGGCTTCTTATACTGTTCCTGCTTCGCAGCTTGAAAATATAGTTTTTACTTTTGGGGATGGTCATTGGCTGTTGCAGTTTTTGGGGATTATGATTTTAGAGGTTGAGGTTGATGGTGTAGGTGTTGGTTTGCCTGCTGGGATTGCGCCTTCTGGTGGTATGGATTTGAATTATGTTAATGGTGTTCCAACTGGTTTTAGCGTTTTTGGTGATAGTGTGGGGGTAGGTTGAGCATGCGTGATGTAGTTAAAAAAACATGGTTTTCCAGGGTTACTTTTCTGTTGATTGCTTGTATGTTGGTTTCGGTGTTTTGTTGTGTGCCTTTAGCGGAGGCTCAGTTTAGTGGGGGCGGCGGGTATAGTTCTGGGTTTGAGGGTCCAAAAGCCCGTTTTTTTGGTGTTGACTTTACCGCTAATAACCAGTTGATTACTCAAGAGGGGATGCTTGGTCAACATTTCCTTTACGCTTCTGCTGATGATGGCAGTATGTTGTATGATAATAGTAGGGCTTCAAGTAAAACGTTTGATACTACTTTAAGTTTTGATGCTGACGATGCTGTTCGCGGGGCACCTAATCTTAAGGGTCAAATGACAAGTATTTATTTGCCAAAGGACACTTTGAGCAGCGGGGCTAGTTGGCTTCCTTATAATTGGATGACGCGGGACCAGTATGTTACTAATCCCATTGGTGACATGATTAATTGGACTATTGGGGATTCGGTGTATGGGATGCAGAAGTGGCTTTGTCATTATTCTGTTGCGTTGGGTGCTGAATGGGATGGAACATTGGATTTTTGGGGAGGTATGGGCGAGGTTCCCCCGCCTCAAACTGGCATAAATGATAATAGTTATACGGATTTGGATGTTTGGATTAAAATTGATACTAGGCCGACAAGTTATTATGCTAATGCTCAGAAAACCTATTTTGCTATTGGAAAAATTCAGTTGGCAGACACAATTAATTATAAGGGTACGACTTTAGCGTCTGGCGGTTTGTTTTCGTCTAATGTTGTTGAGCCTAGGAGCACTGTTAGTATTAATCCTGAGGGTCAGGGTGGGTTGTTGTACATTTTTGATTCTGCTTTTGGCGGCGCGTATAAGACTGAAAATTCTGAGTATTCGTATAGGGGGCAAGCGTTGAATCCTGGTTTGTTTAAGGATACGAGTTTCATTAAGGTTTCTTTGAATCGGTTTGGTGTTTATAGTGGCGGTAATTATGTTGGCGGTGTAGGGGTTCCTGGTAGTTACTGGGTTAAGGGTGACGTTGCGAAGATAACTTTTGATGTTGTTGTTTTCAGTATTGGCGAGTGGAAGGTTCAGGATGTGCAGGATGACCCGGATGGGTTTGGTTATTTTGTTCGCAGTGATGATACTTCTGGTGATTTATTCAGCTGGTTACTTAGTGCTGAAACTTTGGCTTGGCTTATTCCTGTAGCTATTATTGCCCTTGTGCTTTTGTTTGCTCCGTGGGTTCTTGTGTTGATAGTTTCAATATTTAGGAGGTAGCTTTGAATGGTAAGTTTGACGCCTCAGGGTGCTAATCAGGGTTATCGTGTAGGATTCTTTGGCATTATAGCGTTAGTCGGCACTATCATCTTGTACTTGTATGGGTCAACGTGGAATAGTTCGCCTTTGCAAATGACTAGTTTCGTGGTTTTAAGCGGGGTTGCGGAAACATGGTTTTTTCAGATGTTTTTGTGCACGTGGATTTACAAGTTTACCCATAGCTTGCTGATTGCTGTTCCCACGTCTGCTTTACTGTGGTCTGTTTTTCATTTGGCACGTGTAGCTGGACAAACAGTATCCAATGACCCTGTAATGTACCTTATGATGTTTGCCATGTTGATTGCGGGGGTTTTGTTATCGTTTATTTTTGTGGGCTTCCATTTTGAACCCTTCAACTTCAAAAACTTAACAATCGACATAATTAGCACGATAGCGAGTTTTGCAAGTATCTATTATATTAGTAGTGTTGTGTCTGTTGGCGGCGGGTTTGATTATTTGTTTGTGGTGTTTTTGGTGGGTATGCCTTTAAGTTACTTGACGTTGTTGTTTAGGAGTGGGGATGGACCTGTGTTTGCTCACATGCTTGTTAACGCTTTAAGTGGGAGTGGATAAAATGAAAAGCCTTAAAAAATTGATTATATTAAGCTTTCTGATTTTTTCTGTCTTTAGTATGCTGACATTTTCACCTGTTTATGCTATAAGTTTAGATTGGAGTTATTTAACAGGGTATTGGATTGATTTCTCTTCTCCTGTTATTTCTAACGGTATAGTTTATATGCCTTCTAGAGATGGAAATATTTATGCTTTAAATTCTTCAACTGGCTTAAAAATATGGAACACTACTCTTGAACTTTATGGTTATGGTTCTTCTCGTTCTGCTGCTGTTTCTAATGGTGTAGTTTATATTGGAACCAGCAATTTTCATTTGTACGCTTTGAATGCTTCTTCTGGTGCTCAAATTTGGAATTTCACTGGATTATACTTTCTATGTACTACTCCTTTGCTTACTTCTACAAAGATTTATGTTTCATTTGTTGACGGTCTATTAGGATGCGCTTATGCTTTAAACATCACAGATGGAACTCAACTGTGGAATTACACCGCGCAAGGTGTTGCTTCTGAACCTGTGTTATCGACTGATAATTTAACTGTTTTCTTTGGAACCTCTTCTCAAAACCTTACTGCTTTGGATGCTTCTTCTGGTGCTCAAATTTGGAATTATTCTGGTTTAAGCCCTAATACTGGCTTTTATTCTAAACCTTTAGTTTTAGGCGATATTGTTTATGCAGGTAGTATTGATTGGGTCGGGGCAGATTGGCATTTGTACGCTTTGAATGCTTCTTCTGGTGCTCAAATTTGGAATTTCACAACCGGAGCGTCTATTGAATGTAGTGTTTGCACGGATAATACTTTTGTGTATTTTGGTAGTTCTGACAATTATTTTTATTGTTTGGATGCTTCTTCTGGTGCTCAAATTTGGAATTGTTCTCTTGCTGGTTCTGTTGTATCCTCTATTTTATATTCAGATGGTATTGTCTATTTTGGCTGTGGCTCTGATGCTGTTGCTTTGAATGCTTCTTCTGGTGCTCAAATTTGGAATTATACAACCGGAGATTCCTTACATTCTGGGTTTGCTAAATATGGGGATGTTGTTTATTTCGGTAGTATGGATTTTTCTGTTTATGCTTTAAAAACTTCTAATACTGCTCCGTGTATTGCAGATTTTAAAGCCCCCGCAATAGCTTATGGAAATACTTATTTTTGGCTTAATTTAACGGTTAATGATGTTGATGATATACAACAGATAAAAAACGTTTCTGTTGAGTTGTCGCATGGAGTGATTTTGGGTTGGGATAACGCGACCGGCGTTTTTAGTGAAGTGGCTGACCCCGGGGCTTTTTGTACTTTGGATGCTGTGACTTCTACAACTGTTGATTTGAACGCGACTGCAATAAAGGTTTGTTGGTGGATTATGCTTAACCCTGAATACCAAGACGGAACCGTTAACATCGTGGCAGACAACACAGTGGCTTATGACACTTCGGGTGATAGCGGGGGCAATAGTGAACCTGCGCTTTTCATATTTAACGATGCGACTGGCGGGGGTGGGGGAGGAGGAGGCGGTGGCGGCGGAGGTGGCGGCTCAGGAACAATTAACCCTATTGTTGATCCTCCGCAGGTGATTAAGGATATTGCTGAGGCGCTTAATATTTCGCCTTTAGGCGTTTACGGAATACTGGCTGCTTTAGGCTTGATTACGTTGGGTGGTTTGACGGTTACGGGTAGTAAGGTTCGGAAGCGTAAGAAGGGTTCTGTGAGTAGGGAGTATAGAGGCTAAAACATTGGGTGCTAAAAGTAAAGCTGCGCTTGCAAACGTTGTCACTTTAGCAGTTATTGCTCTGTTGATTGCTCTGTTTTTTTTCTTTAGGATGCCTGATAACAGTGTTATTAACATTTCTGTTGATGCTTTGAATTTGCAGGAGAATGTTTACAGTTATTACTTGCCTGATGGAACTTGGAGAGATGACCTTTTGCCTTCTGGAGTGGTGGGGCGAGAATTTAGGGGTGTTCCTTTTCCAACTGACTGTTTTTTAGTTATAAAAAACACTGTAGTGACAAATCGATTATCATTTAACTATGGTGTAGCCTTTTTTAGTGTTAACTCAGAAAGTGTCAATCGTGCATTTATAGTCAACTTTGTTGAGCGTTCTGATGGTCATTATGTACAAATTTTTGGATGGAATGATTCTTTGGAAACAAAATATGAGGATACAAGTTATATTCACTACGCAAATGGTCAAATTGAATTTCACACCGATTTAGAAACTGAAAATCAGGCTATTATAGGTGAAACTGGCGAACCCCTAAACAGGGTTGTTGTGGCTGGTGCTGGGGGGGTTACGCCTTTAGCTTTTACTAGTGGTAATATAGAGATTGATTATTCTGGGCCTTCATTTTTAGACCAGTTTTTGAAGTTAATTGGGGTGAAGTAGATGAATTTGCAGTTTGCTTTGTTGCTTAGTGAAGTTAAAAAGTTAAGTTTGCGTGTGAATTCTCTTGAGAAGCGGTTAAGGTTTCAGCCTCAAAATGTTGGGGATAAGTCTTTTCTGGTTTTGGCTGACCATTTGCGTGATACTTACTTGGCGGTTTTGGAGTGTGGGGGGGCTTCGGCTTCTCAGATTTCGGTTTTGACGGGTAGGAGTCGTGCTGTTTGTAGTTCTTATGCTAACCAGCTTGTTTTGTTGGGTTGGCTGGTTAAGACTTGTGTTGGTAGGCGGAAGGTTTTTGTTGTTGTGCAGGGTGTGGGGCTTCTTGGTGAGGTTTCGTTATAGGCTTGTTTTTGTTATTGTAGTGTTTTGTTTGTTAGCTAGTGTTTATGTTGTGTCGGGTGAGCCACGTGTTTTAGGGTTTTACGGTGATGGTTTTGGCTTGTTTCAAATGAATAGTTTGTCGTGGGGTTCTGTTGGTGTGGGGGGGTCGGTTTCTAGGACTGTTTATGTTAAGAATGAGGCTGACGTGGTTTTGGGCAGTGTCGTTTTTTCAGGCCGTAATTTTGTGCCTGCCGCGTCTGGGGGGTTTCTTTCTTTTTCTGGGTCGCAGGTTTTGGATCTTGAGCCTAACGAGATTGTGCCTGTTACTTTGACGTTGGAGGCTGATGATTCAGTTAGGGGTGTTGTGGGTTTTAGTTTTGATGTTGTTGCAACCGCGTCTTACGGCGGCGGCGGGGGAGGCGGGGTTTTGTCTGAGCCTATATCTGTTGCTGTTCCTGTTGAATCGGCTGGTTTAAGTTCTGGTCAAACGTTGGTGTTGTTTGTTGCTGTTGGGGTTGGCGTGTTTGTTTTTGTTGGTGGGGGTAAGAGGCGTTGATGAGGGGGGATGTGTAGGTATGGTGTTTCAGAAGGCTAGGGGTTGGATTCTTGGTTCAGTGTTTAGTATTGTGGGTACTACTGTTGCGGTGCAGTTTGGTTTGTTGGGTCCGGGGCAGGCGTTTTTGAATAATTTGTTGTGTGTGTCTGTTATTTGGGTTGTTAGTAGGGTGCTGGCGTGGGTTATCTCTCGGTATTAGATAACAGTATGCTGGGTATGCCTAAATGTATGATGCCTACAACCTGTGAAGATTCTTTCAAGTGATGGTAAAACTCTTGTGATTCTACGCAAGTTTTAAATGCTTTTTTGTTGTCTAGAAACTGATTTAATTGAGCCAACGTACCTTTATTGGTTTCCTTGACAGCCAACACAGTCTAGATGAACAGACTAAACGGGGATACAGACTTAGCGTTATGCGTTTTGAAGGGTTAGCAAAAACATCTTTTGAATCATGCTACCTAAATCCAGACAAGATACATTCTACTCTGGCAGCGCTTGACGTGCAGCTTGAAGATTCAACTTGGAATCTTTGGTTGCAACGTTATCAGCGGCTGGCTAAATGGCTTAGTGACCCTGAAGATGAAGAGTGCCCTAAAGTTTGGCGTAAAATAGATTTTAAAAAGATTGATTGGAACAAGAAATTAAAAGATAAAAGTTTTACGGAAGAAGAATTTGTAAATCTTCTGGATGTTATAGATAATCCAAGGGATAAAGCGTTTTTTGCTGTTGGCGCTGACGGGGGCTTAAGACCTGGTGAATTGTTGGGAATGAGTATAGGAAGCTGTAAGCCTGAAAGTTACGGTTATGATATTACGGTATCAGGAAAAACAGGTACAAGAGTTGTTCAGCTTGTTTGGTCAGCTAGTGTTCTGAGGTATTGGTTAAATCATCATCCATTAAAGCATGATCGTGCTGCTCCTTTATGGATTCAACGGTCAAGCTATGGTTTTCAGCAAATTAGCTATTCAGCCATGAATAAGTATCATTTGAAACGTTACTGTGATAGGGCTAAGATTTATCGTTGGAAAACTGTGGTTGACAAGAAAACGGGTCAGCCTAAACAGATTAATGCTATTTCTCTTCATTACTTGAGGCATACGTGTGCGACTTGGACTGCTCAAAGTAAGAAGGCTCATGTGAGTGTTAAGACTGCTAATCAAATTTTTGGTTGGACTGATAATAGTCCAATGTTTTTGAGGTACATTCATTTGTCAGGTAAAGATAGCAAGTCGGCTAAGTTGGCTTTGGCTGGTATAAAAGAGGATGTGGAAGATAAGCCTAGCGTGTTGACTCAAACGAAATGTTTGAATTGTGGGGAATTGAATGGGGTTGGGTCGTTGTATTGTTGTTCTTGTGGGTATCCTTTGAGTGTTGATGCTGCTAAAGTGTTGTTGGATAAGAAGCGTATGGAGGAGGATTTTATGAGGATGCAGCCTATGCTTATGGAGTTGTGGCGTGAAAAGCAAGAAAAGGAGGCGGCTGAAAGAGCCAAGAAATAGTTTCACTTTAACTTACCTCCACTTCTTTTAGGTCAGTGTCGGAACAATAAATGTTATAAAGAGTATGATACAATACGATAAGACAGCAGGGGGCTGTAATATCCTTGGAGAGAAAAGACTCGGTTTGTTTAAATTGCGAAAAGAACCCTTCTTTTATTGAACCTCATTCTAAAATGGTTGAGGTAACGCTTGAATTGGATGAGGATATATCTAATTGTGAACTGTGTTATTCAATCAGGAATTTTCTGTGTTCAAAAGTTACGGTTGAGTTGCTTCTTTCACGTGGCTAATATATTTTTGTACTAAGGGTTTACCGTTTTCTAGCATTGCAACTATTAACTGCGTTTTATTTGTTATTCCCAGTTTTTTAAGAAATTCAATGTTTTGGTCAAAAAAAGTGTCTATGTCGTTACTTACTGTTTCGGGGAGGCTGAATGTCTTTTGTTTCTTTTTCGGCAAGCTTCTTCACTCTGCGTATTTCATTTAGGTATGTATTTATAAATACTTAATTCTTTTGTTAACGTTAACCTATATCAACCGCTAACTCCTATAATTTTTTTTGTAAAACAAAGCTTATATGTAGTATAGGTTATTATAGGTTAACATAAGAGAGTGGTTGGATGACAAACGAGCAAGCAACAAACAATGAATCCTTCTGGGCGCCAGTAACAGTAAACAACCGCATCACTATACCACCCGTTATTTGCACGCTAAAAGGCGTTGATGACTCGAAACTTGTGAAGCTTCAAGTCATAGATGTTAAACCAAAGGAGGCTTAGTTTTTGGCTAAGGTTGTTCTTGCACCCGCCGTTATCGATGCTAATGCTCCGTCTGCTCATGATACTTTTGAAAGCGGTTTGGAGATGGCGCGGATGATTGATTCCTTAAATCTTGAGTTGCATGGTGTCAAGTCTGGCAAAGCTAAAGAGTGGAAACGCAATCATGGACGGTTTGCCCGCAAGGAGGCTTAACAGGGTGGCTCTTAAGCAAGTTAAAACTCGTAAGCCATCTATTTGCAGTGTTTGCAAGGCTGAGATTCCCAAAGGGCAACTTAGTATTGTGCGTACTTGGACTGATAATTTACAGTTTTTTAGCCTAAGATATTGCAGTGAACAATGTGCGGAGGCTTAGTGTGTCTGGTTCTTGTGAAGGCTACCTTAAACTTAAGCTTCAATCCAGGATGGTTCCGCAATATTACTGTTTGGAACGGTTTTGCAGCGCGTATATTCCAGTGATTAAGCCTCAGCCGTCAGCGTTTTGTGGCCAGATTGGCTGTAAGAGTGCAAGGGTTCGCTGGGTTGTGCCTAAAACTAAACGGTTTTCGCGCTCAGAAGTTTTGAATCGATGGGGGAAACATTAAGGTGATGGTTGGTTTTGCTGAGAAGCAGAGGGGAAGAGGGGCTGTGAAGCGCCGAGATTTTGTGTGTAAGCATCGTTACACCGTGATTTGTCAAGCCTCATTTTTTGTGGATTTAATCTCTGGATGCGTCGGCGTGGAGGAGCAACGGTTTCACCGCTTAAACCCAGCAAGCCAACCAAACACGAAAGGAGGATTCTAAACGTTAGGTAATAATCAATTTGTAAATAGATGGTCAGAAACCGAACAAACGATTTTACAAGCAGTTTACAAGTATCCTGAAAACAGTCAATCGTTGATTTGCAGTATATTTCCGAACAGAACATGGAATTCCATAGTTAAAAAAGCTAATAAATTAGGATTAAAAAGGCAAAAAAGGAAAGCCATCGATATACGAGGTTATTGCCCATCCCTTGACGGATATATAATAAAAGATTGCTATTTTTGCCAAACCCCAATTACAAAACTATCAGGGCTAGATTATGACTCTTTAGTAATCCATCATATAAACCATAATCATTACGATAACCGACCAGAAAATAGAGCAATGGCACATAATGGATGCCATACAAAGCATCACCAAATCGGCAATCACAACTTTTCAAAACACAAACATACAGCAAAAACTAAAACAATAATGTCAAATAAACGCTATGAATTTTACAAAAATAATCCTGGCGCAATCCAAGGAAACAAAAACCCAATGTTTGGGAGAAAACGCCCTGACTTAGCAGAAAGAAACAGATCGCCAGAAATGCGAAGAAAATCCTCAGAACGAATGAAGCTTAGCAATCCTATGAGGTGCAAAATTTAGAATGCTCAGTAGAGATTGTGATGGTTGTCCTTTGATGTGGCAGTGTAATGCTCGATTTAGAAAAGTGAGGATTAGTGAGCAGGTGCAGTGTCCAGACGGTACTAGTCATCTTGTGGATTCTGGTTCATTGGAGGCTTTACAAAGTGTTGAAGGAGTATAAGAAAAACTTGGCTTTTAATACGCCTCGTTACGTTACTAAGCATCGTTGGCGTGTTGTAAAAGAGTTTAGTCAGCATGGGTTTGGCGTGGTTGCGCCTAAAGACTTGGAGGTTTGGCTTAAGTTATGAGTCAGCAGGCGCCTTTGAGCCAGTTTGATTTCAGGTTAACCGGTAAGGATGAGCAGACGCTCAAGGCATTCAAAGCTTTGCTTAAGCTTGACCACATTGAAGTTTTTAGCAGTGACGATTTTAGGCGTTATCAGCTTGACCGTTTTATCCAGGATAAGCAGCATGGCATTGGTTCGCTGTTTAGTAAGTTGGTTAAGAACGGGTTGGTTGAGCATGTCGGTTACGTTTCTAGTGATTTGGTGAGTAATCATGGCAGGACGATTAAGACTTTTCGTTGGAGGGGTGAAGCTTGAATCGGCATAAGTGGCTGGTTGTTTTGTGCTTGCCTTTGCTCGTATTCATTTTCTTTTCCGGGTGGGCAATGTATTGTGTGCCTGAACGGAAGGCTAAGCAGGTAGCCAGTTTTACGGAGGTAGCGTAACTCTTGAACAATAAAAAATCTGAACTTGAAAAGTCAATAGACGCCACAGTAAAGGAAGCTGATACTCGAGAGAAAGAAAGAATTGACGCTCTTATACAAATAGAGATAACAGAAAAGATTGATCGTTATTTTTCGTCATCACTTATTAAACCCACTTGTTTTATTGCTCAGGCATTCTGGTGTAAGCATGATTTTCATAAGTATTTTAGTTTTTACGATACAAAATGGTGCGGTTCTGACCGTTATAAAGTTGGGTATGTCATTATTTGTTTAAAGTGCGGCGAGGTCCAAGTCTATGCTGATGGTTGGCGGCATGTTGGTTTTGTTGACCCTAACCAGCCCTTGCCTACTAGATGTTCTGCGGAGGTTTCTTTTTAATGAATCTTAGGGTGTTTGGTGTAGTGGAGTGGTTTGGAGTTTTCAATTTTTCTGCGCTCTCCTTTCTCTTAGTGATTTCTCCAAGCCCCACAAATCTTTCTGAACAATACTTTGTTGAGCAGTCTGTTTTGTTTTGGCAACGTGTTTGTTTTTGGGTTCCGGTTTTTTGTGTTGTAATCGGGGTTATTGTTGTTGCTATCGTGTATTTGTGGCGTGAAAAACGTCGGGAGTTGAGGCATCTTTGATTTTGTTAGGTGTTTTTGTTCTTATTGCTGTTCTTGTGGTTGTGGAGCTTTTTATTTTGCATCGAGTTTTGAAGGAGAAGTGTTAGTTTTGGAGTCGCAGTCTTTTTATGATTTTAAACGTAGTCTTAACGTTGTTTCTAGGGCTGCGAAGCGTATTGATAGTTTTGTGCCTTGCGCTTACTGTTTTAAGATGGTTAGGCGTTATCCTAGTCAGGTCTTGCCGGCTAAATTGACTTTTTGTTGTCGTTATCATAGGGTTTTGTATTATCAGGGTTTACATAAACCTGTATATAATCAGCATGCGTTTGGCGTGTCTTTTGTGGTTGCTAAAGCGATTGTTTCAGGTGTTGATCCTTGGACTGTTGCTAAGAATGTTTCGGAGGCTGTTTCTGCCTAAATGGTTCAACCAG
>Ga0172381_10001256_pt1 | contig 30174 bp, 33 predicted proteins | sample Leawel6488metaG_FD_119754 | JGI IMG/M metagenome (GOLD analysis project Ga0172381, IMG submission 119754) | Leachate microbial communities from a municipal landfill in Southern Ontario, Canada - Leachate well 64-88 metaG | ecosystem: Engineered > Solid waste > Landfill > Unclassified | place... | reverse complement strand
TCTATGAATCCGTCTTGATAATTCTTTGTGAATTGAAAGCCGGATTCAAAGGCTGCTTTTATTGCCTCTGCCTCATTTGTTGAGACCGCTACATTCTCATCTCCTCCAAAATACACTTTCATAGCTTGGTGCAAAGCACTACCAAGCACCGAGGAAGCGCTTGTCAATGTATCAATGAAATCCCCATTGACGTAGTTTATTTTGAACATCAGGGGATCCGTGCTGAATTTATACCAGCACGAATAGCTGTAATGACCGATAGGAAAACCCTCTATGTCAGCCTTGATCTCCTTGGCCTTCCTCACTAACGGTATCTTTGTTGTTATCTTCTTTTTCATTTGGCGATTTTAGAAAATTACCCATTACTAATTCCTTTTTTCCGACCTCTTTTTTGACATCATTTATCCTGCTATCTAAATTATCAGCCGCCATTGCCTTATGAATCGTTTCATTTTTGGGCAACATTTTTGCAAGCTGTTTTAGTACAGTCTTTTTCCACATATTCAGTTCGGGATCATTCTTTTCTTTCCACGGTGTAAATTCAGTGTTGAAAGACTTTGAGAAATTTTTGCCTATGGCAAGAATATCTACTTTGTTCATAGCTTTACAAATTTCCTCACCATTCACCTTTGCAATTGCGTAAGCGCCAACTGCTTCACCTCTCTCCAAATTTGATTTGAAGATATCAATTTTATGATGTATTTTCCCATTTTCATAGGAAAATTCATCGTTCTTTCGTACAATTTCTGCACGTATTCCGGTACCTCCGGCCCTATAAAATAGGGTTACGATTCCTTGATAACCAAGCTGGAATTGAGCTTTCCCTGCATATGGAAGCACATACGCCTCACCGGATATGTCTGACGGCATCAATCCAAGCTGGGCCATTGTCATAAATGAATTTACAACACTCATAGGCTCGCATTCTAGTAGCTTTGGAAGTTTCTGCACAGCTCCGGTTACAGAACTGAGAAATTTCATAGCTTGTTTTTCATCACCAAAATAATTTTTTATTTGGTTTGTGTAGTTATGATGCAGGAATACTTTTAGATCATCAACTGATTTCAAAATAAGCGATTTGCTGTTTTCTGTCATTGTTGTTATAATATAAACTGTTAATTTGTAAGTTGTGGTTTGAAGACGTCCTTGTAACTAGGGACGTTTTCTTTTATTTCTTGTTCCACCTTTTAGCAACAAGTTTTTTGAAGTATTTTTTACCGTTCTTTTTCAAAAGAGCTTTGCCTCCCATACTAGCGACTTCTCTCTGCGTAAGTTCTTTTTTGGACATATTTTTATCTACAATACCAACCTTTCAACTGTGCGAGGCTATCTATTACTAAACGAATATCCCCTAGTGAAAGTTTTGTTTTTGCTTGAATGAGTGCTACGATAGCATCTTCGTTCAGTCCGCTTCTTTTCAATCTTTCAAAGCCATCTGAAATTCGTACTATCGCCTCAGCCAAAATTTCTTTTGTTTCTGGCTGATCTTCATTCTTTTTTATTTTTATTCTTTCCGACATAGCGATTTATTTTGTGTGATAAGCGACCTTTACATAAAGTATAAATGAATTTATTTTATACGGCAAGCCGTAGGGTGTGGATAACTCAATTTTGTCGTAGTATGTGATATAATATCTATATATGAAAATGACTGTAAAACAATACCTCGCGACCAATCCTCGCCAGGATCATCGTTCAAAATATGGCAATATAAAGACTGAATACAATGGAACAGTCTTTATGAGCAAGAAAGAGGCAGAATACGCCATGTTTTTAGATAGTGCCAGAAAGGCCCAAAATGCCTCACAGCGCGTTGTTTCCTATGAGATGCAGGTACCTTATCAAATTACGATGAATGATATCAAAATTTGCCGATATCTTGCCGATTTCAAGGTATTTTACGCTGATGGCCATATAGAAATTATTGATGTTAAGGGTGTGCGTACGAATATATATAGCTTAAAAAAGAAATTAGTTAAAGCCCAATACGGTATAAAAATAAAAGAAGTATAAAAAGCACCCTATGGGGGTGCTTTGACGAGCTTGTCTTGCAACTGTGTAAGGGTGATATTTTCTGTCGGTTTGTCTTTTTGCGCGAGATTATACTCGCGCAAACATACAGTGCCACAAAAAACTTTTCCATCCTGCTCTCTTGCAAGCGGAGGAATGATCCTGTCTCCACAATCGGGGTTTGAACATATCATCTTGTCCTCCTTAAAGGAACTGACATTATTATATCAAACAAAAAACACCCGTAAAGGTAGGTGTTTTTTAAAAATAGAAATTTGAGCTGCTTTATCCAAGAAAAGATATATTTACATAAAAAGAACACCTTTACTGCATTATTATACCATATACAATAAATTTGCGGTAGCAATACTCTTTTTACCGAATCTAACCTTTGTCATATTGGTTTCATACTGAAAATCCGGCATATTGTGAGCAATTTGCCATTTTATCAAAGCTTGTGCGGTCATTCCCAAGAAATTACCTGTTGGAACAAAATCCTCACCGTCAAGTTTTGTAGGCATAAATCCTTCATACTGTAATATGGATTGAAGTGCGGCCACATCTTTATCATTTTTCATTCCATATGTAAGCATCTTTGTAAAATGGTATTTTGGCTTTGACGGAACCGTATAAGCTTTTTTGATCAAATATCCAGCCCCAAAACATCTTTTTAAAAGAAATTCTTCTGAAATATACCTAAAACCTTTTCCATTTATTCCAGTCCAATTTCCAGCACTATCTTCACAGAAAAGATATTTTTTACCATCTATGAGTAAAAATTCAGAAGCCACAATACCGTGTCTGCGAGTTTTTGATCCATACAATGTAACCTCCCTTAGAATCTCCGGTCTTGGTTTCCAGTATTCATCATCCTCAAAAAAGACCATAAGTTCAATTGATCTCCCAGACGATATAATGGTTGCAAAATCCTCAATGTTATATGGTTCCTCAAGATAAAAATATCCATCGGCCTTATATTTCATTGCGTCAACAAGTTCTTTGTTTGAAAACGAAACAGCAACATTCATCTGTGCCTCGGTTAGATTTTGGGACTTTTTATCATCTTCAAAACAAGACAAGCCTCTGACTAAAAGACTAAACAGATCAGGAAGCGTCATACCCTCTGAGGGAAAATTTGATCGGTTCCTGTATATTGGCAATGCCGATAAAATAGGGAAAAAATTTGTCAGTGAATAATTAGCAATGCCAAGATTTTTTACACCGGATTGTGCCATACAAGATGAAGAAGAATCTTGAAAACGCTCTGGGAATTTTGCCAAATCATTGAAAGATTTCTCTTTCCATACAACAAGAGATGTGCTGGCAACAACCTCACTATGTTTCCAGTCTTTTGATTTTTGTGCATTATTGCGTGTATCCGGCAATGCACCGGTAGATTTTGGCAGTTCTTTAGACATTTTTATTCCTGTGGTATATCCGAGGCACTCAAATCCTTAACATTTTTGGTAACATAAGCATAGAAAGCTCCGGCAGTTACGATTATCTTCCAAAAAGCGTCCCAATATCCATAATGAATGAGGGCTGTGTAGATTCCAGCACCAATAAGAGAAATTGCTGCAACGATCAGCATTGAGCCAGTTACGTTTGCGGTTTTCCAAAGCTTCGTTTTAATGAACGTGATTAAAAGGGAGACGAGAACACCTACAAAAAGTAAAGTAGTATCCATGGCGATAAAAAATTATTTTTAATAAAACGACTTGGACTATTATACCACCATCTATTTTGACCAGCAAGCCTTGCTCCAATTCCATGGGGTTGTACCCTGCTTTTTATAAAGATATAGAGCATATTCTGTATTTCCTTTTAAGGTATATATATCCATACCTAGAGCCATTGAATCCTCCAAATGATAGTATTCATTGATCTGATATTTACCCACATCCTTTGGGTTTATTTTACCTCTAAAAATAGTACCGTCAGGATTAAATTGACGGTCTTTGCTTTCACACCAAGATATTTTATTCAAAATCTCAGGGATAATAATAGTCTTAACCTGATCTTTTTCAGGCTGTGCATATGTCGTAATTGAGGGGAATATATAACCAATTGTGATGAAGGAAATGATGAGTAGAATCACAGAATATCCGGCTACGCGGGAACTCACCAGTATTTTGTTTTTCATAACACCTTAATTATACCATTTTAACCAGTTAGTTAAAATGGTATTTATCAACTTTTAACTATTTTAAGCCTATAAATAAGGTGTCTTTTACGATACCATCTTCTAATAATCCTTTTTTAAATTGCTTAAATTCATCTGGGGCCATATCATTTTTTATTGATTGAATTATGGCTCTCTTTTGTTGATTTGTTTGGGCATCTATAATGGTTACAACTCTTGAATCATCTTGACTACCACGTTTCAATGATCTTTTGAACTTCGTCAACACCTTATCAGCTCTGTCTTGTTCAACAGAATTGGTCGGCATATGTCCTCCCAGTGCCTCCATTATTATTTCTTTTTTATATTTTGAAGCTGCGAAAAGTGTTTTTTCTTCTCGTGATTTTTTAACATATTTATCAACGAGTTCTCTATCCTGCAATGTTTGTCTGGCCTCTTGTGTTTGTGTTTCGGTCTTTATTTCTTTCAATTTTTCCTGTTGTCCATAGTCAGATATTTTCACCACATTTGAGAATAGCGGGGCAACTTGCATAAAAGTTTCCACCCCAGTATTTTTTGATGTATCAAAAGTAGCAAATTTAGTAAAGCCCAGTGAATTTGTTGTCCACTGAACCATCTTTTTTAAAGCAGCACCGCCTCCGGCTTGCCACGTTGTATCATCAATAACACTTCGTCCACGAAAGGCATCATATGGATTTTTTCCTGATGCATATTGTAGCCAACTACTTCCAATAGAAATGGCGGGCGATATACTTGGTAATTGTCCGGCGCCAAGAGCAAAGATGTCTTGTAGATCCTTTGCATCTCCACCGTCTTTTACAGCATTCATAATTTTCCAAAAAGCAGCAGATACCAGACGCCCATTTTCATCGTGAGGTACGCGAACATATACGGTTTTATCGTTATGTGTACCAATTGGTATAGTTATATAATTTGTCTTATCATATTCGGACATATCATCATAGTGTTTTTTTATTGTTGCACCGAATACTCCGGCTCCGGCCAAGAACATAAGAAATTTAGGCAACAAATCAATCTTTGCGGTTTTCCACCAATAACCAAACATTGTTTTTGGATCAGAAGCAATTCTAAAATCTGATTTCAGGCCCTCTTTCATAATGTTTGAAAATACGAACAACGCATTTGTTGTTTCGGTTTGCTTACCCCTGACTTTATAATTTGGGGTTCCTGTGAAATTTCTCAAATTATAAGCCAATTCTTTGCCAGCCTCCCCACCCTTGATACGTACTTTGGCCCCAGCAACCTTTGAAACTATCTCAAAAGTATTGGCTACGAAGCGAATACCCTCTAAAACACGCGCTGTGGGCCTCAAAATAGCCTTCCTGATAGTCTCTGCGACCTGATTGGTATATTCTTCGTCTTTGCGTATCAGACCGTATCTTTCAAGGATTCTGCCCAATTCATCATCCCTTGCATCAAAGTTATAGTCATTGACCGGAGCGTTTATAGCTTTGCTCTCAACAAGTGATCGTGTGAAGTCATCAAGTTGCCCTTTTGAATATCTTATAGCCGATGGGAGACTTTGAGCGTAGGCCTTTAGAAGACCCAGAACTGTGGCATTTCCGATCAATTTATAATTTCTTTTAAAGTCTCTTACCGGATTGAACGCGGCAGCAAATCCTAGATTGTATGTTGTAACAACAGGCTTGAATAATTTGTTGTTAAATTTATTGACGAGAGAAACCAAAACATTCAAATCTCCCACTTTTTCTTTTTTAAAACTCTCGGCAACATATGGATCTACATCGTAGCTCTGCATCTTTCCGTCCTCCAAGACCTCAATTGAACCCTTATCTTTTGCTGGCTTAAATATAGATAATTTTCCATCAGATGTGATCCTTTTTGTTTCTGATATTTCACCTGTAAAATCATCCTTTAGCATTTTAATAACACCATTTTTTGCTCTTTGATATGCGTTCAAGCGATTCAAAGCGACTGTTTTTAATATCGTGCTTACGAATGGATTCGCCACTTCTTTGAGAGTTCCAACCTGTCCTTTGATCGTTGCCGGCATATGCTCTTGCATATAATCTACAACTTGAAAAGAAGCGTAACTATCTTTGTTTGGTTTAATTTTTGTTTCAAAAGTCTCCTTATTATAACTTCCTACCCTAACAGCTTCTTCAACAGATTGAAAAACGATATCGTGAAAAGCTTTTACTTTTTCTTGCAATAAAGCATAGTTTTCATCGCCGACTGATTTTTTTAGAACCTCAAGCTGTTGAGCCGCGTTCTTTGGATTGAATCCAAAAGGATTAGCAATATCTGCCCTATCTTTTTGAATACGGTCAAGCAATAGATATTCTCCCATATCATCTATGGTCATTCCGGCTTCTTCAATAGGCTTAACTATTTTGGTATCTATACCCTCAACAAGCAAAAAGTTCTCATTATCAGCATATGAGTTTTCCTGCAATAGAAATTTCGGGCTTTCTTCCTCGGCAAAAATCTTTCCTTTGGCTTCTGCCTCGGCTTGTTTTTTCAATATGGGATAATTTATATCATCAAGCTGTTGCCTCAATTTTTCCCAAAAAGCCTTAATACCCAATTCTTTTTTATTGGCAAATCCAGCTTGCAATTCTTCGGCCCTTATAAATCCCTTTCGGATATCTTCCTTTCTGGCCTTAAAAATTTCTTCTGTTGATCCATTCAGTAGTTCTTGAAGTTCAAAATACGCCGCCTTTACGTCAGACTTTTGATCAAGTGCATCAAAAAACGCTTTATAGAATACAGGAGCCTTCTCTTTCAAAAGGCCCGGACTATTCAACAATACTGAGATAGAATCAGCGTATAATTCATCAGATGAATTTCTATATGCTACATAGCTTGCGCTAGATTTTTGTTTGTCATAGGGCCTCCAGTATTCACTCAAATCTTGCAACTCCTTTTTTACAGTACTGTTTCTGATACCACCAACAGCATCAACCATTTCAGTATATTTGGCTTTTATCTTATCCTTAAGACTTATTCTAACTTCTTTTGAAGTGATATATTGGCCATATTTTACATTGTTTTCTTGCAATACTTTTTTAAACGCATCGCTTCTGATTCGTTTTAAATCAATACCCTGTTCTCCAAACATACCCTCCTCAGTTCCAAAAACAGATTTCATAAATCTATTCAAGCTCAAAATTCTTCCAAGTAAATTTCCCCTGGCCATATTCTTATCCGGTAGCCAGTCAACCATATGGCCTATCTCGTGAGCTAAGGTCTTTGCTGCCATAATTGGATCCTTAAAAATACTAGCCTTGAGCTTTATCTCTCCATTGCTGGGATTAAATTGTCCTTGTCTTTCAATCTTTCTACCTATTGTTTCTCGTACTTTTGGAAACATCCCTGAGATTTCTCTGGCTAGGCGTACCATTTCCGGCATTTCAATCGGTTTGATTTTATCAAGATCAGCGGCCTCAACTGGCGTGCCGTCTCTAAATTCACCGATACTGGCATTTTTTCCACCAGTTGAGTATGCTGGCAATTCTTTTTTAATTTCTAATAAATCTTTATTGTAAATAACAATTTCATTTCCATCACCATTTCTTTCTGGTATTTTAAACCCATCATATTTGTCATTTTCAAGTAGTAAATTTATATAGTCTTTTTGTTCTTTTCCAAACAAAGATACTATTTCATTTCTCTCATCATCACTAATTTCTCTAAGTTTAAGATCACGAGTAGTGGTTATTTCATTTATAGATTCTCCATATTCTTTTGCTATATTTTCATTATCAGAAAGATAAACACCTTTACCATAAGAGGCGGATTCATCAGTGTTTAATACTATTTCTTTTTCAGGTATTTTAGAACCTCTATATAATATATCGTTTTTTGAAATAATATCTTTACTGTGTATATTTTTTTCTATATATTCTTGCAGTTTTTTATTTGGAGTGTTATCTACTTCATTTTTTAGTTTCTTTGTTTCATCAATAAAATCAGGTGCTAGTTTTAATTTTGTACTTGGAAGCACACTTTTTACTCTTTCCTTTGTGATATTTTTTGCAACCTCTGCATCTCTTTCTATCAAATATGCTTTTCTACCTGCACGAATAGCCTCCGCGCCTGTTACACCTGAACCAGCAAAAGGATCAAGGACAATATCGCCCTCATTTGTTGTCATCTCAATCATTGCCTTTAACATCCCGGCCGGCTTCTCTGTTTGATATCCTTTTGGCCTTTTCAGTGTAAAATTCAAGTCTTTCAAGTCCTTGTTGAGCTCACCTGATTTTGTAAATACAAGTATACCCTCTGGTCTTGAGATTTTTCCATTCGGTGAGGTTACCGGCGAACCGTCAGCAAAAGTCTTTTGATACTGACCTTTTCCAACTGGTTTAAATCCTTTCTCAAGGAATAAATCATTGTATTTTTGCATGGCTTTGATACCACTTTCAGCTTGAGAATACATATGAATGACAGGAGAATTTTCTGTTTTGGCAATTATGCCTATTGCATCAAGTATTTTTCCAAAATCTGAAACGGAAAGCAGATCATATTTTACTCCTCTATTTCCTCCTTTTACAGCTGGAGTATCGTATGGGATATCAAGAAAGACCATATCGGCCTTAAATCCGTCCTGTGCGAGGCGTGGAAGGCTCTCTACAGCGTTTCCTGTCTCAACCCAAGCAATATCATTACCGTCCTTTGAAAGCACGTACACGCCCTCCTCAACGCGTTCAAAGGTGCCCTCTTTTGCGCCTACCCCAAGAATACGCCTTATATTGGGTTCTTTTATACCAGTCTCCTTAGCAATTTCTTTTATGGATTTTGGGGTTTCAGAAACAGTCTTTTTTACTATTTCTTTTTGGTTTCCTTGTCTGCTTCCTCCAGCGCCGCGATCACTGCCTGTTGCAATTTTTTCTTTTCCTCCGGTGTTAGTGGCTTTTTCATATGTTTGATTTATTTGTTCTCTTAATGTCTTTGTGTCAACGCCCAACTCAGCGTCAACTTTGTCTAATAAAATGTTGTAAAGTTCTCTTTGGGCCGTCTTATTTTTATCAGGAATTTTTAAAGCATCTATGGTTAAATTCCCCATAACTTTATCAAATAATTCCTTTCTTCTCAAATGTTCTGGTATCCAATCTGGGAATGTTGAATTTGTGCTTGTGTTCATCTGTTCATATCCCTCGCCTTTATTTATAGAAATAGCGCTACGCTGGCCCGCTTTGCTGAAATCAAGCTCGTTGTATATTTCATCTAAAACCTTATCGGCCTTTGTAAATTCTGGCAGAGATTCATCTTGACCGGCAGATTTATATATATCTTTTATCTTTGTTTCCAGTGTTGGAATATCACCTGCAATTACTTGCTTCTTTGGTTCAGCAACGCGATATTCAACAGGTATGTCGCCTATAATAGGCTTATGTTTATTCAAACTTTGCTGTATATGGTCTAAAATCACTTGATCAATTTCATTGGAAACATCACTATTATTTTTTACCCAATCTAAAATTTCAGCTTTTCCAGCTTCTATTGCATCGGCTTTTGTGTCATATAATTTGCTGTCGGTATAATCAGTGATGATGATACGATCACTGATATCTGCACTGACTTTTACTGCAAATTTTCCATTTGAGTATTCAACTGTATTAACTTCGGCCACTGGGGACATTTGCGCATCTCTAACAATTATATTCGTATCTGTATTGACTTTTTCAAAGGAGGACAGAGCCGCTTTTATATTCGTCAATTCATTTGTTGACATATCTTTTGGAGGTTTTTCAACAGTCATTCTCAATTCACCTGACGGCAGATCAATACTAGTTTCTGTTACCGGTGTTGAATTTGGCATAGTATCCCTGACTGTAAATGGTATTTCATTGCTTGTGGTCTTTTTGCCAGAAATCCATTGTTTCAAATTCTGATAAATACTAGGCTTTTCTTTAAAAGCTTCTATATCAATTGAAGTTATATCTGATATATTTTTTTTATTTACGCCCGCTTTTACCAAAGCGGCCTCGTCTGTAAATTCAAGTCCATGGGCCGTAACTTTCAATATTTCCGTCTCATCTTTTGGGTTCTTAAACCAGAGTGTTTTTGATACGACAGGGGACTTTATTGATGGATCATTTATGATATTTTTTAACTTGGGATTTTGTATATCCATTGTACCAACACTTTGAAGAATAGGCTTAAAAAACATTTGAATAGGATACGCAACAACCTGAAACGCTGCAAAAGTTCCAGCACTCTCAAGTGTATTTTCTGCAACAGTCTTTTTGTTTTTTGTTATCAATCCAAATATACCGCCCTCTCCGGCTGCTTTCGCAACAGCTACTGGATAACCTATTTTATAAGGGCTTATTTTTGAAGCAGTACTGACTTTTTCCAATATATTCGCACCTCCTGGGATTTTTGAGATAAGACCAGTAATAGCACTTTCAATGAGTGGTTGTGCAAATGTCATCGTTATAACATTTCCAATGGCTTGGGATATTTTCTGAGAAGCCGTTATTGGTTCTGGTAAGTCTTCGTTATCTATCGTTGTTTTATAGCCTTTGACACCACTTTCAATTGCCCCAACAATATCAGTATTGTGTCCAAAAGATAGACCTCTCCTGAGATATTCAAAAGGGCTTATCTGCTCTGGGTTCTCATCAATCAATTTCTGTGTGATCAATGTACCGGCTTGTTGTTCTCTTTCAGCCATAGATAATTCTGGCGCCTGCCTTTGGCTTTCATCTATACCAAGTTCTTTTTCCAAAAAATCAGGCAATATAACCCTGCCTATTTTTGAGAAAATAGTGTCTGTTTTTCTTATATCTGGCGCTCCCTGACTTATCTTCTGCTCGTCCAAATTCTCAATAACACTTTCTTGTTTGGGTGTTTTTTCCTCTGTCGCAGTGGCTGGTGCAGCGAAAATATTGCTCAAAGGGCCCCCAGTGCTCTCTTTCTTAACTGTTTGTTTTCCAAAAATGTTATCTATTGGCATTTTTTTAAAAGAAATAATCCGAGGAAACGCTATAATCACCGTAATGATCGGGATTTACATAACCTTTTGCAAACCTATCATCAAAATCCTTTGATGTATATCCTGCGGAAACCCAAGCCTTTCGTGCTTTTTTGTAGTCATCTGGTGAAAGAAATCCGTCTTGTCCGGCAACTTCATCCAATTGAGATGTAACCATATCAGCATCTTTTCTAACCTGATCTTTCTCTGATGTTGAACCAGAACCAGAAACTGAACCCATCAAAATACTTTTTGTTGTGAGTGATCCATCGTCATTTTTCATAATGACATCAGCATATTTTTTACCGTCTGATTCCCTAGTAGTCGTTGATAGAATATCTGCTTTTGGATTTTTTGCAGTGAGATTTTGGTAAAAACCTTGTGGCAAGCCGGCTTTCAATTCAAGTTTTGAGATGTTTAATCTATCGGCTTGAGATAGGGATGATACATCAGTTCCTCCAGCTGTTATATTGTTGTATATTATGCTTAGATTCGCTCTTGCGTCATCAATCGCCTGCTCTTCGTTTGATTTGTCGGTGTCCACAATACCTTTTACAGTATTTATAAGCTGTATTGCCTGGGAATATTGCTTATCGTAGTTACTTGTTGCATTATCGTAGTCGCTCTCGGTTAATTTCATCACCGTCTCAATGGTATTGTATTTTGTGGTAAGCTGATCCGAAAGAGTTTTTATACTGTCATTGACAACTGAAAGTCTTTGATTTGCCGCTTTTTCTTCCTCAGACAATCTGCCACTTATGACATTTGTCGGTACAGGCTTGCCCGTTTCTTTATCAACGGTCATTTGGAACTGTTGCTTTATCGTATCAGCCTCTTTTTTTAAATCAGTCAGGTTCTTTTCAAGATCGGTTACTCCGGCGTCTAACTTCAATTTATTATATGTTTCCACTAGATTTGGACTCTCAACTTTTGCAGGAAGCGCCTTTGTAATGGTATCTGTTAGTGTTTTGAATACATCTTGATAATTTGAGGATGATCTGACTGGCGGTTCATCTTTTGCTGATGCTTGTTTGAAGTCTTGCTGTTGTCCTGCATTTATCGCTTCATCTGCTGTTTTTGTATCGGTTATATTTGAACCAGAAGCATATAGACCGGTATTTTGGTCATACTGATTCATAGTCTTAACAGGAGGAGCAACAACTGGAGCCGTTTCTTTTGGAGCTTCTTTCGCTCCACCAATAGTGATGACATCGCCAGGGCGAATAAGATCAAAATTTCCCGATGGCACCGAGGTTATACCGGCCTCTTTATAATTCTTGAAGCCGTATTGTGAAGCGATTTTGTTTAGTGTATCACCCGCTTTTACTGTGTATGTAGCCATATTATTTTAAATTACGATATTGGATATCCGTTGTGTATCCCAACGAACTCAACATCTTTACGAGAATCCTGCCAAAAACCCCGACCTTTTTGGGATGATTTATTATAATTGCCATATGCAATTTATAATGTTTTAAGTTACGAGCATTTTCTGCTGTAAATCTTTTCACTCTCTCAAAAAAATCTTTTTGTTCTTTGTCCATATGTTTATTATTATACCTTATAAAATGACCTTTGTTAAATTAAGCACCGTATATTGGTATATAACCAATTGGTGATCCACTCAAACCAGTACACAAAACTTTCACAACACCTATTACTCCTCCGGCTGGTAAAGAGCTTGACGCGACTATTTCGTATCCTACAAATTCAAAGCCGTAGGCATTTGTTGAGTTTCCGCTTATATTTGTTGATATAGCTATTTTGTTTCCAGTACTGTTGTATGTACTATTGAATGTACCGACCTTTCCCTGACCACTTCTGGTAGCTACAATAGCCGACTTCGTTGTGTCGGTTGAACTATTTAATATAGTCAAACCATCTGCTCCGCCAGATTGAGTGATGCTTATAGCGTTTCCACTGCCGGAATTGTTTATCTCCAACGCATTGCCTGTTCCTGATTTTGACATCAATATACCCTTTGCTCCATTTGACATTGCCATATTGATGCCATATGCACCTGATGCTCCGGCATTGATTAGATCAACACAAATTCCTTGGTTGCTTGAGTGTGATAGATTCACTTTCAATCCATAACTGGCCACATTCCCGTTGTTATCATACTGAAAACCCACTCCGGCAACTGATGAAGAAATTACGAAACCGATACTTGTTGTTGAATTTAAGGTTATTGACGATGCTATACCGCCTCCGGTTCCTATGGCTATGACATCATTTCCCGTGGAATCTTTAAAACGCAGTGTGTTGTCCGCGGCTGCAATGACAACACGTTGGCCCGTTGTAGCGGTTTGAATTGTTGCGCCGGTGATCGTTCCTCCTGTGATAGTAAGAGAAGAAGCAATAACGTTACCAAGCATATCTATCTTAAAAGGTGCGTTGATATATTTTGCAGCGCCGAGCCATAGACCTGATTTATCAGCCCGCATCACAGTACTTCCCGCACCGACTTGAATGGCAGATACTGACCTCAAGTCATCACGACCAAAACGACTAGATTCCCCTGATTGAGGAAGTTCCATATAGGGTATATTCTGTTCTGAAAAATAATCTTTTATCATTTGTTTATAAGTACTTCAAACATTTCCATTTCCGGTGCAGTGTTTCCTGAAACTGTTGGTGCTATTTTCACTTGAAGCTTTGTTGCATCACCTATATCAACTTCTGATACAAAAACCTGTCTATCTGTATCATCTTCACAATCCGCCGCATCTATTTGCACAAAAGATCCATTATTGACTTTTTTATATATATTGAATGTGGTATTTGTCGGTAACAATCTATATGCTATGTTGACAACATTATAATTCAATAGTGTCGTTCTATCTCCCATCATTATCCTAGTGGTTATATATGGGGATGCGTACTTAGCGGTCAAATCAAGCTTATCCACCCCATAGACGGTGCCAGTGGTAGTATCTTTCCAACTGACCAAGTAGATGTCTCCTATGCCCAAAATTGCCCCTATCTCAATGCTTGATAGGTGCAGACTTGATATACCCACCTCACAGTTCAATACGTAGGGATAGTTTCTATTGGCCCGGCCGAGAGAATATACCCCCAGATTGCAAGGAGCGCCGGACAACATAGACAAGCCAAAAAGAGGCAGTCCGTTGTAATTAAATACTGCATTTGGATGAACAACTGCTTTATTGGTAGTAGCATCCCATGTTCCTTTGATCTGTTTGTATGGTTCAAGCACATTGCCGTCATATGTATATAATTGCCCTTTTGTTCCAGCATTCACTATAACGAAATTATCCGTAGCCAGAAAAGCATTGATGCCAACTTCCGGTATTGGATCTGAATTTGAGAAAGACACCGACCAAGTATTCCACCTGTAAATTTGCGTCTCATTTATATTATCCGAGACATATGTGCCTAAAAGTAAATCGGTGCCCAATTGTCCTAAGCATTTTATTCTGAGGGGGGCCGATATATCAAGAGCATTCGCACTAAAAACACCATCATCAACTTGAGCGACATAGTTTGCATCGCCTACATACAAGACCAGATTAACTATTTTCATTGGGTGCCACGAAGCATCTCCATTTGTAAATGTGGCCCAATTATCATTACGTGTTGACCACGCGGCACCAACAGCTACGCGCCCAAGTCTGTTTTGCATAGCATAATATATATACCCTTGATATTCTTTAGCATCCAATATACCTGCTGATCCCGCGGCCGGAGATGCAGTGGCCTCTAAAGAATAGGTTCCACCCGATGTTCTTTTCCAAATTTTACCGTTTGTTGAGCCAAAAAGATAAGTACTTCCATCAGATGATGCTACGCCAGCCTTTACAAAATCGTCAATGGTACTACCGCTTTCTTTGGTAAGTGCTTGATTTATTTTCAATATTCCTGGTTCAGAGTGAATATCAAATCCCACTATATCCGATACGGAATTTTCAGCGCCAAGATAATCGCTATCCGCTATACCCCCCATATTGAAATTCTTAAACGATATTGCTTGTAGTGTCGCCATATTATTTTTTATTTATATTTTCCAGCAAGGCTTCCATTCTTGCTTTCCATGCTATATCTTTTTCTACATATGCCTGGTTATCCGATACGTGCTTATCAAATTTTTGATCCAGTGTGTGTAAATGATTGTCCCTAAGATTTATCACTATATCCGTTACACTCTTTAATCTTTCATCAAATACCGCGTCTTTAGTAGCACTTATTTCCTGAGGCCTTTTCAATGAATTATAAACTGTAACAGCCACTGATGCCAGTGTCGTCAGTCCCAGTATGAAGTTAAGATTTTCTGGTTTCATATTATTCTAAGTCTTGTTTACGCCAGTCGCCACCATTGTCATTATCACGTGATACTTTGCTCCATAGATTCGTAATGATGCCATTCAGTCTTATGATCAATTGATCAGCAAATGTTAGAGAATCCACTAATGTTTTAAACATCGCTCTGGTAGATGACACGGTATCTGTATTTGTCAGGGTTTCCGTCATTGTCTTAAATGCCGTTCTTAATTTTGTAAAAGTATCTGTGTTTGTGATCGTTTCTAATAAATTTTTTGTCGTTAGTTTTATCATTGTATCTGTATAGGAAGCAGTCTCCAACAAAACCCTTATTCTGTTTTTAAGAAAAGTATCTGTAAAAGTAACGGTTTCCAACAATATCCTGTTTGATGTACGGACAAGTGTATCAACAAATTGTGATGTCTCGGCAAAAGTCCTCTCAATGATGCGAACAAGTATATCTGAAATGATCGTGGTATCCATAAGTTCCCTTAGGAATACTTTCATTGCTGATACAACATCAGTATTTACCAATGTTTCGGTAAATGTACGAATGGTTTGTTTTAAAAATGTATCTGAGATTGTTGTAGTTTCTGCCAAAAATCTGCTTGCATTTTTTACTAAAGTATCAACATATGATGTGGTTTCTGTGAGTGTTTTGAAAAGACTGTGAAGATAGGAAAATGTATCTGTATCTGTAACAGTTTGTGAAAGAGTTCTGACCAAGCTTCTTAAAAATGTCGGTGTTGCTGTAACAGTTTCGGTCAAAGTGGCTGTAAAAAGAGGCGCGACAAAAGTCATCGTCCCAGAGGATGTAAATGTATGTATGGTATCTGATCCCGATGTGGTTATGGTTCCACCGGTACAAGTTCCAAAACTTGCCGTAACATATCTAATAATAACAACCCCTTTACCTCCAACGGCTCCAGGATCACCGTTATTATATGTACCTCCTCCACCACCGCCACGCCCATCTGTTCCTGGTGTTGCTGTTCCGTTATTTGTTCCTCCGGCTCCTCCACCCCCAGCTCCTCCAGCTCCCCCAACCCCTGCCGAGTTTGTTCCATTTCCACCTCCTCCTCCACCACCATATACAAGGGAAGACCCAGATATTGTGCTTGTGTATCCGTCTCCTCCTTTTCCTCCAGTTGAGCTAGAAAAATTTGAACCTGCTTGGGTCGCTCCTCCTCCTCCACCTGAACCTTGTGAACTGCCACCGCCATTTCCACCATTTGTTCCTTCCCCTGAAATTCCTGTCCCTCCGGTTCCACTTGCTCCCAAACCAGTACCTCCTCCTCCTGATCCTCCGGCTCCTCCGGCTCCTCCCGATCCGCCCGCTCCACCACCATGGGCAGTCAATGTATCAAAAACACTATTACCTCCAGCTGTTGCCTTGCCTCCACCATTTCCAACAGTAACAGAATAATCGGTGAAAGAAACCGTGTGTGCTGCACTATATTTGTATCCTCCTCCGCCACCGCCAGCAAAATGACCTCCGCCACCGCCAGCCACGACTAGTACTTGTATTGTTGCCATAATGTTTTATTTGAGCGTTAGGCGCCCAGTTCTACCCGTTTCACGTGAAACGGGTAGTCAGAGAGTCTAAGAAGCCTTGATTTTCCAAGTTATCTGCAAACTATCTCCGTTTACCACATTGATCGCTGAGAAAACCTGTCTGCAAAGCAAGGTTCCTGTTGAAGCAGCATTGAGCACACCACTTTCGGTAACCGCCACAGTACCAGTAACTGTGAACGTAACGACTATCTGAGCAGTATCGTTTGTTACTGTTGTCGTAACCAACGAAACGCTTCCATTGGCCCTAGAAAGGCCTGAGGCAGCGGTCTCTGTCTCCAAGGTAGTATCTGCTACGTTTGCAGCCGTTGTACCTGTTCCTACGGCTATGTACGTTGCAGCAGCCGGTGTACCGGATCCGTTTATCCTACCTGCAATTAGAGCAAAACCTGCATTTGTTATCAGGTTAGCCACTTTTGCCGTCTTGCCCCAAGAACCCAAGAAAGGTGAGAGGATGCCTCCCAATTTCATATAGGCGAACGGGGACAATATGCCTTTTTTCATAGCATATGTGTAAAGAGCATTTTGCTGGAAAATGGACTTTACATTTCCGTTCTTGTCTTTTACAGAGTATTCCACATTGTGAAGTACATCGTATTGACCATTCGCGTGCTGTTTTATTTCACTCATATCTTTTTAAGATTAGCGCACTTAATAATTATTCCATCTCGCCCTCAATGGCTTTGATGGTCGCGTCTGCCTTTTTGTTCAATTCAACGGTTGCCTTTTGGGATTCCGCTGTTTTAAGCTCGTCCTCAAATACCGCGAGATATTTTGAGGCCTCAGCTTTTATTTGTTTTGGTGTAGTATCAAGGGGATATGCAAACTTTCTACTTTCCATAACCTTGTTCTTTTTATCAAGGATTTGAACCTCAACATCCAAGAAAGGTATCTGTGTAGCTTGAACCATATCCTTTTTAATACTCACTATTTTTGCTGTGTACATAATGGGTAAATTAACTTATAAATCCTGACCGTTGTTAAAATTATCGGGCAATGTTGCGATGACCGACCTGTCAAGGTTCTGCCCTTTTATCGCATTGATCGCCAACTGAAAATCTTTATCAACGTTCATCTCACCCTCCGTAAGTGGTATAGGCTTATCTTTTGAGGTCTTGTATTCAACGATGACCTTTGTTGCCCATATCTTATGGAATTGCGTAGGCATACCGAATGAAGTATTTGACGGGCTGACCGACATACTATTCGTGCCAGCAAGCGATGATATATCCGCTGGATATATTATTGCTCTCAATTTAAGGCCGTCTGTAACGTCTGTAATGGCACTATCGCTGTATATAATGACCTGAGAGCCATATATATCAAATTGGGGGTCTTTGCCTGCCCAATTGGCCAAAATGGCTGCCTCATCGGTAGTATCTGATGTTTTTCTGTACGAATTTAGATCAAATTCGCCCAAACGCTTAAAATTAACCCCGTCCAATTTCGCCTCAAGAGTTTTCATTTGATTCAGAATATCAGAGGGAAAAGTATATTTACGCTTTCCCGCTACTAGATTTCTAAAAAATTCCATACCGAAATAATCCTCATTGGCTTTGGTTATCTCTTTAGCCATATCATCTTTAATGATGTTGGCAAGCAAAATAATCTGGGCGTCTGTAAACGTTGTTGAGTTTGTTTTGGTCTTATATCGTATGTATGATGCGAATTGTACTTGGTTCATATTAGGCTGTTACTGTTAGCGAACCTGTTGCTGTCGGCTTTGATGCGGTCAATGTGGCTGGAGAACTTGATGACACGGCGCTTCCAATTGTGGTCAAAAGCGGTGTGGCATCGGTGAATGTTGCGTGTGATACGGTTACAGCACTAAGTTCAGTGGTTCCTGGAGTGAATGTTCCACCAGACATAAGAACTGAAACAGTACCTAGACGAGCTTTATCATCTGTCTGAGCCGGCAATGCTGCCACGGCTGCTGCTTCACTTGCATATCCGGTTGCATTCGCAGGGGCTTCTACAATAGAAACTGTTCCCGCGGCATCAACCTCAAGGGCCCAAGCGCCTGCTTTTGCATCTGGTACAACTGCACCACTTAGTGCAACTCCGGCAGAATCAACACTTAGGGAATATTCCTTACCATTTATATGGTAATCAAAAGCCCCGTAGGCTACCCCAGTTGCTTCTGAACCTATTGCCAATACTGTTGCTCCATCTACATAATCGCCGAGCAATTTTGCCCTCAAATCGTTCACGAGCGTTTTCAAGGCATCAACGACTGTCTTGAATGTTGCGTGATCATCAATGAGTTCATCAATTGCCGTCTTTTGCGTATCCGCAGCAGTTTTAATTGCTGTTACATCGGTCAAAAAGGCTGTCAACAATTCCGTTGCGTCAGCGTAGTTTGCCAATGATGTTTGTGAAATTTGAGGCATTTTGTTGAGTTAAAGTGATTAAATTGATACTTCCGGCTTCATCACTCTCCCCGTAAAGGGAGAATGTGAAGCTAGAAGCCCAAGCGATATTAGAGAGACAATGCGTTCTGATTGAATGTTCCCACCGTGTTTACATACACTGCGTTTGGAACAACCGTAGCATCATCCAAATCAGTTGTGCCTCCGACAAAGTTACCGGTTCCCGTAGGATTGACGATAACAAATCCGATAACTGCGTTGTTTGCAGGTACCGCTGGAAATACAACTGCTCCTATCGTAGCCCCCTCAGTACCCATAGATACTGTTACCGTTCCGGCGCTATCAATGGATAGCACATAAACGTTGAACATATCTGCTGTAACGGTACCGGCGATGACTATTTCAGCCGTGGTCTTTTTTACAAGAACACCGTTGACTAAGGCGTATATCGTGTTAGCGATCAACACCTTTGGCTTACTTGAAGAACCTATTGCTAGGCCTCCAGTATTCAAGAGCTGATCAACAACGGCACTCTGCAACTTTGTGAGTGCATTTCTGACACTCTGATTTGCAAGCGCGTTATTGTCTGCTGTTATTGTTTTTGCCATTTGCGTAAGAATTAAAGACGCTTAATAAATTTCTACCCCAAGGCGTCTGCTTTCTCGGAGTTAAGATCAAGACGGAAGCTATTGCCGGCTTCGCTCGTAATCTGATAGTGCTCAGCGAGCATATTGGCAATAGTTATCGGAAGCTCCTGCATTATTCCTTTCTTGACTACAAATTTGTAGCCATTTATCCAACATTCGTGGACGGAACCTTTCTTCTCGCCCTCTGCAAGAGGAACCATAAACATAACCTTTTTATCTTTTTCCAATATCTCCTTTGTTCGGACAATATCGGATTTTAGAGCTTCATCGGTGTTTTCCTTTCTTTCCACAGGCTTAACCTTTAGAGCGGGTTCTTTTCCTTCCGAGGACGCATCTACACCAGCATCAGCTTGATCATCCTGCTCTGCAACTTCTGCCGATGTAGTTTTTTCTTGCTCATCGGCTGTGTCCTCAGTGGCCAATAGAGCATTTTTCTTTTTTCCTTTTGCCATAATTTTTAAATTAAAGGGGTTGGCTATTCAGCGGACTAGGCTGAAACAGCGTGTTCAATTCTGACCAAGAAAGCATCGTTGAGGATTTTGGCCACAAATGTAGCTTTCCATCCTGATGTTGCTCTCTGGTTCAATGGATCTGCTGTACCACCTGAACCGAGCGGTTTGACGATATTTTGCACAGCTTCTCCTGAGATTCTTGTTGTACCGTATGCATCTGAACCGAATATAAGCGTTGCATAGACATCTATGGCTGATGCACCCTCACCGGTAAAGACTTTTGCGTTTGCGGTCTCAACAAACCTTACCTCATCGTACTTACCTATCTCACCCTCTATCACTGACATCGTTGACGAGTATTTTTCAACAGGGACGAAGTTTGTGATGGCCTTCAAATCGTATGAAGTGTTTGGATGGCAGATACCTATATATGATGCGTTGACAGGTGTTGTATTGTAACCAGTTGTCGCATTTATCATCTTAGTGATTCTGCGAGCTTTGTTATTCTTCAACAGTCTTACAACCTTTTTGATGAGAGCGTCTGTGATGATCTCACCTGCTGCGACCTGAACTCTCAAAGTATGTCCTGAACCAGCAAAGTACTTGTTTGTACCTGCGGCCAAAATATCTCTTGTGAGCTGATCAATGGTATCTCCCATTTGGTCTCCAAGAATTTCAGCTGCTTCCATCAGGATAGGATCCTGTGAGCTGTAATCCAACACGTCTGTTACTGTGATGAAATCACCATACTGCAAAACAGTGGCGGTGATATCAGTGATTGACAATGCTGAACCTGCTGGCGTGATACCCTCTGACAATGCTGTTGTTGCAGCTGTCAAATTGCCATATCGTCTGAACTTTATGACAGTAGTACCTGCTTTTCTTGGAATGTCTCTTATCTGCGCCCACTTTGTGTGAATAAAGAGAGGGATTGCTCTGTAAAGCAATGTCCTGTCGTAAAAATTATTCACTTCGGCTGGGATGACCGTTGTGTTTGTTTGACTCATTTTTTTAGTAAAATTAACGCACTTAATAATTAACGATTTTTCTCCCTGATTTTCTGCTGTTCAGCAGCAAACTCATCTGGGGTTAGATCCCAAACAGACTTTTTGGTTTCGGCTTCACCGTCTCCTCCGGCCCCTTTGGATTCTTTCGCCTCATCGTTAGCCTTTTTTGCCCTATCGGCTCCGATTTTCAACAAATCTGGGCCCGCTACTTCGTAAAAGATGGCCTTGATAGGCATATTCTTACGAGATGCGTGCTGAGCATATTTGGCGACTTTGTCAGCATAGGGTTTAAAATCAGGATTCGCAGAAACGAAGGCATCAATTTCTTGTTTGTCTTCTTCCTGCATTTGTTTTGCGATGATCGGCGATATATATTTGCTGACTACTTTACCGATAATCTCGGAATCCTCATCATCAATATCATCGTCATCGTTGGCATTATTCTTAGCAGCGTCCTTTTCTGCTTTGCGATTTTTACGCTCCTGAATAAAGTCAATGTTTCGCTTACGACTTTGGGGTTCATCGTCTGCGTTTGGGGCTGGTTTATTAGACTTATCATCGGCTTCACCGTCTCCGACTCCGTCCTTTGACTTGTCATCTCCCTTACCGTCTTTGTCGTCAGCAGCTGCGCCTTTGTCATCTGCTCCGCCGTCTTTAGACTTATCGTCTTGGTTGTCGGCACCTTTATTGGCTTGGTCTTTTATTTCCTCGCCATTGTCATTCTCTCCCATAATTTTATTTTTCAGCCCTCAGCCATATAGAAAATGGGGTTTAAAAACTATATGCTGGACGGCTTGCGATTAAAAACCAAATGTAACGACTATTACATTTAGCGAGCTAGTGGCTCGGACGGACTGGCTTCTCAAAGGAAATCGCCAACCCCTTGTGAGCAACCTTTCGGAGGCCCAAACGAAACCAGCCCCTCCGAACCACTAGCTATTGAGTTTTCAAAGAACTGCACACATTCATCTATTCATATGGATCGTGATTTTCTTCTGCTCTCCGTTGCTCCTTTGGAATTAAAACCTTTATAAGATTCTCCGGTTTGTTCATAACCTCTATAAATATCTCGTACTTATCCCTCAATTCATCAACTTGTTTGTCATCCAATCTAACTGTCTTGCCATCTTCTCCTATACCCACCTTGGTGATTATCTGCTTTTCAATGATTGATACATTTTTCTCAAGAATTTGTCTGAAAACAACCCAGCCAGGATTCCCGATCAAACTCTGCAAAGCGTTCAAAATCTTTAAATTCTCTTTTTCATCATCAAAATCAAGAGACTTTAGCTTTAGTTTAGGAGCCTTTGGCAGTGAAATCACTATTACTTTTTTCTTGTTCTTTTTCATCCTGTTATTTTTGTTGCTCCGTTGGCGTTCTCCTGTTCTGGCAACGGTTTATCTCCTATCCCTTGACCTTGGGGAATAGGGTTTATATCGCTTTGTTTGTTGGGAACAATTGAGGGATTTTGCTTTAGAAGTATCAGGGCCTTTTTATGTGCTTGTAAGTGAGCATACTTTGCTGGAGTATCTGATAGCTTATTGTGAATTTCCAAGTGTATATAGTGATCATCTGTGGTGTGAACCTTAACAATACCGTTTTTTTCAAGTGTCTTATTTTCATCCTCGGCCAGCATTTCATCTGGTGTAGGAGGCAACAATTGATTGATGATATCTTTTTTCAAACCAGTCAATTTTCCCATATACTTCAAACCAAACCTTATATTTGCTGTTGGTATTCCCACAAGTGTTTGCAGATATCCTCTAAATTGTTGTAAAAGATTGAATCTCTTGGCATCTGATACCACCTTACTTTCAATTCTTACATCGGGATCATTGGCAGTTATTATATTTTCTCTCCTCAATGGCCTAAATGTGGCGCCTAGAGTACCGGATATTCTGATGACCTTTTCATCAATACCCTCCTTAAAGAAAGTCTTATACAAACCGTACCATGCCTGCCAAAATCTCTTTTCAGACCATCCGAATATCTTGGCTGATAGTGAATACCTTGTGTCAACTTTGTTCGCTACAATTGACATTTCTGTTGCGGTTCTCTTTTCTCCCGATACTGCTCCTTGCTGAATATCTGGCGTGGCTGTGGCTTTCTGTGCGGCCATATCAAGCGTTCTAAGAATGTAATCAACATCCTGCCTTACTTGGCTCCTAGGTACCTCAACAATTGCATTCGCTGGACTACCCTCAACAGGAATATATTTATTAAATTCTATATTCAAATCAGCCTTATTTTTGATTCTGTTGCTATCAAAAATATATCTTGGGTAAAGACCGCTTTCCGCTACTTTGATGCCCAAATTAGCCAGTTTTGCCCTTGCACGCTGCTTATCCTCAACAAGATCAGGAATAGATACACCGTCCCAGTCTTGGGCTATTGGATAAAGAGCCCTGTCAATGATCGGTATCCTGTTTTTCTTCATCTCAGTATACCTGACAACTGTTTTCATACCGTCCGCGAGAGTAACTAAAACCAGCTTTCCTTTGAACCTAGTAAACCATTCCAAAAGCCTATATGTTGAACTGTCTCCAGTAAGCTCACCTGTAAATCTTGAAACATCAGAGTATCCCTGTGCTTGTTGTCTGAGCTCCAAAGCCCTATCAACGATTGAGGTAACATCGGTATTATCTGGCTTCATCTTCCCAATATTGAAATATATGCCGGCTTCTTTCATCTCGTTCTTGCTCATCCTTGTTTCTCTGCCAAGAAAGCGAGCCTTGCCCTTTCCTTTCATATCTCCATTGACTGACTTTGCTCTGGGGTCTCTCAATACAGTCATTGGATCCCAGTTTTCAATGACCGGTGTCTTTTTCTCTCTATCAAACTCCATAATCATAACCAAGCCACGTCCAAAGAATGAAGTATCCCAATCCCAATTATAGTCAGCCACATCCTTTTCCATTTCATCATAGTCATATTCGGCCATATCGGTAAGATTCTCGCAGGCATCCTCGTCTCCATTTTCCCTAGGTTCAAAATTGACCATAAGCCTATCATCATACAATGAGGCAAGAACAGTCTGATGAATTGTGAAAAGAAGCGGATCTCCTACTGCTGATTTATCTCTCTTTTGATTATTATATAGCTTCAAGCGCAAGCCCCACTCATCAAATTTTGGCTTCATAAACCAATAAGCAAGCTTGTATTCTTGCTGAACTTGTTTGATTAGGGCCGAGAAGTCTTGAGATTCGTATTTGCTCAATTTCTCCTCAAGAGAAAGTTCCGTATCTTGAGTTTTTTGTATCTTATCCTGTTTTGATATTTTTTTAGCCATTTCTTTTTTTGTCAAAATTTGCCAGTATATATTTATTTGTTACCTCCTGATCTCTTTTCTGCGTAGTCTTCTTCATACGTCTCGGCCGGATTGTCATCGGTTTCCTCAACACCAACTTTGAGAACTTTAAATGTAGCTGTCTTGGTCTTGTCATCTCCGGCGCCCTGCCATTCCTCACCCTGTCTCATTGCTATCTGTTCTACTTCCATAATCAAAATATACTTATTACCGACTTCCCAAGATTTGATTTCTGGCAGGTCTTTATCCGTAAGACGAATTGTAGGCAATATACGCTCGTTCTTTCCTACAACATCCATATTCATCTTATCTCCTTGTACTTTGTGCATTTTTTCCATATGTTTTTTATATTAAAATCTATGAGATTTACCGCTCATTTTTTTAGAATACTCTCTCTCAAACTTCATATTTGATACATTTGCCCTAGCACGAAAGACAGGATCACGATAATCCTTATCTGATGTATCAACATTTTTCGTTTCTCGCACAAGCTTAATATCCGCGACATCTTGGTCGGCTTTCTTTTTAGCAGCCTCTGCTTTAATGCGAGCCGGAGCGCTCATCATATCTGAGGCTACATCAATGATCTTCTTTTTTGCTTTTTGAATAATCGCCATACTTAAATTGTTAATTTGTAAGTTGTGGCGATTACGAACCAAACATTTCTATCCTGTGTTTGCTCTCGTTGAAAACGGCGACAAAACCGATCCTTTCTGCGGTTCTTTCTTTCCGTTTAAAATAGTCTCAATCGTGGTCTGTGCCATTGCAATGACATAGTTTGTTATATCACTCAATTGCTTTGTCGTATATCCTTTCATTAAAATTCTTTGGGATAGTTTCTTTTTAGCAACGATATTTGCTGAGTAAATTTCTCCGTTGATACACGTTATATATTCAAAAGTTTCATTACCGACAAGCCGTATTATAATAGGGCATCCTTTGTAGTCAATTTGTTTTTGTAAAACTCTAAAAGGTGTCATAGCAGAATTATACCATAAATTAAATTAAAAATGTATATGTTGATAACTTTTACGCATATGGGTCAAGCTCCTGACCTTGGGCGTGCATCGTGTGTTTGACATAAGGAACAAAACATATTTCATTATAAAGGGCTCGTCCTAGGTTTTCCACCATATGATCGTCTTTGTCCACCGGCTTACCTTTTGGGTCGTGTTGATCGGAACTCTTGCCGGTATATTCCTGCCATCTATAATGCTCTATTTCAAAAATAGTACGCTCACAGGTACTGAAAATATACAATTCTGGGGCCTTGACCATATGACCCTTAACCTCTTGGTATGTCAAAGCCGTGAGAATACGTCTGTCGGCCATAGAACGTGATTTAGAAGCCTCAAGATAGTTCAAACCATTCTCAGATAGCTTCATTGCCAGGCTCTTGCCATCTTTCTCGTGTTGATTAACCACAAATGCTGAGGGGTCGCACATACGCTGTATGATTCTATACTGCGATGCTTTGTTCATAATCTTCACAGCAAGTTCCTCATCTGATGTAACCTTTATAAAAAGCTCATCGCATACGTATTTCGTGCCATTTTTATCTACCGCAACCCACATCGTAGCATCCGGTGTTCTGGGATGAGGATCAAGGAACTCATACACGGCAAAATTCCTCGTGTCAATTTGAAACGGTTCAATCACATGGACTTTGCGATTGAAGTTTTTGAAAATCATACCCGCAAGGTGCTGAAATTTACCATAAATACGGGCCTGTTTTTCGTCCTCAGAGTATTCTGCGATAATATTCATTATGTCATTGTGCCTCAAATGGCCCCTGACACCGTGCTCACGGCAAGCACTCTCAATATCCGCTTCAATATAGGCTATTTTCCTCTCAAATTTAATCATTGCTCCTGTCTGTTCCGATTTGATTTCAACATCTATCTTTCCCTTGGCGAATTTATCATACATATACGCTGATCCTGCCAAAGGAGTAGCACCGATGAATATGATGCCTCCGCGCCTCATACGGGCCACAGTAGCGTTGAATATGGCCTCTGGCGGGGGTTCATCAAACCAAGCCCAACCGAGCGTTATACCCTCAAATTCCTCCACGGACTGCTCATAGGTCATAATATCCCATTCCCAACCGCTATCTGTTTTCCATATGCTCTCAAATTTCTTATTTCCTTTTGATGTAGTGTATTTATGCTTCGGGAACCAGTATTTCATTTCTGGGATCACATTCTTCTCAATGTTTGTAGGAGTGGAAATGATACGGCCCCGCTTCAAAAAAGGAAATTCTTTGAATAACTTGCCATTAAAATAATCGTTCTCTCCGGTATTCCAAAACAAGTGAGCCAATATATTGCTACAAGTAGCAGTCTTTCCCACACCGTTAGCAGCAGAATACAAAACAATAAAGTTCTCACCAGATGCAAAGGCATCTATAAACTCCTCGCCCTTACCCGAAGGCTCATAGTAACGATAGCGCTCCTCGGTAAGCCTACGAGCTTCCTCTATCATCAATTCCCTGTTTTGTTTTTCTGTTTCTTCTTTGGTCATTACGACATTTAATAATTACCTGACGAAAACATTGATATTCCATATCCTCCAATCCAAAATGACAACATACCGGTTATAGCGGACATCATAGTAAACCAAAAAGACAGACCAAACTGTTCATCCGGCAAAGTAGCACCAGCAAAAGCAAAACGATATGATGTATAGAGCATAACAACAGACAACGCGATCAAAGCATAACCTCTTGTGTATTTTTTCATTTTATTTTTTATAATACATATTCTTTCCCTCCGAGTGTTCTATCTCGTGCTGAAAGATATGCGCTTTTAAACCCTCACACCACTCTTTCTTGGTAACAAGTATCGTAAATATACCAAATAGTTTTCTCACTATTTGGTATTTTACCCTTATACGATAGTACCTCTCCACAGTCTTTTGGGTTCTATGGGGAAATGACATACAGGCTTCGGTAAGCCCTATCTTGTTTGAGACCATTTGCTTATTGATCGTGATACTCTGACTAACCTTTCCGTCTTGGGTTTTTGTTATCTGTCGTTTTGGTACGCTTGCTTCTATCTTATCTGGCGCCTCTATAATTTTGGCATTGATGATGACCTGGGATGGAAAGAAGAAGTTTTGATATGTGTCTTTTGTACCACGCTTTGACTTCTTGTCGCCCACCAAGTCAGGATTAAGTACAAAAAAAGCATAAGGATGCGCTTCAACTTGGCAATGAGAGATAGCATATGCAAGCCTGTTGTCATTTTTCAACCATTCGGCTTTATTAACGAACTGAATGAACTCCGGCAAGGTACTCGCAATATCCGAGTACCTTTTGACTGGTTTTGAAACAGTGTATATCCCTATCCCCGATCCTACTTCTGGTTTGAGTATATTCATAACTATGAAAAATTAGGCTTCTTAATCGTGATGCCAACTAGCTCATCAATCGTGTCATTAACCTTATTTTTAGCCGTTTTATCAATTTTTGGCTTTTTTGGGGCCTCAATTTTGACCGCAGAGGCCTGTGTTTTCTTTGACTTGAGGTGTACATCATCTTTAAACACTGGGTTCAAAGGAACATTAAAATTGCTTGCTATGGGCTTTAAATCCGTGTATGAGTGAGTGTCAAATATCTCTAGCTCCGGTTCAGCCCTTTTCAAGGCGTTTTTATAAGCGGTCATTTTATCCCTGCGATCAAACACCGCAATGGATGAATACCTAGCCTCCAGCAGATAAATTTTATACTGTTTCTTTTTCATAGTTACTTTTTATTGATGATTTTTAAGTCGTTCTCCATTTCAACAATGATGTCTTTGAGTATATCTATACAATCCATAACCTCACTATTCACATCAGTTCGCACAGTGATGTTGATTTTGACCACACCTTTTGATCGCGAATAGGTCTTGTTCTCTTGATTTTCTCTTGTTATTTTTCCCATATATTTTATTTAATTGATAAACTTTTAGCGATCAAGTACCGAGCATATTTGACCGGTCTAATAAAAAACTCCGCTATGTCCCATAGAACACTTTCAACATCAATTAAAAAGGAGAGTAAAGAGTATAGTATTATTTTCTTTCGTTGATTTTCCATATGGGCGATTTTTTGCTTATCTCAGCTATATTCCAAACTACGTAACATATGTAAGCTATGAACATTATACCACATTTGAAAAGCATAGCTAGTCTTTTTTAAGGAATTTCTTTTTGCTTTCAACTATCAAACGCGCTAAATCCGCATCTGACAACGAACGCAAGCCGGTCTGTTCTAGTTTGATGGTCTCCGGCGCCATCTTACCTCTTATCTTGGCGGCTAATTCAAGTGCATCTTTCCTTACCTTGTTATCAGGTGCAAAATAATATGCGTGAGTACCTTGTACACCGTGAATGATTTTTTTAGGCACGCAACCAACGCTTTCTAAAAGCTCGTATATAATATCATCAGATATCTCGTGATTGAAAAGCATATAGTCAAGTTTTTTGGCCACAAGCAATTGCTGATGAACATTTGAAAGCTTGTCATCACCTAGTCTTTCAGTGAGAAGCTGATCCCAAGTTTTCTTAAATTTTATTCCTCCACTTCTTGCATACTCAGGAGAATAACCCTCAGCTATCATTGCATTGTATAAGTCCGGTTTCCTACCTTTTCCTATATTGGCTGCCACCCGATCAATCACTCTGCTATGCCTTACTGCCACGATACTAGCTCCTCTTTTCATTCCTCCTTTCTTACCCACAGCTTCACCTGTGGCCTTATCAGCGTCTGACTTATCCGCCTTGCGCGCATACTTGTTAGTTCCCTTAACTTCTTCTTGCTTTATTTTTGTCATAGTCGTAGCGATTATATAGGCTTATTATACAACCATATTGGCAAAAAGAAAAGCAACCCCTCGCGCAGGGCTGCTTATCTAGGAGGTTTTGTTTGTGTTTGTCCTTTCCCCAAACGCGTATGCCGGTGTGTATCTATACGAGCGATCCCATGCTATCAATCATAGGCGTAAGACCTCTTACCGCGTATATTCCGCGTCATCCTCACTTTATTCTTTTGAGTATTTGTATGTGTATGTGTCCCCGTGTGTAAATGTTATCCTGCAATCTTGTTTTCTCACCCTGTGCGCTTGCCGATGTTTTGTGATGCCAAGATAATGAAAAACTTTTTCACACGTGTGGCAATAGCAATTTTTTGAGTTTGTAACGTGCATATTTTTATTTGTTCTTGAAATTATCTATCATTTGAGGAAGATTGTCTTTATTTATTTCCCCTACTGGCAGTTTTATCGTTACTATGTTCAGATCCTTTTCACATCTGCTTTTAATAAATGATAATATGTGCTTGACTACTGCACAATTAAAAGCATTTCCTAAACATTTGTATCTCTGCGTATTTGATATTCCTTCTGTGTAATTATCTGGAAGTGATTGTAGTCTTTCACAT
>Ga0172381_10001255_pt1 | contig 30175 bp, 38 predicted proteins | sample Leawel6488metaG_FD_119754 | JGI IMG/M metagenome (GOLD analysis project Ga0172381, IMG submission 119754) | Leachate microbial communities from a municipal landfill in Southern Ontario, Canada - Leachate well 64-88 metaG | ecosystem: Engineered > Solid waste > Landfill > Unclassified | place... | reverse complement strand
TCACCTTGAAGACCTTCTAATCCTGTATCACCCTGAAGACCCGTTTCGCCCATTGAACCACTTGAAAAAACAGCTCTTAGTGTAGATTCCATTAATCCACTTGTAGCATTATATTGAATAATTGATCTTCCTACAAGTTTACAATGAAATTGCAAAACATAAGGTAAATTTATCGATAATGTTTCTTTTTTTGCATCATCTATTTGTTCGTATTCATTAGTTCCCAATATATAAAAAACATGTTTTTCAACACTTATACTTCGAAAAAACCATCTTACAGAATAATAATTATCATTTATAGTTTGTAAATTTGTTCCATCATCATATTGTGTGTTATTATATTGAGGAGTATCCATTTGTTGCCAAACTCCCCCAACATGATAATATAATGTTAATCTGTCAACAGAAGAATTAAAGTCATTTAATATTAAAGGACAATAAAAAGCGAAAATATCGCCCCCAGAAACTACAACAGTTCTTGGATTAGGAGTCTCTGTCTCAGTTACTATCAATGAAGTGAAATCATTGTGTTTCAATCTATATGGTTCTGTAATAGATAAAGCAGAATTAACTTTATTAATCATTCCATAGCCTATTTGATCATAATCTATGGAATAGATTTCATTATCAACTCTCCAAAAAACAAATGCTGGGGCATTATTGCTGTAATTATATCGTTCTGGATATGTTATAAGCTGATATTCTGGATTCCCGCTATTATAATAAGCAACAACATATTGCATAGTTTTATTAGTAAGTGTAAAAGCTTTCTCAGGTATAACAAAGGGTACTATAGGACCTTTATTATCAGGATTATTTCTTAAATAAAAAACACCTTGACTTACAACAATACTACCATCATGATTGTCTATATAACTAGGTTTTTCAATTACTCCTACAGCTCTACTATCTTCAGGTTGTTCATTTGTTCTTAAAAAACTGCTCATTATTCTTCAGCCTCTAAATTAAAATGACCTATGATTCTTACGTCAGAAGAAGACTCGTTACTTATTAAAGAAACACCTATATCACTTTTTATTTTTTTATTCGCAGAATAATATTGTTTAGGATAAATAGGAATTCCAGAAGATAATGTCGAAACACCACCAGAAATATTTAAAAAAACAGTCCCGTAATCAGAATTATTTGCAATTTCAATACACATTACATCCTGAGAAAAATATATTGTTTGACTTTCCAACCCTATCAAAGTAGATTTATCTTCTGAATCTAATGTAGAATCAATTCTTACTGGCATAGAATGTTCATAATCAGACATTTTTTCTCCTTAAAATCTTGCACCCTTATCTTCCATAGATTTTCTAATCATGTGCATTATCGACAATATTGCAGCTGTTTCTTTATTATTAGTAGAATTCCAAATTTTTTCTAATGTAATACCTGTTTCAGACATATTTACACATTGTTTTGAATTAACATTCATATCTGCAAGTATATCTAACATAGCATCAAATTTTGCTTCTAAATTATTTGTAGAGTCTTTAAATTCTTTATTTTTTTTATTTAAAAAAATTACACTGTTTTTTAAGACTTCTATAGCGGATGAAGTTTCTTTTCGACTGTCAATGTTCTCTTTATGTTGTTCTAATAACTTATTAACATCTATAATTAGTTTTTCTTGTTCATTTAACAATTTTTTTTGTTGTTCTTCTAATAAAGAAATTTGAAGAATATTAGAGCTTTCATTTGACACATTTTCTTTTGTTTTTTCTTTTTTTTGATCTATTAAATTAATTTCAACAATTGTTTCTTTAGATATTTTAAGTTTTTCAAAAACTTGTAAATTGTTAGAATAAACTATTCCCTTATTTTTGTCATAACAAAAATTTAAAAAACGCTGAAAAAAACTGACTTTGAATTTAAAACCTACATTACTTGAATACATGTTTTTTCTTAATATGTTAAAAAGTATGACCAAACAAACTTACATTATAATCTTGGGAATTGATTTCTTTATGTAGAGCAGTTACAGTAACAATATCATCTGAATTACAACAAAAAGACTTCTCAGAAAAATCAAATACCACATTTCTATTATTCCAACTATTTCTCAGTGTTTCAATAATAGAACTATTAATTTTGACATAAAAAACAGCATCAGCTGTACCAGAACAAACTATTTTATGTAAATAATATTCTTTACTATTTGTATAAGACAAAATTGTTGTTTCAACATTATAAACGACATCTAAACTTTCATTGTAACTGTTAAAACATTGTATTGTCGAAGGACCTTCGCTAGTAACAACTTCTATCTTCCCATCAGCTGATATTAAAGTTTTTTCCCATCTTTGGTTTGTCTCTGACCAAGCAAAATTATGATTATTTGCTTCTGAAGCTTCACCTTCATAATGGAAATTTACATGTGGAGGATACACTGTAGTAACAACAGAAAGAGAAATATCACTTTCTATATCAAATAAATTCACGTATGTAAGTTTAAAATAATAACGAGAATTACCAGGTATAGGTATGTCTGCGTCTTTAATAAGTGCACATACTTTATTTCTATATGCCTTATCAACTGTATTACTTATATTTGATAATAAAAGTGTAAAAATACCAGTAGCAGAAGAACATGAATAAATATTATAACTTTTTGCTTCAGTTTTGCTTAAAGGTGCCCAGCCAAAAAATATATCAGCGTCTCTACGATATAAAATTTGTAAAACAGGTGCAGACATTATTACTCCTTCTCGGTAAACAAAACGTATTATTCGTTTTTTGTTATTCCGAACTATGTAGTCGTAATTACTTTTCCTGCTTCATCTACAGAAACTGGTAAAAACCTATCACCGTCTCTATTATATCCATACATTACAGAAAATTCTTTAGGGTGTATACTTTCTATTCTTGTCGGTATAATCAACGGACCTTCTAAAGTTCCCTCAACACCACCCTCTACAGGAGCAAGTTTTATATAATTCCTTGAACTATCAGACCAATGTTCTAAAATTTCAGTATTAAATTCAAAAACTATTTTTCCTCTTGTTGCAGGAACATCAGAAGATTTATTGCTAATAACGCCTAAATCATAATAAGTCCCGCTCTCAGTATCAGAATAATACAAATTGAAACTATCAACATCTTCTCTTGGGTCAATAAACAAACGAACAACTTGTTTTAATCTATAAATAATTTGTACGCCTTGTATCGACATTTTTCTACCATTCTTGTATTATTTTGTTTTTTTACTTTTTCTTACTTTTTCGCTACTTATTTTTTTGCTTTTTCTTACTATCTTTTTTTTAATTTCTTCACTTACTTGGTCTTTTATTTCTTTCTTCTCATTAAAATCTGGAATACTCAATTTTTCAACAACAACATCTTTTACCAAATCTTTTACTACTTTTTCTACAGGACTCGGTAAAACTTCATCATTTCCCTTTGTTGTGACATCTTGCTGTCTTTCTTTAATTCTTTTTTCAACCTCTTTAAAATTAGGAATCGAAGGTTTTTCTTCAATCTTCTGTTTTTGCATAGGTTGTTTCTTAAAAGTTTTTCCTGCCTGTCTAGATTCGATTTTTTTATTAACTTCTTTAGCGTTAATAACTAGTTTATTAGTCGTCGAACTAACAGAAACACATTTTTCTCCTAAGTCACCCTTTTTTTCTTGTTTATTTAAAAATTCTTCTTCTGAAATTTCAGTCGCCCAATTACTTTTTAAAGCTGCTTTAACAGATTTTGATGCATCACAAACATAAGCATCTACAGAAAAATATTCGTTTAAAGCAACTTTCTTATTCAAATCAGTTAATCTAAATCCCCCAAGAACATTACACTTAAAATAACGAAGCATAATTAATCTCCCTTAATATTAATTTTTTGTTTTTCAAGATAACTAAAAAACTTCTTTTTTAAGAAAATTTTTGATTAAACTCTCTTGTATTTTATCTTTTGCAAACATTGTTATATTATCGTCGCCAAAATCGCTTTCTTCTTCATACTTGATTTTGTTTTTTAAACAAAAATCATATATAACACGTAAATCTAATGTCCCGGGATCATTAACAACATATTCTTTTGCTTCTATTTTTTTTTGAAGCAGCTTTACCAACTTCATCTCTTGAATCATCAAACGTTCCTGGACCAATAGAAATCCATTCGTCATCACCCATAGTTGAAGGTGAATACTCAACATCATCTTCACCATGTTCTAAAGGATGTGCAGCTTCTTTACCAGAAGGATCTAACCACTCATCAGTTCCCATCTCAACAGCCATAGGATCGTTCTCATCGATTTTTTCTTCGTCTTCATCAAAATCATAATCAAAATCATCATCAGACATTTCTTCAACACCAGAAGCATAATCCTCTTCCATTTTCCCAAGAGCTTCAAGCTCTTTTGAAATTCTCATAAGCTTATTAGCAAGCCTCTTCTTTCTATTCGAAATAAATGCAGCTTTACCAACTTCATCTCTTTCATCATTTTCCCAATTATTAGAAGACGCAACTTCTTCTTCATGCTTCTTACCAGTTTGCTCTTGATCATAACCAACAGCTTCACGACATGCACCAATCTCGTCAAGATATGTAGCTTCTTTTTCTAGCTTTCCCATAATATTCTCCTTCTTGAAACAAACTTTATTTTTAAAAAATTAACCAAATCTATGATAATGTCGCAACCCTCTTCTTCTTTTTAATTGAGTCCTATGAACTAAACGATATCTCTTCATTCTTGTTCTTAACTTCTGACGATGAGTTTTATAATACAATTTTCTTCTTGTTCTAGAAGTTCCTCTACTTTTTCTCGGACGTTTTATCCTAAATCTATAACGAGCAACAATTTGTGAAGCTATCTTATCTAAAATTTCAGCTAAATCTGGACGATCATATTTATCGTCTAATTTATCTGCATAATCATGTAATTTAGCAATAATAGAAAACATTGTTATTTCTCCTGCTCAGACTCAAATTTTTTCTCCATATCAGCTAACAAAGAATAATATGGTACTCCTTTTGATTCTGCTAAATGATCAAGAGCTATACGTTTTGCAACATCTTTATCAGAAGTATGTTCAAGTTCTACTTTAACTCCCTTTGCCAACTCTTTAGAATCAACATCTTCTTCACTAACTGACAATTCGTTCGCTTTTCCACCCGTTAAAAAATTTACAAATTTAGTTGCAAGTTTGTAAATTTCATTCTCTACTTCATGTATATCATAATCATGTTTTTCAGCCCAAATATGCAAGTCAACATCAGAAGGATTTGGATTTATCTTTAAAAAGAAAATGACATCTTCTCTTAACACAAAAACCTCTTATATTACAAGTTACTATTGTGAAACTAATAAAAACAGTAGAATATTTATAGAGTTTTTATTAAGAAAAGTTATTGTCTATGGTAAACTAAGAGTTATCTAGAATCAGTCTAGATTATGGCGAGCATCATGAAATTATAACAATAAAGAACTATATGTAGCGAGTTGTTAAGCCTTTCTTACCTTACGAGTTTTTATAAACTAATATAACTTCATTAATTCATTCTTAAAAACAGTAAAATATTTAGTTTTATCATACAATGACTAGGAACCTGTCTAAACATACTCTGATTGTTTGTCTATATAGATCTAAATAAAAAATAGTAGAAAACTAAATAAAGTCTCAAGTGCAAAAAAGCTCCCTTTTAGAAACTAGTTAGAAAGCAATAATAGTGATAATTAACTTTTTTGATACACTAAAATAGTTTCATTTACTCTTTGTCTTTCATTCTTAACAAATGGAGAATATTTTGTAGCTACATAAAATTCGTCAACAAATTTAAAATACTTGTTAAGCTCATACTTTACCAAATCGCTCAATGTTATTGAAATGTGACAAACAAATTTCCCACCATGTCTTAAAACTTCAAAACAATTCTTAACAACAGGCTGTAAATAATATTTAAACCAATCATCATCAGAATTTATTGTCATATCTTGATACTTCTCTTTAATTCCATAAGGAGGACAACTATATGCAAGATCAATCTTTACATCAGGTTTAAATTTTGCAGCATCTATATTAAAAACTTTAATTGAATCTTTCTTAAAATTACACAACCATTTTCCCATATAATTTAATTGGTCGACTAACTTAGAATTTGTATCAACACCTATATAATTCTTATCAGAAGCAATTGTTCCCATCAATCTTGCTCCCCACCCGCAACTATAATCAAAGACGTTGTTACCTTCGCAAAACGTGTCGACTACCCACTTAGCAATTGAAGCATTATATTTACTAAACCTTGCCTCAGGATACAAAACTTCAAACCCTCGAATCAATAACCTGTCGTTAAATGTAAAAAACTCAGGTGTTTTTCTATCCAGTCCCAACCTATTTCTTATTAATTTTCTCAAAACTATATCATCTTTGAAAAGCTCTACAAAATTAGTATACTGTTCTTTAATAAAATGATCTCTCATCTTATAACCATATATTGATCCAGTATTGATCATCTTGTCTACAACATTAATTTTAAACTTTCTCAAAGAATAAAAATCGTCAACAAGTTCTTTCTCAGAATATTGAATATTAGGAAAACCAATCTCTCTATAATACTCAAATAATATCTCGCTTAATTTCTCTCTATTTTCTTTACTCAATCTTATAAGATCGCTTTTTTCAACAGGTAGAATATTTTTTTGATTTGTTATTTGTTGTAACTCAATATTATCTATATACAAATCTGGATGTGTTCTAAGATTTTGCGCTTGCGTCTCCCACAAAGGCAACAACTTTGAATACTTTTCGTCAATTTCTTGCCACTCGTCTGAATCAGCATACAAAATTCTAAGATTCACTGATGGATACTGCTTCATAATCAACTCTATCTTATCTATATTTCTATCTTGATAATTCTTCAACTCAACCCACTCATCAGTATGCGGCAAATAAAAATCTATCCAACAATTCTCTTCTCCCTTATCAGACATCACCACGAAAGGCTTCGGCTCAAACTCATACTCTACATTATTATAAACAAGATAACGAGCATAATTAGCTTCCAATGTAGACCGTACGCTATGTCCAATATCTTTACGGTACCCATGGATTGAATGAGCTGTTTTTATATCTGGCTGTTTACCAAACATAGGGTTCTTACTTCCCATTCGACTTTCGCTCATCTTTTTCCGTGTCTCTTCTGTATGAGACTTTCCTTTGTTATGGCGTACAAATTTTTTTGAATTATTTAATCTTGTTGTTTGACCAATACTATTTTTAGAAATCTCTGAGTGATGTTTGCCATAAAAAGAGTTTTTTGAACCAAGAAAATTTTCACTTTCATGTTCTTTTGACCCTGCAATAATCGATCTTTTAATAAAGTTCTTACTCAAATAAGCTTTATTATATTTTTGAAAATATTCTTCTTTTGTCATATAATGATCTGCGACTAAATGAAAATCAATTCTACCTTTTTTAAGACCACAAATTTCACATTGAACCCAATCATCAATATTAGTTTCATTAAATAATACGTAACTATGTTGTGCATCTTTAGATGTCCTGTAATGTTTTTCTAAAGCTTCTTTTGTAAGACAAGCTTCACCACAAACTTCACATTTGAACTGCTTTGTTAATTGATTTGTTACTCGTCTTGATGCACCTCGTTTTAGTCTTTTCTCTTCATCAATTACATATTTGACATTAAACCTCAATTTGTACTCTTGAATAGACATTTTGTGGTCTAGTCTAATATGCTGAGACAAATCTTCTCTAATTACATCACAACCTTCAATTTGACATTTCATCATTACTCCTTTATTGCATAGAAATAATATATACTATTTTTTGCACCAGATAATAAAAAAATCAGATAACAGCTTTAAAGGGTGATGCCTTGATGTTTTAGTTGTCAGAAAGCAAGTGCAAACGACAAACAAAAAACCCCATCTTGTTACCAAGACAGGGCTTAAATCATTGAACTAGAACTAGTTATGAACGGGTAACTTGAATCAAGCTTACGCCGCGTGGGTTCCATACTCCAATCCCAATTTGTTCGAATATTGACCATCCAATAAGGCGGTTGTCAGGATCATCAGCTGGAAGGACTGTAATGTCAATTTTTTGAGGCATAACAGCTAGAAACTTTTCTTCAGTACAAACGAAGATTGTACCAATAGGAACGACTCTGCTAACAATAATGTCAGCGTTCCACATTGTTGCCATTAGTCCAGTGTTGAACAGACTTCTTTGTGATATTGGATCAAGTTGATCGCGACCAAATTTACGAATATCAGAGTAGTCTCTGGCATTCATGAATAGTCGTGCAACACGGAGGTCATGTTTTTCAACTTCAGCAAAAGCATCTGCAAGAGAATCTCTGTCGAGACTTCCAGAAGCACTAGTTACTGCGTTGAAAGGAAGACCGGTGTTTGGATTTATTTGAGCTGCTGCAACTTGAAGGGCACTAAAGCCAAGATCATCTTCGCTTGCTTGGATGTCTTGTTTTGCTTTGTCTTGTGCACGATCAATCAGATTGTAACGACGTTCTTTGATCTGAGTGAACGGTATTTTCGGGTTTGAAGCGAGTTCAAATAAAGGAACAAGAATTCTTTTACCTTTGACAATAGTTTCTGGTGTTTGACCTTCTTCACCTATGATAATAGCAGGTACGTCGACATCTCTGTCATAGTAAGGCATAGCACCCTGAGGTAGTGGATCAACAACTGCTGCACGACGAAATACACCCTCGTAATCAAGACGTTCACGAAGAGGATTTTGCATCGAAGCAGCAAGCTTCATCTTACCTTCAGGAGTAAGTAAGAGCTTTTCAATGGCTCTTTCTTTGTCAGCTGCTGTCGTGATTTTCATAGAAAATCTCCTTTTACTGTTGCTTGTTTTTGTTTGTTGTTTGTTTGGTTTTGTTCTTTATCATATTAAGAGATCAAAACCAAGCCATGGGTCTGTTGCTGTTGGTATTTTTGAAATACGCGCGACAGCGGGACAACTTGAACTTAGATCTTCAGATGTTAGAAGACCAAAGTCGCTGACATAGAGTAGCTCGCCAGCTGTATACACGAGATCTGCAGAATCAGCTTCATTGCGAGTTTCATAAATGTCAGTTTCATACGATCCCATAGAACGCATGACTGTGATTTTACCCGAAGCAACAGCAGGGGTATTTTCGAACGGTGAACCAGCAGCGTCGTTGAGGAAAATTCCAACAGGTTTGTAAGCCGTACAAATGTCGACTTCATAGTTGTCGGAATAGGCCGCGACCATACCTGCCAGGACTCCATCCGGTGTGTCAGCTGTTATTCGGTCTGACGTAGCACCAGCAGCGCCATAATTCTGACGAGTAAAAGCGCTAGGAGCCAATGTTGACAGAGGATTTCTGTCACCCGGGATCAGGATTCTAAGTGCCATGAAACAACTCCTTAGTTTAGTTTGAACTATTAAAACTTAATTAAATCTAAAAACCAATAAATATAGAATTATAAAAGGTTTACAAAAATTTGGAGAATTAATCTCCAAATTTTTTATTCATCGTTTTTTGGAACGCTTCTCCACATTTTAGAAAGGATTTCAACTTCAGGATCGTTTGAATAATCATTTTCTTCTACAAGAGAAGCATTTTTATCGATTCCAAAGCTTTCTTCTACTATAGCACCATCTTCTCTTTTAAGAACAGAGTGTTTTGAAGAAGTAACTACATTTCCAGGTTCTTTTTTTGTTGATTCTTTGTTTTCTTCTGTTTGTTCTTCAATATTAGAAGAATTTTCATCAGCTTTTTCTTCGGGTTCTTCATTTTTTTCTGATTCTAAAGCGCTCATTTCAGCAAGTTTCTCTTCAATGTTTTCTGCTTTTTCTTCAGCTTCATCTCCCATAGCGTCTTGAGCGTCTGCTGTTTCAATATCAGCATTAGATTCAGCTACTTCAGCAAGTTTTCTGTGATTTGCAGCGATAGTACGATATTCTTTTGCTAAAGCAGAAAGTTTTTCGTATTGTTCGTTAGAAGAAGTTTTTTCTGGTTCAGCAACTTGTTCTTTAGGTTCTTCATCGGGTTTAGAATTTTCAGTTTTTTCTTCAGGTTCTGTTGTTTCTTTTTCAGTAGGTTGTGTACTTTCGTCTTCAGCAGTTTTTTGTTCTTCATTGTTTGTTGCTACTGTAGTATCTGTTTTTTGTTTTTCATTATTTGTTTGATCTGATTCAGCAGTTTTAGACATGTCTAAAATAACTTGTTGAATGTGAGCAACTTTTGCTTCTGCTTCGTCAGCTTTTCTGTCTAGTTTATCAGCTTCTTCTTCATCGTTGTCTTCTTGAGCTTCTGCAGCTGCTTGGCGATTAATTCTCGATATTCTTGATTGTCTACGAAGTTCTTTTTGAGCATCTTCTACTGAAACAAATTCGTGTTCGCCAGCAATTTTTCTTTCAAGTCTTTCGATTTCGCTTTCTTCAAGTTTAACTATTTCAGCAACTTTGTTTTTTATTGTTTCATAACTGTCTTCAAGAACACCTTCGTTTACAAGTTGTTTTGCTATCGCCAAACCTCTTCTTGCTTTTCTTTCAATAATTCTTTCATTTCTTTCTTTAGCAAGTGTAGTTTTCAAACCAGAAACTATTTTTTTGAGATTCGTATTTTCACTTGCTAATTTTTCATCATCTTCATCGTCTTCACCATTTTCATCATTGTCAAAATCGCTGCCTTTTTCTTCAACTTCTTTTCCTTCATTTCCACCAGTTGCTTGTTGTGTTGCAACAGACATAGATATATTTTGAAGTTCAGCTTCACTTGTAGTAGAGGGTTGTTCACTTGGTGACGTCATTTGCGCTGATGTTTTTTCTTTAAGTTGTTCTATAGCTTTTTCAGCAAATTTTTGAGCTTCAGCGGGCTCAAATGTTTCTTTTGATGATTCTACTACTTTTACTAACTTAAGTCCATCAAAAATAGCAACTTTAGTTCCTGTTTTGTGTACTTTTGCATGCCAGTTATAAGCCATAGTTCCTCCTAAAAATTAGTTAAAAAAGACGTAAATTTCTTTATTTTAATATGATTAATTTGTTACAATGTTGACATACTACATTATTAGAATTATAATTAGAGTTCTTGTTAGAATCTACAAGATCATCTATTGTATAATTTTCTTCATTTTTGCAATTATTACAAGTTAATTTTATATAAGGTTTTTCTAAAATAAATCCATTTATTTCTTTAGCAATTTTATTAATATTATATTTTTTTATACGTGATATTATGTCCATACCATATCTTGCAGAATAAAAATATACTTTGTCTTCTAATGTCCCATTTTTATAAGCTTCATTAAAACAAACTGTTATTTTGGGTTTGCTATCTTCATACCATACCCATCTTTCTTCATTGTCTCTAAATCCACATGTCCATATAGATTTAGAATTCTTATTTAAACATAAAAATTTATTGATTTCAGAAGTAGCTCTAACAGGATTTGAAGGAAACGTATTTTTAATATATTTTATAATTTTATTTTTAGAAGATTCTACTATAGCAACTTCTTTTTCAAATCTATAAGCTTTTAAATCAGCATATAATTCTAAAACATCTTGAGCGTTTTTTAATTTTTTCGATGAATTATTGATAGAAAAAAAATTTGAAATAAACAACATATTTATCCTTTAGCATTTACATGACACATAGGCATAAAAAAATCTTCGCCTGTTTCAGTAGTAAACAGACCATATTTGCCATTATCAACATCAGTAACAAAAGAAACTTTTTCTCCTTTGGTTATTACTGAATTGCCTTGTTCATCAAACCAAAAGGTTCCCTCATCATTTTCTACAAAAATATCTTGAGAAGCTATAAATACCCTTGCTTGTTTTTCAGTAGATAGTTTAATGTCTTTTTCGAATTTCATTACAACAGATTTGTCTTTTAATTTTATGATAAATAAAGGACCTTTTTTGCCAATAATTTCACCAGTTTTATCTTTCCCTTTTCCTGTTGTTATTTTAACTTTGTCTCCAGCTTTTAACTTTGATTTGGAAGAATTTTTATATATTGTCTCTTCAGCTATATAAAAACATCTTGGACATTCTAAAGATGTCGTCTTACCTGAATCTATAGAAGAAGCTTTTATTTTCCATAAATCAGATTTAAAACCACATTTTAAACATTCAAATCCTTCAACTCTTGACATAACAGCGTCTAAATTTTTAGGGTTAATATCTAAAATATAAACTTTAGGTTTGAGATCTAATATTGGAAGATTTTGTGATTCTGTATTAACATTTTCAAAAGCTTTAAATCTGTCTCTATATGGAATATCAGAATAATCAGAATCAGATATAGAAAAATCTTTATTTCCACTTTCATTTTCTATAGGGTGTGAGACTTGTTTTTTTCCAAAAAGTTTTTCAAATACTTTTTCAACTAAAGGCTTTTGAGCTTTTGTGACAAACGAACATATTTTTTCAATTTCTTCTTTGTCAAGAGTTTCTTCAGAAATAAAAGACTGTTTAGGAGTTATTATTTCTATTTTTCCGTTTTGTTTAATTGAGACTGTCACTGCATCACATTCTTTAGATGCTGCTTTTAATAAAATATCATTGTCTTTATGAACTGCTTCTATTTTAGAACTTAATAATGCAGAAAGAATTTTTTTATTGTCTTCTGGAGAAAGTATTTTTCTGAAAATTGCACCTGCAAAAGCAGGATTTGCTACAAGAGACACATCAAAAAAAGTATTACTTTTACAAATTTCAGCTGATTTTCTTGATGCACCCTCTACTTTAAAAAAACTCCCTTTATTTCCTCTTTTTAAATGTTCACAATAAGTCTCTGGAGAACTTGCTACATTTCCACAAATACTACAAATTGTTTGTGCAGTAGTACAACCCATTGATACAGCATTTATAATACCATTTTCTATATTTGCTACCAAATCTTTATGTCGTCTATCAACAGAAAAAAGAACATCAATCAATATAGTATCACCCATATCTCTAGCAACAACATCAATACATTTTCCTTTTGCTTGCTCTAATCTTTGATCGTGTTCGACAAAAGTAGTAGCTCTTTTGAAAGACTTACAATCGTTTAAAAGATCTTCACATGTCCAAGCATCATGATTGTCGTTGATATATTTTTCTGTCTCGGGTGTTATCCAATAACCATTAGAACAAGTTTTTACGCCAGCCATAATTGTTGTATGTATATAAACAAATTTTTCTGGATCTATTGTAGCAACTACTTGAAAATCAGCTTCTTTTACTTCTTCTTCTTTTTTTTCTTCTGGGAGAGTTTTTGCTTGTTTACGAATTGTTTCCCAATCATTAGTATTTTCAAGAACTTCAATCTTTGCTGTCTTTAACATGCCATATTTACTAAACGACATAAATATACCCTCCAAAATTTACAAGACATTTAACAAGATTTAAAATATAAAAACTATATAAAATCTTCTCTTTATTTTTACATTCTGACTAGAACTCTTAACCATCCATTATTGTCTGAAGGTAATCCCGCAACAATACCTATATAAGGAAATCCTGAATCAACGTTTGTCAATAAACCTTCAGAATTTAAATATAAAATTTGATTATAAGAGTATACAAGTGTTTCATAAACATTTGAATTAAAATCATAAAGACCATCATCTGTAGCCATAGTAGCTTTTCCAAAAGCATTTATCGCTTGATTTTCATATTGATATGGTTTAAAAATTTGTAATCCATCCATATTGTTATAATCATAAGGTTTACCATCACAATCCTCAAGTTTATATCCAGTCAGTAAAATACCTGCGACACTAGAAACAGAAGCTTTTTCCACAGTTAAATTACCTGTAAATCTAACCCATTGACCTCCATACCATCCAGTCTGCAATAAAGTAGGTCCTATAGTTACAGGCATTCTCCAACCTTTAAAAAACATTTTTACCATTTTTTCCTCATTATCTAAGTTTTATAGGTTTAATTCTTTTGGGAATAACAGGTTTAATTTTTTTTGGTTGTTGTTTAATTTCTTTTTCTGGTTCTTTACGCAAAATTTGTTTTGGTAACATCTTTAAAGGCTTGGGTAAAACATTATCTTTAAAACCTTCTGGAATAATAAACCTTTTGAATAAAGGTACACAAGCAGCAATATGTTTACAAATTAAAAATTTTCTTTGGGGATCTCTAATGTTTGGGGGTTGTCCATTAGAATACTGTCTTTCAGAATAATCTTTATCTAAAGCGTTATAATCTGCACCATTATACTTCCACGAATTACAATTACAAGAAATTTCTATTTCTCTTCCTAGAATTCCTTTTGTTTTTGTTTTGCTTTTTAATAATTTAAATCTAACATCGTAAGGTCCTTTACTCCAACCTTGACTACATTTTACTCTAAAAGTCCATCTACCATTTTTAGGATCATTTCGTTTTGATGTAGCAACACAACCTTTAGCATATTTAATAGATCGACGATTAGTCTTAAAAATAAGTTCGCCTACTGATATTGCTATTTTACAAAACTCATGTTCAATAAGATCGTTTATAGTAACTATTTTAGTAGACAAAATTTCATTGACTATTTTCTTTATTGATATTGTATTCATTTAGTAATCTCTTGCTTTACCAGATATAGTTGCAATAGTGTTTTCTGTATTCCATATTGGATAAGATTCAAATAATGATAAACTTTTTTTCTGGATATCTGCATATATTTTTTTAGAAGGGAAAATGTATACAGAACCAGCTTGATATATTTTACTATCTATGTATGCATCATTTAAATCAAAAATTATTTCAAATTTTAAATTCCAATGTTGATAAGGTTGTTTTGACTTATCATTTGAAAAATAATAGTCTATAAGTTTTAACTTCACAAGATTAGATCTTATAGAAGAAACAAAATTATTTACTGCATTAAGAAATTGTTCTTTATCTTTAAACTTTTTTTTCGATACAGTTCTTAAACTTTTTTTAATAATCTCTTGTACTAATTTCTCGCTCATTTTTCGAATTCTTTTTTTATCAATGTTCTTATAGTATTTTTTACATCATTAACATTTTTCATATTACTTAATTTTGATTCTATTTCAAAAGTTAAATTAGAAATATCATTAGAAAACATATTACTTGCTTTCTCTGTTTTTGTAACTATTGGAAGATCTTCATTAATTTTTGTAGCAAAAATTTGTGGAAGATATTTCCTTATTGTTTGAATTCTTGTTTTTGAATTAGACGTACCATTAAGAGACAATATTTCGTTTTCTAAATTTAAAGCAGATCTTCTTGCGTTTTGAGAAAACTTTAAATTGTTCAACATAAAGTCTATCCAAGAATTTCTTGAATTTTCTTCTTTTATAATATTATTTCCTATATCTTTTGCTTTATCATCATCAATAAATGGAATATCAGGAATATCAATTTTGTTAACTGGTTCAGCAAACAATTTTACTTTTTTAACGTCTTTTCTTTCGGGTTTTATTCTTTTTTTTAATGGTATTTCTAATTCTTCTATTTTATCTTCTATTTCTTTTTTCTTTTTATTAACTTGTCTATCATATCTTCTTTCATCTCTTGTTTCACCTGTTTTAGAAAAAGAATCTGATTTAGAAGCAAACATTTCTGTAGTTTCAGGTTGATAATCAAATCCTAATTCTTTAGCTCTTAATTCAGCAATATAAGGAGCAAGAGATCTTCCTGCTTCAGTAGCTGCACCATTCATCATCGTAAAGTAATTAATATCAAGAGGAGTACCCTCAAATCTTTTAATTCTTTCTTTTATAGTTTCTGCATCAAGACCAAAACACTCAAGCCAAGTCTGCATGTCGATTTGACCTTGTGTAACCATTTGAGAAAGCATTTGTTTATGAGCTGTATCATCGACGAAATTAAGTCTATTCCATTTTATTTTAGGATATGACCATCTAATCTTTTTTTCTTTTTTTACAGTTCCTTCTTCATATTCAGCCCAATCATTTCTCATTGCCATTGGCAAAAACAAATACTGGACAATATAACTTTCAATTCTTTCTCTGTATATAGAATATTTTTGGTTCATGACTTCAAGTACAGTTTGGCCATTTGCATAAGATCCTTCACCAAGTAAAAAACTTTTATTTACCATTAATCCTATCAGTAATTCTTCATTTATCCATCCCCATTCAGCTTCAAGACCCATAAGACCTTGACTTGTACCTATCAAATCCCAATGTAACTCGTAATTAGTTATTATAGCATAATCAGGATCAGCAAAAGCATTATCAACTTGTTCTCTTATTTGCGATAAATCTGCCATACCACTAGATTCAGCCCAAATCAAATGTTTAGGAGTTAGATGACGAGAAGCTATTGCGTCTTGAGACTGTCTTAGTCTATCTTTATAAACTAATGTTTTAAAATTTCGTTCTACTATACCTGTACCAACTAAATCATAGTCTGCCATTTTGTAAGCTATATGTGCTACATGACTACCATGAGAAGGATTTGTATTAAGAGGTATTTTTTTACCTGCTTGAACAAGTTCTCTTACATCATCAGGTATTGCTTGATAAAGAGAACCTGTTTTAGGATTGCTTGGCCCATTGTTAATTATCTTTTTCATTTGTTCGTTTGGCGTTAAATCTACTCTCATTATGTCAGTAAATTGTAACTTTTCAAGTTCTATATAATCAGGGTCTAAAAGAGTAAGTTTTGACCATCTATTATTTTTTTCGCTCCAACGTGCAAACGGAAACACATTTCCAAGTTTATAATATTCAACACCAATTTGAAGTAATTTATTAAAAAGATCTATACCCTCGGTAGAACACATTTCTTCGTATTCACTCTGGATTCTTTTATTTTTGTTTTTGTCTTTTCCTTGTGGTAATGTCATTCTTATTGTAGACATAGGCAATTCTGAATGTGAATCTACAGCAGTACTTACAAGAGGATCATATTTATAAAAATATCTACACCAAGCATTTATTTCTCTATAATCTCTTGGCATCAAAATAGAACTTGGTTCGAACTCTGGATGATAAAAAGAAGGTAAAGAGTTTTTTACATTTGCACCACCGCAAATGTTTGCAGTCTTATTTATTTTCTTTGACATTTGTTCTACAACTTTAAGCAAGCGTCTATCGTACTTTCTTGGTTTGCCCTGATAAAACTCAGAATCAATTATTTTCGAATCGTTTCCAAATTTTATTGTAGCACCTGCTTTTTTCATACCGCTAGAATCAAGCGATGTCACTTTTTTTCTTTTTATCATTTTTAATTTCTACCTTAATTTTTCCATTAGATATTCAAAAAATTCCAGTCTATTACAGATGCTTCAACACCGTGTCTTCTATGTCTAAATCTAAATTCAGAATTTCTAATAAAATCAATTATATCTTGATCTGACGCATTTATAGATTTTGAAAGTTGTAATGCTATTTCTTGAGAAGACATTGAAGGTTTTTGTTCTAACAAATCTTCAATTGCTTTTTGTTGTTTTCCAGATAATTTTGATGTTTTAACTCTAAAAAATCTTCTTATAGAACGTTTTATATAATTAATTTGTAAAGATGCAGATTGAAAAATATCGTCATTTGTATTTGTCTCATCAGGTACTGATATGTTCTCTATTCGTCTTTTAAGATCTTTTACTTCATCTTCTAAATCAAAATTTTTTTGCATATCTTCTATCTGTGTTTTCAAGCCATCAATTTGTTCTTGTATATTATTTACATCAACAGTATCTTGAACAACTGGCTCAGATTCTGTTGTACCAGTATCTTCAGTTAAATCTTTAGCCATTTCTGTATCAGGTTGTTCTTCTACATTTTCAGTCTCATCATCGACACTAACAGGTTCATTTGTTCCTGTTTCTTCATCAGGTTCTGTATCTTCTGCAGCTTCAATAGCAAATTTATCAAACCATGGATAATCCATGTCTATCTCCTTTTTTTATTCCTTAACAACAACATTTTTTTTTGATTTTCTAAATAACCAATTTGTTTGTCAATTGCTATAAACAAGTCTAAAGATTGCAAAGACATTCTTTTTAAATTATTTAAATAATATTTAACAGAAACATCATCTTCTTTCAAACTATTTATTTTTACTTGTACACTTTGAGATTGTAATTTAAGTTTATTAATTAAAGATTTAATTTCTTCTATCTGTTTCATTAATACATTTTCAATTGTTTTGCTTTTTCTAAATTTGTTGTTGTTTTATGAAGCTTTAATTTTCTTTTATATGATTGAAGACTTGTAACTCTGTTCCCAGAACAAGAAAAAACTTGCGAACCATTAGTACCTATTATCCCAGTTGATGCAAAACTAGATTGATGACATGTAGCTATATAACAAGCATTTGCTAATACATCACACATATCGTCAGTAGTTATTTCACCTTGTGTAGGAGCTTCAACAAGAAATTGTTTTTTCCCAACACGTTTCTCTTGTAAATTTTTTAATTCTTTTAAACCCTTTTCTTCATAAAATAAATCAAGTCTTTCGTCATAAATAATGTCTCTTAAATTTTTAAAGATCTTTGTATTATAATGTCTGCTAAAAGGTGTCTTAATAGCATCAACATGTTTCTTTCTTAATTTCATAACAAAAGAAGTACTATCGAATTGATCAAAAGCAACTTTTACTACTCTAAATTTTTGAAACAATGTGTTCATGTATTCATGTATCACTTCTTCATCTATATAGGGCATTCCAAAAAATTCAGGATCTTTTAACGACCATACTTTCCATCTATCTAATACAACAATATGCTTTTTTTCTCTTTTTTCTTTTCCGTTTTCTAATCTTATTTTTTCTCTTTGTTCTACATGAACCATAGCAAGAGCGTAACCATTTTGATTAGCTGAAGGATCTACAGCAATATAATGTGCAAGATTTGATAATGGTACTTGTGTTTCTTCATCTCTTAATATACACAAGTCTATTCTCTCTGGATATTTGAAAAATCCAGATACAACAGAAGAAAACTCAGCTCCAAATTCAGAATCAAAAGATTCAGGATTCCTTTTCTTTTCAGTTTCAAGATATTCAAAAGTAATAGACTCGTTCATTTCCCAAGTAGGAATTTGAAACATTACTTTATTTTCGTCTGGTTCTTCTCCATCTCTACCTATAGCATCTAAATAAAGATCATAGAAAATACCTGCTTTTATGTAAGGAGATGAAATACATATAATTTTTCCATCAAGACCAAAAGTAGCAATAGAAGGTGTAAGAGCTTCATAGATCTGATCTCCAGATCTATTACCTTCATTATCTATAAAATGTGCTATTTCATCTAGTATACCAACTATTATACTTCCACCTCTAATACCTCTAGCTGTACATGGTAAAGCAAGAATCTTTATTGATGCATGTGTATCAAGAGGTTTGCCATGAAGTTTTACTTCTTGTGAATAAAGTTCAAGATCTCTTTTTGTTCTTAATCTTATATCAGATTGGTTTTTTCCTTCTATATATGGAACAAACCATTTTGAATTAAGAATTCTATTTTGTGTTGCTTTTGCCAATATAAGTGCTTGTTCTGTAGTACTAGCAATATTGACAATTCTTATTTCTTCCCCTTGGGGAAGTTTATAATATTTTTGTGGATCGACTTTTAAAATTAGTTTATATGCTTCATAAGAAGAAATTACAGAAGCAATAAATGTCTTCCCTGATCTTCTTCCACAAACTAAAATTAATTCGACAAGGTGTCTTGTTGAAATTTCTTTTAAATTTGTTCTACTTTGCTGAATTAAATAATTAACATATTCAACTTCAGTAAAATACTTTCCTTTTCTATCAAAAGGAAAAGACCTTATTTTAATACTTTTTTCTTTACTGTCTAGTTCTAAACCATAATAAACTTTAAGAACTAATTTTTCTACTGGATGTAAAGGTTGATCTAAATAAAGAGGATGTTCGCAAAAAGTAATAATGTCAACAACATCTTCAGAATCATTAATAAGATTTTTTGTTGCTTCAGCAAAACAAGCTTCTAAAGAAAAAGCAGTGTCTGTAGACATTATTAACCTTTTATTTGTTTAAATCAACATACATATTAAAGCCACAACTAAATACAAGAAGCAACAATATCAAAAACAATATCTTCTGAAGTTTTATATTTGCACATTGCAATTTTTACAAGACGTCGAATTGTACTTGCAGTATAAAGTTCTCTAAGTTTATTATTTTCTCTAAGTTTCTCTCTTCCTATTGCTAACCAATGACGAACATTTCTTTCAGTATATGATTCGTCTTCTTTTTGTAATTTTTCAGCAACTTGATTATTTGTCAAATCATCAGCATTAGGATCGTTTGGATGATAATATTCCATTAAAACTCTTTGCTGATTTTCTGGTAATTTTTTTAATTCTTCAGAAAATATTTTCATTATTTCTTTGTCTCTTAAAACTTCATCAGGTAGTGGTTCGTTGCTTTTCAACGTATCCATAAGAATAAGAGCATTTTCGCCTTCATCACCTGCAACTTCTTCATACATACTTTTAATTGTTCCTTGACCAAAAAGTTTCAAAATTTCTAAAACTTTTTCTTTTTTTGATTTCATTATTTCAGAGAACTTATCTAAATCATCAGAGCCTTCTTCTAAATCATCAACATCAACTTTATTAAAATCAGGCATTCTATGATATTTCTCAAAAAACGTTCTTAAAGCATTTTTAAAACGAATTTTGTATTTATTGATGTCTTCTATAATCTCGCCTTTACCCAAGAGATTATTTATAGAATGTCTGTTTATTTTCGTATTAAAAGCTTTAGCAATATAAGCTACAATTTCAGGTGCACTTTTCGGTGTCACATCCATTAAAACTTCAAGAAATGAACTTTCTATATGGTGTCTTATCTCGTTTCTTTCTTGTTGATTTTTTGCAATTTCTCTAATAGATTTTTCTTTTTTTCCTATTAGACCACCAAAAGTCTCCCTTAAATCTTCGAACGATTTGTTTTTTTCTTTCCTTGAACTATCAGTATTTTGTAAAGTCTTCACAGCATCAACAAGTGAATCACCTTCAAGTTTTTTAGATTTTAAAAAAAACATTTTTTACTCCTTTATTTTATTTTGTTTTCTTTTTCGTCTTTTCTCTAAATAACTTCTTCTTATGTCAGCATCTTCCCCTACAACACAATCTAACAATCTGTGCTCACTACCCTTAACAACGCTTGAAAAACGCGATATTAATCGCTCAACATCACTTTTACAAACAGTACATTTTGGCAAATCAGAATTTACATGCATAAACTGTTCGAATTTATTCCCGCATTTTTTACAAACATACTCATAAATTGGCATACTTACCTACACATACACTCTGATTTTTGTTCTATCTTTGTACCTTTTTTTCAAACAATCAATACAAATTATTTCTCCATAAGAAACTTCTATTATTTCTTTGCTTTTTTTATCTAAAATTTCGATTCTAATTCTTGCATGATCTTCTTTTTCAAGATTACAAATAGGACAACGCATTTTAATCTCCAATTATTTTAAATCTGATAGTTTTCTTACACCTTCTCCTGATCTTTCTCTTTCGATCATCTTAGACTTCATTCTACTATTTTTTTCTGTCATTTGTTTTTTTATTCTAAAACCTTGACTTGGCCAATCACCACCCTTTAAAATAAAATTTTTGTTTAAAGAAAACTGTTTTTCACATTCACTACCACAAATACTACAACTTATTTTAGGTAATTCAGTTATATTATGAGTCTCTTCTTGTACATTATTGCACTGTCTACACTTATAGTCATAAGTAGGCATAATAAAACCTTTCTTAATTTTAATTAATTTATAAGACAAATTAAACTTGTCTATTAGAACAAATAAGTATAAAAACTATAGAAATGGAAATTAAATTGACCAGTTTATTGGTTCAATATTTTTTGATTTTAAAAATTCATTTGTTTTAGAAAAATGTTTACAACCAAAAAACTTATATGAAGACAAAGGAGAGGGATGACAAGAAGTTAAAACACAATGTTTATTAAAATCTATTAGTCTAGCTTTACTTTTAGCAAAAGATCCCCACAATAAAAATACAATATTTTCTTTTTTTTTAGAAATTTTTTGAATAACAAAATCTGTAAAAACTTCCCACCCTATCTTAGAATGAGATAAAGGTTTATGTAATTCTACAGTTAAAAATGAATTTATTAATAAAACACCTTGTTTTGACCATGGTACTAAACATCCACTATTAGGTACTTGAATATTAACATCATTAGAAATTTCTTTAAAAATATTAATTAAACTTGGTGGTAAACTGACACCTATAGGTACAGAAAAAGCTAAACCATGTGCTTGATTCAGATTATGATATGGATCTTGTCCAATAATAACTACTTTTAAATTGTTAAAAGAACACAATTCGAAAGTTTTAAATATGTCACCTGCACAAGGTCGAATATGTTTTGATAAATACTCAGAAAGAAGAAAATCTCTAAGTTTAAGGAAATAACTACGATTTATTTCTTCTTTTACAATTTCATACCAATCATCTGGTAATTTTAAAAACTTTTTTCGATTGATTAGTTTGTTCAAAAAAATTTCCTTTAGAATCTTTAATTATTTGTTTGTTCATTAAGTTTTTAAGACAATCCATTATAATAGAACCCACATATCTTTCTTTACACTGCCGATAAATATCTCTTGGGGAACACATAAGTTCTAACATATCACCTGCATCACAAAAACCTTCGGAATTTATTTTGCAAAGAAGATTAGAACAAGGAAAAAATCTTTTACCCACATAATGCTTTTTGAAGAAAAACTACAACTTTTTGTTTTATATCAGGAGAACTCTTTTCACTATTTCCAGCTACATTCAATGTCTTAATACAATTGTATTTTAACCAACTCCTAAAACCAATTACTTGTTCAGACAAAGATTTATTGATATCGACATCAAAATATGGTCTCTTATACTGGTTAATTGCTTTTAAAGTACAAATTTCTCCCGCTGTAGAAAAATCTGAAGCGAATCTTACAGTACCATCAGACTCTTTAGCATTTTTAAAAGTTCTTGGAGAATAATAATAAGAAGAGTGCTCTTGTATATTGTATAATTCTTTAAACTCTGGTTTCCTGCCTTCAGATGTTCGAAATCCCGCAGGCATCCAACCACCAGTTTCTAACCCTACCAATTTTCCAGCAATAAGCCCAGCTTCATCAGCTCCTGTTTGACCACCAGAAATAATTTTTTTTACTTGAATTTTATACCAGTCTATTGTCGACGGTATACTTTTGAGTTCTCTATCTTGGTCCAATTTGACTATAAGTTCGGGTCTATGTGTTTTTATCATTTTTCCGATAAGCGTCGTGTGACAAAAAAACGAACCAAAATTTTTAATTGATTCTTTTGATGGTTTACTATGCGGACACCAGCAACAAAGAATATACTGCTCATCTGTTTTAAGACTTTCTAACCAAGATTCTATCTGATCCCATCTGTCAGAATATCCTTCACGTAATTCATTAACATACTGATCGACAGAGTTTTCGCAATTTCTTAGTCTTAATCTAAGACCATTTATATCATAAGGAAAAAGACAAGAAATCTCTTTATAAGTACACCAATTGGGTTTCCAAGATGCAACACTAAACTTATTGTTTAAATCATAATTTCTTGCATTTAAAAATGACGTAAGTAAAATATTAAATTCAAGCATTTCTTGTCTCTTCTATGCAATTCACTATTATTTTTAATTAACTATTATAAAAGTTTTTATGTTGTTTTTATAATTTTTTGTGAATCTGTATCGCTCTCTCTTGAGATAAAGCTTTTTCTTTTGAGGGATGTCTACCAAGAAGTTTTTCGCCTTTACTATCATAAAGACACCAGTTTTGTTTAGACTTTGGTCTATCTTTTGTTAAATCTTTTTTAGGACAACGTTTTATAGTAGAAACTTTTAAACGTTTAATATCAAGAACATTTTTTTCTTCTACAGTAAGCATCTTATAAAGAAATTCTAGAGGATCTTTAAACCCATATTTGTCTATATATTTATAGACAATATTAAAAAACTCCCAATTTTTACTAAAAGAATAACTCAACAATTTAATATTTTTAGTTTTAAAACGTATTAATCTGATTTCTTTTATTTTATTTTTTAAAAATTTAAGATGTTCAATACTTTTTTTTATAAATATTTCTATTTTTGACGTATCTTTACCAGCTGATTGCAACCTTAATAAATCTATTATATTAGTTCTTATAAACATGATTTCTAATATTATTTTAGATATAATATTTAAAGCTAAAGATTTAGCATCAGAAAACTCTATGTCTGGATTAAATAAACTATCTACTAAAATTGGTTGAACAACCCATTTTTTATTTAACAAATCATAAACGAAATCTGATTCTAATTGCTTTCCTTTTCCTATTACAAAATATTTAATAGGGTGGTCTCTAGCAAGTTTCTTTCCATTCAATATATAAACCTTTTTCCTGATAAACGTCCTTAATTCTAGATCATCTAAGCAATGTCTAGACACATCTAAATTATACTTCCTGAATAAATCATAGTCAATTGATACGTTGACATCTATATCAGTCTTAAAATTATATAAATTTGTCGTTATAGAACCTGATATTGAAACATTTGTAACCCATTTTTTATATTCTTTAAAGTTATTTAAAAAAACTTTAAAAAGATCACTTAAAATTTTTTCTCGTATTTCTTGTTTTATTTGTGGAGGAAAAGAGTTTACATTCCAAATTTGAGGACAAAGAGAGCTTTGAGGAAAGTCTATAATTGAAGCATTTTTTTTTCCATAATCACGTCTCTCTCTTAAAGGATTTTGTACTATTTCTTCAATTATTTTATTTGAATTACTTTTTTTATATTCAGAAATATCTTTTACTTTTGTCCATAAAAATGTCTTTGGATTTGTTTTAATTAGAGCATAATAACCTTTTATTTTTTTTCCATTAAATTTTATAACATACTTTTTGTCATAGACAAAATCAACTATCTCGAATTTTCCTTTATCATAAATATCTACAGTTCCAGCACCATAATTATCTTTGGGTATTATGCCTTTAAAATCTTTATACGAGATATCATGTTCTTCAGTTTCAGTAGCTAATAATGGTTTTGACTTTGGCAATTTATGTTTAGGAATAGCCCAACTTCTTAAAACAACACCAGGTTTATCAGGAAACACAGGTTCTTGTTCAGTTGTTTTATTCCATACTCTTTTTTTATAAAACTCTGTTAAAGAATTTTTTAAAGAATTTACAGGGAACTCAAGTCTTAAATCCCAATGATGATGAGAAGCATCATGGTCATGAATTACAAAATCACCTATATATCCTATCTTAATTTTTTCTTTATTATAACTCATAATTAAGTCCGCATAACATCTACCCTAACTGTTTTAAGATTTTTCTTAGACAAATCATCTCTAAATTTTCTTTCGTTTGTTATTTTGGGATTTATTAAAACATTAAGAGTCATAATTGGGTTATCATCAACAAAACCTCCAAAACCAGGCACTTGACGTACTGTTTCTTGAAAACCTTCTAAACTTCTTGGTTCTAATGTAATTTTAATTTCTGCTGGAACTAATTTCTCTACAGATTCTTTTAAAATGCTATTAATAATCTTAGTTATTTTCTTATTCGTTTTCAAATAAAATGCTCCCAGTTTTATTAATTTCTTGCAAAACTCTCAAATAATTAGATTGTTTTTTATTATTCCATTTGAATTTTTTACCTGTTAATAATTCTGATCCTGGTTTTATTGCCATTACAACAAATAAATCTTTGTTTTTGAATTCTTGAATTAATTTATTTTTAATACCATCATAAAAATTCCAGATATCAATCTCTCTTACTCCATTAGGAAAATATTCGTTTTTTCTTACTACAAGTTGCTCGGGATGATCTGGGTAATCTGAAGTTTTATTAACTGATGCTGTTTTGAATTTGAAAATTTCAGATTCTTTTTCTTTTTTTAATGCATCTTTGTATTGTTGATTATCTGGTTGCAAAATTAATAAACGTTCTATTGCATTAAGAATCATATTTTTGTTTTTTTGATTTTCAATACCTCTACCAATAATAGAGTAACCTAAACCTTATAATAATTCTTCTGAAGAACATTTGAAATCATGAATTTCTTTTAGTTCATCATCAGTAGGATCTCTGTATTTTGTGCTAGTAAAAAACTGGGTTTTTTATTCTGTTGTTTTTCCGTCAAAAATTTCCTCGTCTTTTATAGCATCTGCTTTTGTTTTATGAATAGTTTTGTCTTTATGATTAGGAGGAGAATATATAGAATAAAGTTTTAAATCTTCAGTACCAGTATTTATAACATTATGTTCAGCTCCAGCAGGAACTATAAAAGCAAAACCATCTTTTATTTTGTAGTTTTTACCGTTTATTATAACATTACCAGAACCAGAATCTATTCTAAAAAACTGATCGACATCGTGTACTTCAATACCAATATCTTCTTTAGGTTTTAAAGACATTAATACAAGTTGACTGTTTTTACCTGTATATAACACTTTTCTAAAAAACTTGTTTTTTATAGTATCATTCTCTATGTTTGTAACATAGCCTTTCGCTTTCGATTTTATTTTTGATTCTTTTAAAATAGAATTTACTATTAAAGATGTGTCCATAATATTCCCTTTATTTAATAGCTTTATCAATGATTTCTTTGATATAATTTGTCCCGTGATCTAAATGATCATTTATTTTTTTAACATCAGATTCATCTAAATCTTCTAATAAGTCAGAAATTGTAATTAAAATTTCTTTTAATTTGTTAATTTTTTTCCGGGTATCTGTTATATAAGAAGCTTTTTTAAGAATGTCATCAGTAATTTTTTTTATGTCCATAATAAACCCTTTTATTTATGTTTTATATAAGTATCTATAATGTTATTAACAGTTGTATTGACTGGTATAAAACTATCTACTATTTTTTCAATATTATTTTCTAAAATAGATGATGTTTTTATATAACCTTTTTTCGAAAAATACTTTTGTATAGAAGATTTTATTTCTATTGTCGTTTGTCCAGGAAAAAAATTCTCTCTTATGATGTTACAAGCTTCATTCAAACAATCTATTGTTTCTTTGTTGCTTGTTGTAGCAAGAATCTTAGCAGTATTTACAGTTTCAACAACGTGTGATCCTGTAAAATCTTTTGAAAGCGTAATAATATCTTCATTTACATTACTACCAAGATGTTTAAAATACATTGTTTTTAGATTAGCATTATTAGGTAAACCTATTTCTATTCTTCTATCAAATCTTTGAGGTCTATTAGTTAAAGCAGCATCCATTAAATCTATTTTATTTGTTGATGCAATAACTACAATTGGTTCGTGAAATTTTCTCATACCATCAAGATTTGTAAGTAAATCTCCAAGAAGGTTTGAAGCAGTATTTGCTTCTCTATTACCGCTGACCATATCGATGTCTTCAAATGCTAATACTGTCGGGCCGAGGTATGCCATAAATTCAAACAATTTACTGATAGGCATATATCTAAAAGACTCTGCAGTGACATATAGACGACTTACTTTTTTATTATTAAGCTCGTTAAAAATAGCTTTTACAACAGAAGTTTTACCTGTTCCAGGAGGACCATACATTAGTATACCACGTTTAAGAATACCAGAAGAAGAAAATTTCTCATTACTTAAAAACTCGATAGAATTTAATCTTATGTCTTTTTTTGCTTTTTCTGTTAAAATAACATCATCCCAAGAGACTCTTGGAACATCTCTAAAAAACATGGATTCTTTCTCAGCATATAAACATTTACCACGATATTGATTTCTTTTTACCATATCGTTTTCAAAATTGTCAATCCATGCTTTCGATTCTTCTCTTGTTTGAGCATAACAATTTACATAAAAACTACCATATTTCATACATGCTGTTATTATTTTATTGTCATATATACTTGTAATATTATTTATTGCTGGCATCGTAGAATATACATCTACTTGTAAATCTTCTATATCGGGTTTAGAACCAAAGTCTAAAGACGTAGCAATTTTAGGTGCTTGTTCTTTTAACGTTCTTGTTAAAGTATACTTTGCAATAGGAACAAGCAAACCATCATAACTTCTCGAAACTGATGTCAAACCAAGTATCATAATTATCTCTCTTGTTAATATTTTTTAAATTTTACAATGAATAACATTTTATTCTTCTTCATTAATCGCATTGTTGTCTAAAAATTCTTCTTCTTGTTTGGGTTTTCTTTTAAAATTAGAAATGTGATATTTTTCTAAAGGAAAAGCTTTTAGACGCTTCAAAACATCCATAGCTTTTTTAGAACTTGAAGTACTAGAATTAATTTCTATCTCAACAAGACTTTGACCTTTAAATTTTGGAAATTCTTCTTCATTAAGATCATAAACTTTTAATTCGACTGTAAGCTTGCTTAAATGTCGCTTCAATTCTTCAAGTTTTGTCTCGTCTAAACCCCAAGAACCTAAATCTTTAGGATATTTTGCAGAACATAAATGTATACTTGGATCTAACACATAAGCTGTTTTTAAAATTAAATCAGATATCTCATTGTAAGCCATAAATGTTACTCCTATTAAAAAGTAGACTTAATCATTTATTAACAATAATTTGTATTTTTTATCTTTTGATTCATATCGATAACCATAAATATCTTCTTCAGTTTGATCCATATCTTTTCCAACCATTTCAAAATCCATAGATTTATTTGTTTTTGGGTTTTTTAAACGAATATAATGTGGAGCAACTTTCAAGTCTTTATCAGACATTTCAAAACAAAAAGTTTTATCTTTTTTATTGTAATCTCTTTGCTTTATATTCACTATAATTATAGAAAAAATCGAGTTTATTATTTTTTGATACTTGTACATTCTATTATCTTCTAAAATAGATTTAACTATAAGCTCAGAGTAAATAAACAAATTAGAATTTTTATAAAAAAGTTTTTTCATTTTTTTGAAAATCAGGTATTTGATTTAATCTCAAATCACTACTATTAACTTCTTTATCTATTCTTTCTCTGACAAAATCTGGTTTAGAAATTGTAGCAGAAAATTTATTGTCAACTTTTTCCCAGGAATTTTCATTAAATTTATATGTATCAACAAGTCTAAAATTAAGACGCTTATATTTTGTTTCTATTACTTTATTCATTTTATAGGGATCAACCCAAATTACATTATCTTCTTTTTTGACTTGATATTTTTTTGCAAGACTCCACCAACCTTCTCTATCTTTATCACTAAATCCAACACCAAGATTAACTGTCTTATAAAAAAATTCTCCATCATAAAACCCAAGAATTAAAGCGCCCATTTTGCCTTTATTTTTTTTCCTACCTTCTTGTACAGCTATTACACAAAGGTCTAAAGTAAAAACAGGTTTTGATTTATAAATTTTACCATTAGAGGTTCTTACAACAATTCCTTCATTCTTTTCTTTTTTTACAAACTTGTCCCAAACTGATTTTAAAACAGATGATTTTCCTGTTTTATGCTCTACAAGAGATACATATTTAGAATCTTTAAACCATTTTTTCATTTTTTTAAAACTATTTTTATAATCTAGATAATTAGATGAAACTTTTTCTCCATTTAATTCATATAATTCAAAAGGAAAAAACTCAATATGTTCTTCTTCTCCTGATTCTGGTCTTCGAATAGCTGACATTGTTTCATTAAAATGAACTGGTTTACCATGTGATGATGTCTTAGCTAATTCACCTAAAATAATTGCACTATTTATTTTTTGTTTTTTAAGTATTGTTTTTATTTCGTCAAGAACAGGAAGGTCTTCTCTAATTCTTCCATCTTTTGTACTAAATTTTGTTGTTTTATCAAATTGCATTCCTTCTAATTCGCCATCAATCTTTTCTGAAATAAACAATTCATTATCTTTAACTTCTTTTTTAAGCTCATCAAATGTCAAAGAAACAATATTTTGATTTTCCTTCCAGATTTTAATTAATTTTGCAAGACTATTAGACTTGTCGATGCGAGATTTCATAAAAATAGAAGCTAGAATAAAAACTATAGAAAAGCGAAAATCAATTGAGATTTGTTATGTCTTTAATCATTTTTTCAATATCATATTTAGGTTTTAAGACATATTTGTGAGAATTTTCGTCATAATCAAGAAAATCATATTTAGGTTTTTTTGTGTCTCTTATAAATCGTTTTATGAACTCTTCTGTGTTTTTTGTTAAGTCTTTTATATTAATTTGCTTAATTTCTTTATTTACTATGTC
>Ga0172381_10001252_pt1 | contig 30251 bp, 37 predicted proteins | sample Leawel6488metaG_FD_119754 | JGI IMG/M metagenome (GOLD analysis project Ga0172381, IMG submission 119754) | Leachate microbial communities from a municipal landfill in Southern Ontario, Canada - Leachate well 64-88 metaG | ecosystem: Engineered > Solid waste > Landfill > Unclassified | place... | reverse complement strand
GGAATTAGTGGATACTCGGGAATTAGTGGGTACTCGGGGAAAAGCGGATACTCAGGCTCAGGTGTCAGTGGGTACAGTGGTTACTCGGGGAAAAGCGGGTATTCGGGAATAAGCGGATATTCAGGAGGATTGAACCTTACTGTTAATATGTCGCTTGCCGACCGTACAGTAAGTGGTGTTCTCATTCGATTAGTGGCCAATGAAGATCAAAACTTCGGGGATGCTTGTTATATCAATCTTTCAGGTGAAGCTCAAATAGCAGATGCAAGTTTAATAGCTACCGCAAATGTTTTTGTTATGTTGGCAGATACGGACGTTTATGAAGGCGACACAGGTAATTATTTATTGTGGGGAATTCTTCGTGATGATTCTTGGAATTGGACCGTTGGTGCCCCGACTGGTTTAATCTATCTATCACTAACAGGCACTACTGGCACGCCTACCAATACTTTGACTCAAACAGCCCCATCTGGAACCAATGAAGTAATACAGGTTTTGGGAGTTGCTTTAACATCTCACATTATGTTGTTCAAAGAATTGACAACAGTAGAACACAATTAAAGTTACACGTATGGGACACGTTGCACTTTTGATATGTGTTGAATTCCCGTTAAATCACCATCTACTCTGTTCACCCTCAATATAATTGGCGTAGTTTGTCTATTGACTTTAATATGAGCAGTAGTGGAATCGTACCAACTGGAACTGGAACTGGAACTGGAACTGGAACTGGAACTGGAACTGGATGCTTTTGATAACGATGATAACGATGATAACGATGACGATGATTTTGATGACGACGAAGAATACGATACCTTTGATGGTAACGATGATAACGATGACGATGATGACGTTGACGATGTTTTTGATGACGACGATGATGATGATTTTGATGACGACGATGATGGAAGGCCGCTACTGCCCGAAGAGGGCTTAAAGAAGCCAGCAGTGTAGATAAGAGGCATCGATTTAAGCCAGAGACGATACCGATATTCATCCAAAACGCTGCCAGAGTTAGTTGTTGGTGCGTTTTGCAGCCAAAGGCTAAGTAAGTTTGAAGAGCTTGAAGACGAGCTTGAAGAACTTAAAGACGAAGAGCTTGAAGAGCCTGAAGACGAAGAGCTTGAAGACAAATAGCTTAAAGACAAATAGCTTAAAGACGAAGAGCTTGAAGACGAAGATGAGCTAAGAAATACATTTGCCATACTTTATATAGTCAGCCTACTCACAACATATGGCAGCTAATGCTAATGCTATATTCTCTGGTGATACAAAGGATTCTTCTGTGAATTCAACTGATTCCCAAATACCAAACTGATCTGTCCTGAGGTATTTTCGATCTTTTAGCAAATTAATGTTTTGAGGATATCCATAAATGAGAGGATCAGATTGCCCAAAAACAACAACCCCTCTTTTGCCAAGATATGTGGCATAGTGTTGAATAAAATTGTCTATAGATATAAAACCGTCACACTCCAGAATAACTTTAGCCAATTCCTTAAATGACAGATTAGTTTTTACTTCTTTGGTTGGCAAAATTTCGTTTTCATCAGTTCTGACCTGGACGGTTTCTATGTTTTTAAGATGCAACAATTCTATTAATTTTTTGGAATAAGGATAGTTTTTGGGATTTATTCCTTCCTTATCTCTTAGTTTCCGACTGGCGAGCGATAATAAAATTTTCATCGATATAACTCCAAAAAAGCCCCAGATAAATGACTTTTCCACCCCACATCTATGCAGAATTTGTATATATTAAAATCATCATAATTCAATCCTTTTCTTTTACACATTTCTTTTCCATCGGCAATACTTATAAGTTGCAGACCCTCATCAGCAAAAAGCTCGGGGAAAACTACTGACAAAACTAATTCCTTATCTGCAAATCTCTTTTTTATTTGTGGCAAAACAGACTTAAACATCACATGGTCTCCCATGCCATTGTCCAATATAATCAGTTTTGTTTCTTTGGGTTTTAAATCCCATTCTTTAAGTTTCTTTTGAAATACTTGTTCGTCATGATCCCAATATTCTGGATGGGGCTGATGAGTTCTTATGCCGCCATCTGATTGTCTAACGTGCCATGTTAGTGCCTTGGGATTAATGATGATTTTCCAACCATTGCGATACATTTGATATGTAAACATTGTTTCTTCACGATGCCCAGCAGGTGATAAATCCATACAATAACCATGTGTGGCTGCTTCTTTTTTAAACAGGAATGTGCTATAAAGATGCTGGGCTTCTGTAGGATTGACGGATTCGTGAAGGAACCATTGTGTGTTCACTTCTAGATTTTCTATCGTGGGCTTTAATCCAGGTGGTAATTTTTGTATTCTGTTTGGGTCGATTACCAAACCACCAACAGCACCTACTTTTGGACCATCACATGCTAACAAATTTTCTAAAACAGTTGGCGTAGCAAATGTATCATCATCCAGTCGCCAAATCCATTTAGTTTTTGCTATTTCTATCGCTTTTTGGTGATTGGCCACTTGTCCTTTTCTTTGCCCAAAAACAACCTCCCATTTAATGTTATAAAAATCCAGCATCCTAAATAAGCCATTATACAAATCATTTGGCCTTAGATCGATGTGCTCGCCATCCATAAACAAAATAAATTTCTCAGGTTTAACAGTTTGTTGAATAACTGAGAAAATAGTGCTTGGCAAAGTAGTGAAATAACGATCTCTGCTGCTAACATGAGCGGTTACTGATGCTTGTCGTGGTTCTTGATTCATTCTTGGTTTTTCTGTTCGTGTAAATTTTATAATCTTAGTGTCTGCCGGATTACTTGGAACAAAAGTGCTGCCCCCATTTTGGTCACAATACCATACTCCATAGGCTATTCCTGGCGGGATTGGCTCCTTCTCTCTCTCTTCTGATGTGAACCCCGCATTTTTTACAAAATCTTCAAACATATCGTAATTAAAATCTTTATTCGAATGCATTCCATTATGAATTTCTGAATAAATGTATTTAAATTTTCTCAAATTCCTCTCAGTGCAATTAAGTATTATGTCGTATTCCGATCCTTCACAATCCATTTTAAGTACCAAGTCTTCTTCCTCAGATAAATTTAAATCATTTAATAAATTATCAAAAGAAATACAATTAACTATATCTCCTACTCCTACCTCATGCGTCTGGCATAGGACATCTTCCATTACTGCATGAGCTTGTTTTAATCCTGGCCTTGATACTGCCAAATTGATCGGAATAATTTTATTCGGAAATGTTGTGATGTTTTTTAACAATGTTTGATAAGTTTTTTTGTTTGGCTCAATACAATAACATTTTTTTGCTCCATTGAGCACACTAAAAACAGAAAACAATCCTTTGTTTGCACCAATGTCAATTACGATTTTATTGCTTATTTCCTCTTGCAAAGCTCCATAAATATTTAAGTTGAATATTTCATTAAAAACAAAACTATCTTGTTGTTGAAGACTTTCTAATAATTCTGTTTTTGCTTTATAAGCTTCTATTTTCAAGTTTTCAAATTTTATATTTGTAAAACCCATAGTGTTGAGAGTGTTTTGTAGGGTTTCTGTGCCCGACTCAACTGTAATTTTGCCGCCTGGAACAAGCACTCGATACCATTCTTTTACAATACTTGTGCAATCTTCTAGCACAACTTCAGTTGTGATTTCTTCGACCTTATTATCATCAATGGGAATTTTATCATCAACACACATTAAATCTGAATCACCTATGTTGAAAAACCCTGGAATTTTCTGTTTGCCTTGATTTAATTTAATGTGTTTGTGATATCTGTTCATCAAAACAAATCGATTGGTGGATAAATTTTGCCCCTCATAAGTTCCTTCTCCCTTGTGAAAAATTGGAAAATCCCCAATCATACAATTGCCCACAACAGGACCAGTTTCTACACCAATTTGTTTAAGTAAATACCCACTATCTTGTAACCTGATGCAAAAATCTGTATCCTCACCAAAACCAGGGTTAAAAATCTCGTCCAATATCCCAATTTCAGTAAATAGATTTTTTTTAATCATTACACAAAAGAATATAATGAAATCTCTGTCCGCATAAGGACAATAATTTAAAAAAGGTCCGGTTGCCCCCATTTTGTCGTTTGTCAAAAACGGTTCTTTTAAACGTCTGATCCACTCATCTTTAGAGCTTTCTAGTAATATGGTATCATTATTTAACAAAATAACATATTCGCCCACAGAAGCTTTGATGCCAACATTGGTGGATTTTGTATACCCAAATGGCTCATCAATCCATATAAGATTAAAATGATCTCCCAAACTCTGCACATATTCTTTGGTGTCATCCGTGCAACCATTCGCAACTACAATCACCTCCTTGTCAGATAAATCCGTGTATTTTATAATGCTGTCTAAACAAGGCTTTAGAAGATCAGAACAGTGATTATAAGTAGGGATTACTATAGAGATTTCCATAAACTATCAGAGTTTATGGTCGTTGGTTTCTCAATTCCCCATCCATATTTTCGCCTATAGTATTGGCTGCCCTATCTAACATTTCAGATGCCATCAATATTTGATTTCTATAATCCTTCCACTTACTATTGGGAATATGAATAAAATTACTGCGTATGTGCCGAGCTAATGTACGAATTTGTACCTCTGCTCCAGAAATTGTGTGAGGATCAAGCGGGGGTCCATCAATTGATTGTTGGTATGTTACCTGCTCATTCCACTCTTTGAAAGTTTTCATAATTACACCCTTATATTCTATATATTCAGGGGTAAATAAAATGAAAAAACTTATACCAATTCTGATGGTTATTTTGATGTTTTCTGCTTGCAATCCAATACAAAAAAAAGTTACCTGTAGTGAGTGTAAAGGAAAGGGAGAAGTAACCTATAACGCCACAGAACGAATGGCAATAGCCAAGTGTCAATTATATTTTGCCGCCCATGAACGTGAATGCGACAAATGCAAAAAACACTTGAAAGACGAATCATCACCAATATGCAGAAAAGCAACAAGGAAGATCGAATCTATTATGGAAGATGCCAAAAAACAACCACCACAAATTATTACCGAACAATGTCCCATTTGTGGCGGTAGTGGCAAACTCATTGAGGAATAAAAAAAGCCCTGCTGATTTTACTCAACAGGGCTTTTCTTTCTATGACACTTTTGGAGATTAATTAAAGGTCATATAAAAAACCGCTTGTGCATCATCTGGTGTGCCTCTATTTGAACCTCTTCCCTCGGGCAATTTGAAAAATCCTTTATCACCATAACTATCCCCCCACGAATTGCGAAGGATTAGATACCATTTTCCATCTTTTTGCTCAAGTCCCACGGCAGTAACGGCATGAGACCACCAATTGTACGTGACTGCCACTGACGAACCCAAAAGAACACAAGTGGCTGTTTCATCAAAAATATTACCAGACTCACCCAGGTCTACAGATTTGGCCAAAATCTTATGCTTGGAATAATCAGCAACACACTCTGGCTTCTTAGCATAACTGGATTTAATAGCAATATTGGGCCATAAATCTGCTCGTACTGCCCCCGTTTTTTCCATAAAAGCAACGGCATCTCCTGGCCAACCACCTTGATTACGATAGCCAGTAATAGGGCCACCCACACTTGCTGCACTAAGAATGTATGGCGATTGTCCTTGTATATATTTTACATTTCCACCAGCACATACAGCAGAATTGGCCCAACAGTAATTTGTTCCGTCTTGATCGTGACCTTCTACCTTTCCATAAATTAAAGGCATAACTCCTGCGTTAGCTTTTTTCAACGCCTCTAATCGAGCAGGCCATTCCGATCTGGGAATTACCCTCACACCAACCGCAGCTAATGTAGTGGTTCCAGGTGCTTTGCCTAAAGGATATTTCTTTAGGTCTCTAGGCATACATGACAAAAATCTTTTCTCTCCTCCAAATTCAGCAACCTTATCAGGAGGATTAAATTTTGCCCATTCCTCATCTGTAAAAACAGGTGGATTGGGCTCTTTGGCTGATGATACCGCTGGCATTGGCAGCTTAGCAAAATCAGACACAGTTTTTAATAGTGCGGTGAAATCCGCTGGCAATGGAACTACTAATTTCTTCTTGCCATTTGTTGCTACAACCGTGATGCCCTTAGCATCAGCAGGCACCATAGCTACCATTGTTTTCCATCTGTCAGGCAGGCTTTCAGCCCCCACTGACTTCGCAATAAGGCGATATGCGGGCAAGCCGTCTTCCGCCTTCTCACAGGAAGCATCCATCCAATCCCTAACTGTGCGGCTTGTCAATATTGCCACTTGGTCAGGGGTTAGGTCACGAACCACTTCTGGCGATGAGCCTGTGATTACAACATTCAACTTATTAACAGTTGGTTCCGGTGGTCCTGGTGGTGTCGGCTTAGGGCAACCCGCCAAGAGTAGCGATGCCAACAACAAACCAATTCCTAAGAATCTCAATTTCATAAAAAGTCTCCTTTTTTTACCATCTATATTATAGCTTGTTGAAAAATTATTTCAACCTATATTTTATTTTATAAATATACACAAAAAAAAGCCCCACCGATCTCTCGGCAGGGCTTCGCCTCTCTGTTTTTTATTTCTTTCCGAGTTGCACACGCAATTTGGGCTCAGTTCCAGCCGCAACCATGTCTCGTAGCTTCAAAGCACTACGTTGGAACAATTGATCCGCTTCATTGTCAGACAGCTTGTAGACCATTGTATAAATGGATTGCTCCGTACCAGTGATCTCTTTGGGGTCCACTTGCGTGAAACCAACACGAATAAGCTGCTGGATATGCATTGAAATGCCACCCCAGAATATGCCTGCATCCGAACGACCGTCTCGATGCAGAGGGGCTCCACCCTGGCATGGATTTTCGGGCACCCAAACATTGGGACGCATTCCCAAAGGAAGCACCGGACATACCCTGTCACCAACTACCATCGATGTTCTCGGTTGATAGCCAGCAATGATTTCTTCCAAACAGGTAACACTAGCGTCCACAAAACGCTCGCCTGTCTCTTCGTTCCAAACCATGAACGGATTACAGCCAGCCTTGACCTTCAAACGCTGAGCCACCAAAGAATCTACCTCTGTTGGGTCAAACGCCGCAATCAGTTCCTTGTTGGTCATCTGAAGCACTTGAGCCTCAGGAGTAATGACCATTACCGGCTGCACTTCATTAGCCAGCCTTTTCTCTTCACTTTGACTCATATACAACCCTTTCCAAAAAAAGTGTTTAAGCTCACCATTCATTATACTTCAGAAACGGCTGATGTAAACACGAATTTTTTATCGCCATACTGGTTCATCACAACTAAAACTATCAGGATCGTCAGGATTCACTTCGTGCGGCTCCCCATCATAACAATAACCACAATGTCCCTGGCATTTCGGGCATATATTGGTCCAACCTATGTTGCTCTCGTAAAGTGGAACTTGACCCGAGCCACCACAATAATCACATGTGTATTTCATTTTAAATCTCCGTAAAAAGACAGCACCCAAATAAATTGGGTGCTGCTGCGTTGAGGATTGAAATGTTTGGCCAGTGTTATAAAGCCACTACTGGTTTGGCTGCTCATACGGCCTAAAGCCGTTCCCAGAGCGGGGATTATTCAATAAAAACGAATTTTTAACTTAACCTCAATACTACTGTCTGGCTCACAACAAAACGGATTGGGAAATGCTTCCGCCCACAACACATTCTCAGAAAAATCAGTAACAAAATATCCATAAACTTTACGTTTGCCTGGGTATAGTCGCTTTGGCACATATGTCGCACCACTGGCTTCTATTGTCCAATTTGCAATACATAATTCAACCGGAGCATAGTCTTTACCCTTGGGCTCATGCAAATCCTCAATCCTAGTATGCTCTGATGGACGGTGTTCATTGGTAAATATATGCAATTTTCTCGCCAAATTGCATGTTTGCATAAGAAGATTCAGTTTTAAATTATTCGTTACTTCTATCATAATTGTGTCCAATAATATGGTAGCTTCCCATTAACAAGAATGGCTGGTTTTTCTTTCCACCCAAATCTCCCATACCATTCAAAATCTTTAAACAATAAAGCCGATCTATGACTCGAATGTAATCTAACATCCCCAAACCAAAAAGGCAACTCTATTTTGCTTCTTAAATATTTTTTGTAAAACTCTATCCAATGAGGGTAATAACGTCCCCGACTAGCTAATTCTTCCAATCCATACAAACAATATTGAGCTAATGCTGGCTCGTAACCACTCCACATCTTGCTTGCAGGATGATTGGGCCAACCACCAGTTATCAGAGTTTTTGCCTCACGATAAACCTGATTGCCTAGCCGAGAAGGATCAAGACAACATACCGATTGCTCTAAGTCAGGATATGGAAGAAACACTTGCATTGCATCAATATAATAGAAATGCTGAAATAATGCAACTAGGAAGAAATAGAATGACTATCGAATCAAGATTTATTACACAGGAGATTCAGCTTCCATACCAAACCCTTTTTTAACAATCATCCAATACACCTCACCAACATCCACGGTAGAAAGGTGGATTATACTCCCACCGTTGTTGCCATCTGAATAAAAGCCACCAATGGACATCTCAGGCTGAGATGTCCCAAGAGGCATTGCAAAAGCAGCATAGTTCTCTTCAGGCAAGGCTAATTGATAGGGAGTTCTGATAAAATATTCGCCTTGCTCAGTAGGAACTATTGAGGCAACGCCGCAAGCTACAATATTTGGGCCTTGTAATGGAACAAAGTTATTCCTTAAGTTGCCCGGACCTTTGCCACCACCATGTCTATCAACAGAACCATCACCTTTGCCTGTAACGCTACTTGCCCCCATCCTATCTCCTTTTAGCATAGATTCTAAAAGTATATAGCGTTAGTAGGTATAATTATTCATCTCGCAAGATGTATAGGACTTGATATAATTTTCAGTTGTTCACTTGTCGATTTTTTCTCTGCATATATCTTTTTAATGTTTTTATTTTGACAAGCAAAACATCTTCTTCAGAAATGCCTCTAAAACCAAAGCTGCCATCCTCATAATATAATTCAAAATATGAACCAAGCGGAAAATCCTTGAAAAATTCACCACCATAAAACCATTCTCGCCTGTTATGAAGACAACTCCATGCTACTATTGGCTTGCAACCATCACATATTTCTATAAATTTATATGCACCTATCATAATTTTTGTTCTCTAGGCTCAACGAAGGGTCATCCTTCCCAAAAATCCCGCCACTCACGTAATGCTACTGCCGACACAGATTCTATAATTTTGCTGCGATCACATGCATATAATCCAGCACATGAAAAACAACCAACTTCCATTAAACGATATTGCCCTGATTTTGTCAAACATACATCCACTACAAATACAGATTCAGGATTGTATTTAGATGCTATTAAATTGGCAAAATCAACCGCCTCTTGAGGATAAGTTGCATCTACATCAAAACGCTCATTCTCCCGGTATTGACTCCCCGCTACCACCACACCATCCACAACAACAAACCTCCACTCAAATTGTATGTTGCGAGGCTCTGAAACCACCACTAATTCAAATGGCTCAATCTGATTAAATCCAAAATATTCTACATCCTTCTCATAGCTTTCTTTGTAAACAGCCTTGCCAGTAAAAATTTTATCGCCACGATTCGGTCGCATAAAGATCGTTCGATCACAACCTACATGTTCATATAAAAACTCTTTTTGACGCAAAAGCTCCGCATAAGGCAGCATTATGTAATTCTCTTGCAATAAATATTTGCCTAATGCCGCATAGTACGACGTACAATCATATTTTGGCACATCGTAATACACCCCAGGAACCCAATTCGCCTGCTTGCGAATGCTTTTTCCTAATCCTAAAGAACCATAGAAAAGCACAGGAGTATTTTCTGGAAACAAATGAAGAAACTCCGTTTTCTCACACGGAATTTGCTTGATGATCTTATGCGGAAAACCTTGTGCTTTCACGGCATCAATAAATGGTTGCACATCTTCTGGAAATGCATCGTCTTCAATCAAATAGTGCAGAGTGCTCTCTTCTGCAAATAGGGTCTTTTTATTCATTTAAAACGCCTCTTGAAACCAATCTTTTTCATAATCCATAACAAAATCACAATCTTCGTAAAATGCCACCATTCCACATTCTGCCCCACAATCAGGACAATAGCCACCATAACTAGCACCCCTGTAATAATCCCAATATCCCAAATTACGACGCTTTGCCTCCGATTCACTAATATAAGTGCCATCGTGTAATCGGCAACGTCGATCAAAATTCACACACTCTTTAACCTCTTGTTCGTTAGGACAATAATAATTATACATTCTTGTGTTCCTCATTCATGTCAAAAAATTCAATATGAATCCCATCATCAGACCGATTCACCTTCGGAACAATATTCAACTTTGAAAAAAATTTATTAAATTCATCTTCAATGCGATAGGCTTCGTCGGCTGGCAACCGCTCTGGTAATTTCATTTTAATCGATAAATTAGGTCTGCCTAGTCGCCATGTGCAACAATTACAAAATGCAACCTGAGGTGTATTGTGTTCAATTAAAGCAAATGCAGCTTTGGCATCAGCTTCACTGATTTCGTCAGATTCCTTAATGTTTTGGACAACACATCCCCAAACATGGCTTTCATTGCGAGGATCACATACTTTGTATTCATCCTCTCCATCATATTGATTAATGCCTATCACCTTGAGCCTAAGACCATTATCCCAACGATAATATTTTCCAATGTTTTCAGGGTTAGCTTTATCCATTAAAATGCCTCTTCAAACCAATCAATTTTTGGCTCTATCTCTTTGTCGTCTTTTTCTACATCTTTTGCTTCTTCAAGTGGTATGTATGGAGCATATACATATCCACAATCCATCAATGTGCGATGTAAATCATTTCCATCAATACATTGCCCCGTGGTTTCGTTTTTAATTCTCAAACTCAAGCCCAAATCATTAGGATAACTATCTAATACCTTTATCAAATGACATTGCAGTGCATTATACGCTTGCCTATAGACAGAATGAATGCCCGGTAATGAATACCAAACTCCCTTGTGATTTAAAACTTGTACTATAAACATTTTCTATTTACTTTCCCATATTTCTCTCTTATTCGATCTGGTACGGGATAACCCATTTCAATATAGTGTCGCCAATGAGCATCTACCGCTCGTCCCACCATCTCCCAAAATTCTTTCTGATGATTTTTGTCGCAATCCTCACAAATATCAAAATTAAAATTTGGATAACTTATGTCTATGTTCCATAACGGCTCACCTTTCTTGCCACATAAATCACATACACCAAGAGGCTTCCACCGTTCTTCCAACTTCTTTTTCAAGTCTGGCAAATCATTTGACAAAGGTATTTCTCCTCCTTGAATAAAACCCTCTTCTGGCTCGCTACGAAATATAAAACGGTAAAGACGAGGATGGTCAAGTAAAAGTAACTTAAAAAAATCAGTCCATTTTGGAGCCATCAAAAAGCCTCATTAAACCAGTCGGCGTCCGAGCCCATCGGGCAGAAATAAGACTCTGGGCCACTACAAGCCAATCCGCAGTCTAATTCAGCATAATAGTGATACCCATGCTCCGTAGCATAAACCTTGATGATTGTCGCTTGCTCGCCCCACGCCGTCTCCATAACCCTGTCGCCGGGCATAAATTTCTGTGGCTCTAAATCGATCATATTCTAACATTTACTCCAGATATTCATTTTCTTTATGTGAATTTCTTTTAATTTCTAATATAGTTTCGGCAACTATCTGTTCATAAAGTTCAAGAAAATTAGTTTTTAAACAACCCTGGGGAACAAAATATGCTGGCTCCCTATCCCCATATGCTTTCAAATATCTTTTGTTTTTTGCATGCTTGCCATCTATGTAACCAATAATTTGGTATAACGGAGGACAACCAAGCACCAATACGAATGTGTCCCCGTTCCTATCATCTTCCCTGACAAGTAAATCATAATAATCTTTACCTCTTGTTCTAACCTGAATTTTGCCAACGTCCCCGCCACTCTTAAATGTATTCACACTGCCAGAATAATATAAATTTAGAGCTTTGGCAAATGCTACCTCCCCCTTCGCACCGTCTATATTGTGTTGTAAAGACTCTGCTTCATCGCATTTAAGCCCATGACTATTCTTTTTCCCTTGTAGCTTGGCTTGATTATATCGGCTTGTGCCGACGAAAACACCTATTTCTTCTTCGTAGCTTTCTAGTCTGACTTCTATCATATTTCTCCTCTCTCTATCTCTTCTATTTCGTCTATCTCCATTTCACCTATCCAGCCAAAACCAGCAACAAGCCAGTCGCTACCGCCTACACCCAAATCAGGACGGTACTCGCCTACTCGCCATTGGCCATTGATCTTTATGCGGTAAAATCCAGGGGAACGAGTATTCATAATAATTGAAGCCTATTTAAAGCTTGTTCAATTTCGTTGCAAAAATCAATGGCTGGAATGGGTGTGTCATACACTTCTGATTTATATCCACCTATTTGTTTACATTTACACATCGTTTCCTGAATTATTTTTTGTTCTGCACCATATTTACAAATCCAGCTTTTTAATACTTTGATGTTTGGAGCCAGCGTGCAGTGTTCTTTTAATCTTAGTTCTGGCGTTCTACTTGTCCACCCAATTTTCACCCTGCGGTCGCTTAAATCAGGCACAGTTAATGCAATATAAAAATAGCCATAACCCTTGGGAGGCGAAACAGTACCAGTAAAAATTTGATATGCCTCTTGATACATTATTTCTCCACACCGCATCATGTCGATTAAATGTGGTTGATTATTTTGCATATTAATAGCGTTTTGTATCGTATCGGCATTTATTTTCACAGCCAATCCGGCAATTTCGCTTGCTTTGCCTTTCCTTTTCCCACGCACACCAGAATACATTCGTATTTTAGCTTCTACTTGCAACTTAGGAAGCATATCCAATGCCAATAAAATACGCTTTGTTTTTTCTATTTGCTTTAGTTTTGTTATTTTACCCATGATTGTATTTTTCATTTGCCGATTTACATCGACATTTCTTGCATCTTGTAGCATACCCATCTGACTTTAATTTGTCAATTCCAAATTCCTCAAATAACTTTACTTCTCGGCATTGATTACATTGTTTTTTACCCTCGACAGCGTATGGATTTACTTTCTTTTTCTTGGGCTTGCTGCCAGCGATGTGGCCACCTTCCTTTTCACAGATATAGCGACCATTGCGAGCTATGTTCTTATCATAAGTTAGGCGAAGGGCGGTGTGGGTGATCTGGCAATAGGGACAGAAAACATCGATGGTGTCAGCAATTATGTTTTTGTGATAATGTTTTTTTGATTTTTTATTATTTAACTCTTTGTGATTTATACAAATGCCCAATGACTGTCTGAGTTTTTCCACAAATAATTCAATATGTTTTGGATTATACACTGCCCCGAAAAGATCAACTTCGCACCAAACATCAAATAACACACCGGATTTTTCAGCAATGATCTGTGCGGCTTTGTGCTTGGCTACAATCACTTCATCATCAAGCCACGCCGCTGGTTTGACTTCTATCCACTTAATACTGTCGTCTATATATTGGATTTCCAAATCTACTAAATAATTTGCTTCAAAATTCTTTACGGGATTATAATAAGATATTTTTATTTTTTCTTTGTAATAAGTTTTTACATTTAAATCTTCGTCCAATTTAAGAAATGCCTTCTTTTCATAAGAGGAGCTAAAAAATATCTTTCCTGCCTTCGGAGATTCGTGCCACCCACGAACATGGTGTGTTTTTGGATTAAATCCCTGTTTGTAGAGTCTAATGGTTGCCTCGGAAAGCTTGCGTCGATGTTCTGGAGAAAAACCACCAGTTTCAGCAAGCATTTTTTTGCGACCATCAGATATGTTCTGGCAATGCTCTTCTGTAAATGTTTTGCCACAATGCGATTGAGACATCTGTTGTTTTGTTTCTTCGCTGTGGTGTTTCCCAAGCATTCCAGTTGTACATTGATTTTCTAACAAATTGCGTGTTGCCCGTGCAATTCCTTCAGGATTATTTTTCATATATTGACTTAGTTTTTCTTTGAATTCATCACTTCTTTTTATGCCCTTAAGAGCAAATTTTATTTTTTCTTTTTGTTCTTCTGTTATTATTTTTCCCCTCTGAGCACAACTTTTACACATTTGAATATACGGCTCTATCATTTCGCCATAATAGCAACTCTTTTTCATCAATCGTCCATTATCGCCAACATGCTCTACACAAGGGCAATACACCATTATTTCTTCGTTGGTTTGTCGGTTTTCTCCAATCCTATTCATTGGGTTATTGTAGACCATATCACAGGCCCTACAAACAAACTCTCTTCCACCATGTTTTAGTATATTTTTCCTGGCTGGGCCTTTGCTTATTGGCTTGCCTGCTTTTATATGATTTGGGCAATCACAAAGATCATCAACATTGATGGAGTCTACGTCTCTTAGGTTTTTGTACAACTCTTTAAACTGTTCTATATTCATAATATGCTCCTTTAATTCTTATTGTATCATATTACTTATATAGTGTCAAGCCTAAAATTTTGCACTTTTTTTGATGTTTTTTTTGCGAATTCATTAAAAATGGTTTATGTACAAAAAGAAAGACCCGCATTTCTGCGGGTCTTTGCTATACTAATACTTGCGTATAATTTTTAGATCACGAAATTCGCAATGCTCATGCGGGCATAGAATTTAGCCCCTTCCCTTAGCAATTTTTTTCCGTACCTTGTTAAAATTCCCTTACGTGGGCAGAAGCTCTCTGGATCGAGAACAACTGGGGTCTGAGTAAGAGGAACGTATGGGCAGTAGAAGTAACCGCTGTCCATGTACGAGTCACCCTTGTAACCCATCAACATTTGGTTGGTTGGGAACAACGGGTCTTTGTAAATTCTCCAACGAGCATTTACTGTACCGACATATTGAATGCCGAGAGACGAAGTAAATGTTTCGCTAGGAGCGGGAGCGAAGCCTGCGGTAGCGGTTTCGAAGATGGAGGCGACTTCTGGGGAAGTCACGATCCAGTTGCAACCACCACGCAATGTCTTCCTGTGGACGACGTTGCTTACTTCAACGACTTTAACATAGAGGGCTTCATACTTCTCTTTGATGGTATCACCAAGAGCAGTGGCGAAGTCCCAGCTTGTCACTGTACCAGCGTTGGTACGCAAGTCGTTCAAGATTTCACGGTCGATTTCCAGGTTGATTTCCTGGGCAAGAACGGCGGTCAACTCAGCCTCGGCGTCGAGGTTGTGCTGGCTGCGGAGGTCTTGCTGAGCTTCGTAGCTCCAAACGGCTTTCAACTTACGGGTCTTAGCGGCAATTTCTTCCGACTCGATGACCAAGTTGATTTCAGGCAAGTCCTGGTTGCATTCCATGTTGTACTCATAGTTGAGCACCATATGGCAAGCACCAGTAAAGTTGGTCCAATTAATGACAACTTCACCTGTGGTCACATTGAGTGTACCAGCTTGGAGAGCGGCTGTATTAACGGTGTAACCAGTTGCATTGGGGATCAACACAGCGGTAAGACCAGTGCTACCAGCGGTTGAAGTCAATGTATAAACAGCGACTGCACCGGCGTACAAAACGCCTGTTAAAGTTCCGCCCAAAACGGGTGTATGCTCCAACGGGGTGAAAGTAGCTGTGAAGGCAGCGGCACCAGCAGCGGTGCTAACAGTGCTGCTAACTTCACCTTCAACAAACTGGCTGCTGTAATAGGTGTAGAGGTTAGCATCACCAGAGGCCAACTGTTGCAACGAATTTACGTCGTCACCTGGGAAGCCTGCGTTATTATCCGCACCACGAACAGCACCCTTGTTGGAGCTATAACGGAAGCGGAGGTAATATACGAGTCCGGTTGGGCCAAGGAGGGGTTGTACTGAGACAATCTTATTGGCGATCAACTGGGGATAAATACGTCGGACCAAGGGAATACTAATTCTCTTGAATTGTGCAACGTCTGAGGTGTCGGTGGACACTTCATTGATGAGTCTTTGGTTTTCGAGCAGAACGGCGGTGCAGGATCGAACATACGGGTCGGCAATCCCTTCCATCATTCCAAGCTCGGACCAAAGGCTTTCTAACTGAGCAGCTTCGTTCAAAAATCTATCGTTCATTGTTTTTTAACCTTTATTTTTTGCTTGATTGTAAACCAGCGAGGACTCTCATTTGACGGAGATCATCACCAGTAATGGCTTCTGATAATACTGAAGCCGGTTTGTCACCTGGAGGAACTTCTTCGTTATGTTCCGCAATAACTTTTGTTTCCTTGGTAACTTTGTCGCCTCTCCCCGTTACATTCTTAGCCGTTTCCACTCTTGCATTTCTTTCTTCGGTAACTAATTTACCACTAGTTTTTGCAACGCTCTCATTGAGGGACCGAACGCTCTCATTGAGGTGCTTATTCTCTGTGGACAATCTCATATTACGAGCCTCAAGAATACGCTGTTTGCTACGCATATCTTCCAGTGTCTTGAGAACTTCCTCAAGTTTGCTGCTGGTAGCCAGTGTATAATCTTCTTGGCTGATGTAATCAGAAAGGATACTTACAACCTTATCCATTGCAACTTTATGTTCAGCAACGGTCGGGTCATTGAGCATTTCACGTCGGGCTTGCTCGTAAATTTCCTTACCCTTGACGGACAAGAACTCATCGATTTTGTCAATCATATATTCACGCATTTCGTTGAGTTTCTTATCATATTCTTCATAGATTTCGACTTCCAATTTTTCATTCTTGGAGCGTTCTGCCAGGAGCATTTGATAAGCTTCTTCATAACCTTCATCCATAGCTTGTTCAAATTCTGCCTGTTGTGTTTCCAATCTGCCTCGGAGGTCTTGGATAATGGTATAAGCTTCTGAATAGCCAGTCTCGGCAGTTGTTTCAGCCGCCTTAAGTTGATTGGCCAAATCAGCATATGCTTCTTCCAAGTTCTTGTTATACTCTGCATCCAATTCCTTTTTGGATTCTTCGAGCATAGCTTCGACGGCTGGTACAAGTTTACTCGCCTGATCTTCAGGCAATAATTTAGTAAGTGCTTCTAAGACTTTCATGAGCTTAACCTCGCTTTATATTGGTCTGTTGTTTCTTTAATTATTCCGCTTAGGCAAGCAAGAATAAGATCATCACTTATCCTATGTATGCCGCAAGCTTCATTTTTTGGTGGATTATCATAACTTTGCACGAACAAAGTCGATTCTTCCTTACCAACTACCTTCTCTTGGAATGCCGCTGTGGTGCTTGGATCAGCTACTGCATCAAAAGTGATTAAACGATAACTTTCACCAATCACAAGAATTCCGTTTTCATTTACTTTTCCGTTTCCTACGCCACGACTGCTAATTCCGATTCGTACACCGCAATTGATGAGTGATTTAAGCAATTTGCCCATTGGGGTATCAAGGATAACTCCCTCACCCATCAAAGTATTTCCTTCCCACCAAAGTTTCTTGACCATATGTGAACAATTTGAGAAGTGAATAATTGAATCAGTGGGATGGTCACATTCTCCGATGAGTCCACCCACATCAATTACTTCACTCAAACGTTGCACATTTGCCTCTAAAACTTGGCGTGGGTACATTCGTTTATTTTTATTGACAGCTTCGGCTTCCTGAAATTTACCTCTGAATTTCACGAGTTTTATTCCGCCATATTCGGTGGACTCATGTAAATCCATTTCGTTGAGAATGCCATAACCACCGTCACATATTAGGACGTTGTTATAGCTACTCCCAGGAATGCCATGCTCTAATAGTAAATTCATTGAGCCTCCTATTTATCTACAACTAAATCTTCTTCCTTACCACCATTCATCTTATATGAGTCGGGCGTTTCAGCCTTCGGCACATATGGATTCTGGAGGGCAGGCCAAGTATCCGACGAGGACCATTGGCTGGTAGCATCAGAGGCTTTATCTACGCCTTTTTCAGTTCCGGTATAATCACCGAACGGCTTGGGAATATATGGGTTTTTCAATTCAGGATAAGTTTCCCCATTGCCCCAATTCGACCAACTTCGGTTTCTCATTTCATCGGCCAAACCGCCACGATAGCTCTTGCCATCGCTTACGGGAGCGGAATCGCCCCAATCACCGGAGAAGTCAGAAGCGGGTGTGTAGCCCTGTTTGGCTTTTTGGGCCATTGCAGGATGATCGCCCACAACTGTTTGATGTGGTTTGTTAGAAACGGACCACGGACCACCAGCCAAATTGGTTTCAATTAGGTGCATTAGCCACTCAACGGCTTCTTCGACAACTTGAACACTAGGTTCAACTTCTCGTTGAAGAACAGAGGCTAATTCATTAAGATGTCCAGCAGTTGTGACTTTGACCAAATTCTCATTGGATGCTTCATAGATTTTGCGAAGTGTTTCATAAAGATCGGCATAAACAGCCAATTCTCTCTGAACATTCTCATCTACTGTTGGGAAGAATTTGCTGACAATCTCTTGGAAAGCCAAGTATTGATCGCATTCTTCGCACATTTTGGTTCCAGCCAATTTAACAATTTTTTCAACTCTATCGGTATAAACTTCCTGAGCAGTACGAAGAATACCTTCTGCCATGAAGTCACATACTTGATCGTCATAATTTGTAGCGTGAACAGTTTCCAAAGCTACTTTAATCTGCTGAGCCAACTCGGTTTGAGTAAGATAAAGCACATTAGGCCAATTGCTTACGACGTTTTCCAAAGCTTCTTCTAATGCAGTTGCGTCAGAAAGAGCATTTTGGCGTCGAAGATCATTGACTGCTTTGCAGAATTGGGCGTCTTCGGAAAGTCCCTTGGCTGCCCAACGCTTGGTTTGGCAGTCAGTATCCAACATATGATCCCACTGAAGTTGCAGCAATTTCTTCTGATTTGCAGATTCAGTCGTAGGAACTCGAAGGGCAACTACATTGCCATTTTCGTCGTGCTTGACTTGGGTATCACCAAGAACAGGACCATTTTTCTTGAATTCGACATAATCAATAGCATTTTTGCAAAGGACCGACCATTCCTTGACCGCACCCTTGCTTTGCTGAATTGCAAATTCAAGCATTTCATTTCGGCTATTTGTTTCTACGAATTTCTTGTTCTTTTTTGCTTTTTTGCAGCAACCTTCTCGGAAAATACGCTTTGTAGCTGGCAAATTCAGATAGTCGGCAAATAGACTGTCGGCTTTTCCTTTTTGCTCTTCATCTAAAAGAGAGTCCAAAACAGTTCCTAGAATTTCTTTGGACTTGACTTTTTCGCTTTCCTCATCGATTACCAATTGCTCAACGTTCTCGAATGAAACGGCTTCATTTTTGATGGTGTAATTCGCATGAATAAATGTGCCATCGGATGTTTCATAAAGAACATTTTCTGGTCCGTAACAATGAAGGGCTATATTTCCTACCCCTAATGTTTCGGCCAAAATGGGTTGTGCTCCCTTAAGCTCGGCTTCTGCCGTTGATAACGAATCTTTTTGAATCCTTTCAAAAACATCAAAGTTAATGAGCTTTCGTTTCATAATGTTTTAACTCCTAATGTGATTATTTGATTTGGGCAACTTGGCCATAATACGCAAGTATATATGCGGCATGGCTTGATTGTTAAAAACTTTTTCTTAAGTCTATATACCTTATCATAGTTATGCAGGAGCAAGCAAAAAAGCATGAAGAGTTTCAAAAAATACATAAATTTGCGAGAAGGGCTTGCCGACGAGGTAGGAGACCCAGCCGATGCACAGAATGTACAAGAGTTATTTAAGACTGTTTGGAACCGTTATCGAGATTCTTTAATGGACTTTTTAAAGGGCTTAGCCGAAGAAAACGACGATGATGACTTAAAGGCTTTAGTCAATCGACTAGGCGGCGGCGGCAAGGATTTGCCAACCATTTCTAAAGCAGAAGATGACATGCGTCCAGAAGTAGTGCCACCCACTAGTGATAGAGGTTCTGGCGAAAGCGATAATTAACCGAATTATTTTAGCCAAAAATTATTTTGTACACTTCATAAGGATAAATAGTCCTAGAGGTGTTACATGGAAAAGAAAAGCCTAAAAAAAAGAATTCTGTTTGTCTGCAAAAAGCATCATTTGTATGGTCACCACCATCATCATGAAAATAAATGTAGTGGATTATTTAACTCAGCATCATTTGTTGCTAGTTATTTAAGATCACAAGGACATGATGCAAAAGTAATCAATGCTATTGACGGCAATAACGTTGATCGCATTGTGACTGAATTTAATCCACACTTTGTGATTATTGAAGCGTTGTGGATAACTCCTGAAAAAATGCGGGAATTACTCGATATTCCAAGACATAAAAATCGTCTCTGGATCATAAGAATACACAGCAAGCTGACATTTCTAGCTTCTGAAGGAATGGCATTTGAATGGTTTGCTGGTTATCGTGAGCTAATGAAAGCACACAAAAATCTATATGTTGCACCCAACACATCAGAATTAACTGAAGACTTGGAAAATATTTTTAAACTAAGATCAATTTTCTTGCCGAATGTTTACACCAATGAATCTATGAATTTGCTTGAACATGAGCAACACAATGACAATCCACATTTGCACAAACAAGTAATCAATATAGGTTGTTTTGGTGCAATTCGTCCAATGAAAAACATTCTTACCCAAGCCATAGCAGCCGTAGAATTTGCCAAAAATGCCAATCTAGAAGTTCATTTTCACATCAATGCTGGCAGGGTGGAGCAGAATGGAGAAAGTGTTCTTAAAAATCTACGAGCCTTTTTTAACGGTTTACAGCATCATGTTTTGGTGGAGCATCCGTGGTTAGAGTATGAAGAATTTATTCAATTAGTCAAAACTATGGATATTGGAATGCAAGTATCTTTGTGCGAGACATTCAACATTGTAAGTGCTGATTTTGTTTCTAATAAAATTCCTTTAGTAGGCTCTAAAGAAATTAGTTGGCTGCCCGCAATGTTCTGTGCAGATGACACATCTACGAAAGATATTGCCGATCATTTAGAATATGCATGGACACAACCGGGCTACATGTTGAGACATTTGTCCAAAAGAGCTTTGCATGCATACAATACTGATTCCGAAGATAAATGGAATCAAGTGCTTAAAATGTGGTAATTATAACCTAGTCATACAACCATCAAAGTTCTCTAATTCTTTGAACCTATCAATATCGTCAACAATAACAAGTTCTGGGGTTGATTTACTCCAAACTGTTATGCCTAATTTTGGCTTTTCTTCCGAACAATTTACACATGTTTTTGTGTGCAATAATTCCATTCTTTCTAATGGAATTATTGCACCACATTTAATACACTTACTCTTCACTATAATCACGTTCTTCAGTGTCTTGTTCTAAGTCGTAATTTTGAATTTCAAGATCATATTTCTTGATTTCCTCAGGCGTAACTTCAGCGAGAGCCATTCCGCCATTGCCAGATGGTTTCGGATTATTTTGTACGGGGGCTCCTGCGGCTCCTTCTTCTGGCGGCGGCGGTGCTCCACCAGGGGGTTGAGTAAGATCGGGACTTGGGCCACCTGCTTCTGTGCCCATTTGTTGTTCATCATTACTTGGCAATCCCACGCCGAGAAGCTGCGGATTTTGTGCAAGAACCTGGAGTTTGAAGTCTTCCAATTTCTGAATTTTCAAACGAGCCTGCATTCCTGCCGCTTCTTCTTCGGTATATTTAAGAATTCCTGTAAGAATATCGAAGTCAGCCATAATCATCGATCCCTTGAGATTACTAGCCCAACCAATACGATTGTTCATCAACTCTTGTTTGCTAAGTTCTCTATACTCCGAAGGCGGTGTCCAAATGACTTGCAAATCCTCAAAGTCTTCTTTGGGAACTCCACGCAGTTTAAGGTGTGTTGTTATAATTTGTACAACAGCTTTAGAAAAATGAGCCTGTAATCTCTCGATAGTGCGTGCAAAACGCACATTTTGGGAAGAAAGGCTAGTCTTTGTGGCATTAGCATCTTCGGTGGAAAAGTAATTCAACGGGAACTTTAAAGCTGTAAACAATTTGTTGCGGAAATATAATGCATCATCAATTTCGCCAAGGTTTTGAGCACCCTGTAAAGTGTCAATACGAGTGTTGGTAGCATTTGGACGAATAGGCAACCAGTAATCCTCATCAATGGCTGGTGGATGCCAACGTTCTTCAACACTAGAAGCACCAGGACCGCCACCTCGGGATGGGGCTACTTTCTTTTTGCGGAACTGATCCTTGATGCGTTCCATAAAAGCTTCGGCCCTTGCGGGTGACAAAGTGCCCACGTCGATATAAAACACACGTCTTTCAGGGGCTCTTGATAATCGATAAACTACCATAGAGTCTTCCATGAGTCGTAATTGATGTGCAGGCCCTCTGGCTGCTTCGATCAATGAAACACCATAGGGATAAAAAGTACGACGATCATCGCCAATTTTTGTATGCACTATTTGATCGGCAGTAAACCTTACTGCTGTTGCTTGCATTAAATCTGCTTCAGTTGCTTGCGTTACAGGCACTCTAGTAAGGCTTTGATAATCTGGGCCTTCATTAGATTGTTGAAACTCAACCAATTTACCCTTGGTAGTTTCTATGCGATACATGCTATCTGGCGGCAATGGCAAAAGTGCCACAACACCTTTTTTGGGGTTTTCTGCATCGATAACAACTTCAAAGAAGTGATCGCCTTGAATACATGTATTTTTTACATAGTTCCAACCAACTGATGGATCATCGAAATTTAGCATTTCAGGGTGAAAACACAGAAATTCTGCTTCTTCTTTGGCGAATTCATTAGCACAACGGATTTCAAAGATATGTCCATTTTCACCACGTTGGCAATTGTGATAAACAATAGATTCGCCGCAAAAGTTCTTGTGTTTTTCTACCGATAGATCATAAACATCTATTTCTTTCCATTCTTCAACACCAATGACTCTTCTGCAATTTTCTTTCTTGCCCAATTGTCTAAGTTCTTTAAGACTAAATCCTTCTTTTTTCAAAATGCTGCGAAGGGTGTCTCGGTCATGGTGGGTAACTTTAGCCGTTTCCTCAATTGTGGCTCCCGCACACAACATACGCACAATATCTGTTGCTGGAGTTTTTAGAGATTTGCCAGTACGCCATTCGTCAACGAATTGTCTTTCTGTTTTCCAGCCATCAACCAAAGAAAATATGCGTGGGTGTTGATTGGTTTTTAATTTGTCATTAAAATAAAGATTTGGTTGCTCTCTGTAAAAGGGCATCAATTCGTCTCCGAATTGAAGTAGCCCTGTCATTGTCCAATCTCCGTTATGCAATAAAACTCGATGTTCAGGCGTGGCAATAAAATTGGTGCCATCATCTAATTTGATGCGAATAGTACGTGCAGTTTTAACTTTTCTAGCATCATAAGCCCAGCCGATAGTATAGTCTTTTTTGTCTCCATCCCAACAATAAACAAGGAATCTTTCACCTGACTTATTTTCAGCAAGCCATTTAATGGTTTGTGGTCCAAAAAATACTGTATTCACAATCATATGGCCCGCCAAACAAGTTTCATCGGCGTAGGTGTCCATGACTGCTTCTATTTCAGATACTGAACGAAGTCGTTCATATTCCTTGTAACGAGAAATACGATTTGTTACACTGGACAAATCCACAAAATCGTTAGTGTCTCTGAGTTTTATTAAACCTCTGCCGCCGCCCCAAAAACTACCATCTTGTCGAATGTCGGGGATAGCATCAGGTTGCGTGACACCCGCACCCGAGATGTCCTTCTTGGCTCGTGTTTCGATAGGATCATCTCGAAATGCATAATTCCAAATCTTAAATAAGTCTGACCATTTTGGCATAAGTTTACTTTTTCAGCCTATAATTTGTTACTATGATATATAAGAGTTTAAATTACGAAAATGAAAAGAGTTTTATTTCTAGCAAGTCACCCAGGAGCCAATGCGGAACAATTAGCCGCATTGTTGGAGCATAATCAGTGCATACAATTTTATCATACTAACTCCACCTATAAACACCCCTCAGATATAGCTGCTCTCCAGTTGTCGCCACACAAAAACACCACAACTGCCGCCATATATGCCGCCCTGTTACTGGATAACAACAATCTGTCAGGTAGAAGTTTGTATAAATTTTGTCATTTTGTTTATTTTATTTGTGGTCCAAAATTTGCCATTACAGAACTAGTAAAAACTCAAACCATGAAAAACGCTGTTGATCTATATGTTTTAAGAATACGCAGGTTATATGAAATGGCAGTACAATCCCCAGAAGCTGTATTTTTAACATGGGATAACATCCAAGGGGAAAAAGGATTGAATTTGATAGAAAATCATTTCCATCTAAAAACCCCACTACAATATAATCCCGATGGTTTTACAGAACCAAAGGATTGTGTTTTATCAAGCTATTTGCAAGAAGCCGAAGAAGCCTATGAAGGGATAATTTACCGAATGAGACAGCTAAAACACATTAGTCAATGTCAGTGATTAATGTAGGGGTTTGTTTCTCAGCCTTCTTCTTCATGTTGTCAATCTTTTTCTGTTCTTCAGAAATCATGCTGTCTATACCATCAAGCACAGCTTTGGCGTTATCGGGTGTGATAAAGAAGCTGTTCATTTTTGCCCTATAATCTTCTTCTATTGTTATCCTAGATTTTTCTCTTTTGTGTCTCTTGTCTTCGACTTGTTCTATTTCGTTTAATGTGCGTTTTAAATGATATCGAGCATTTTGTAATGCAAAATCATTTGGCAACTCTTTAAGTGCCCTTTCCAACAAAGCCTTTGATTCATCTGTATTATTTTTCATCTGGAATTACCTCAAACAGATCGTCGGGAGCAATATCAACTATTGTGTTGTGATTGTATCTCTCAGATAATGGAATATCTCCCAAGCTTCTTACACTAATTATCTTGACAATTCCATATTTCTCATTTAGCGTTTCTTGCAATGCTGTTTCAAAACTCCATGTTTCCATTTTTGTTCCTATAATTTTATCTTTACTTTTGTGTCATCTTTTGAACTAAATATTATTTCTTTAGCTGCAATTATTTCTCCAGAAAATTCATTAATTCCAATATATTTTTTCCCTTGTCCTTTTTTAACATATGCCAATGTGACATGGGGACAATACGTTGGAAATGAAGATGTGTGTTTTAATTGTTTTAACTTTTTGTTTAACTGATGCAATGATTGCCCTTGCACCTCAATTTTTACCACATCATATTTTGCATCATGTTCAAATATGGATATTTTACCAAGTGTAAATTTTATAGCATTTCCTTTTACTATTTCTTTGACTTCTTCTGACTTAGAGGTGTGTAATCCATATAAAATAGTCACATGTATCTCATTTTCTCTGCCAAAATGACTGCCCTCTTTGTATAATTCCTTTTCTGGAATATGTTTTTTACCCCAAGCAATTATCTTTTTTGCCAAGTGTTGGGGAATATCAACTTGCACGGAAGAATAATCATAACTTGTTCCGTGTTTTTCTAAATATTGTTGCCAAGTTAACATAATGTTTTTTCTTTAAAATATAGCATCCCTTTTTTGCTCTTATCTGCCAACCAAATTACTAAAATATTTTTATGAATTTCCACAAAACTACCACCCGAAAGACTTCAGGAGGTCGTCGTGACGCCTCCTCCAGACAACTGCTTCGCTTTCTTCATCCTCTTTGTCTGTGCCGAAGAAATTAAAAAATGAATCCCGTTCCTCTTCATCTTCTAATAGCATTTCATTCTCAATGCCACGCAACATCTCTTGTTTAATTTGTTCGTAAATATCTGATTTAAATATTTGAGTAGTTTCTTCTGGAATTTGTACACCCACAGGCATATCATGTAACATTTTATCTCTGATACACAAAGCAATGGAAAGAGCCATAATGGAATCGTCATGTTTTCCTTTTAATGCTTCGGCTCGTTTGGCTCTAGGGTTAAATATAAATGTTTTTAATTCTTCTACCAAACGACAACTATTAATGGCCAACGTTCCATTTAATAATTTGTTTTGTACAGCTTCTAAGAAAACAGTTCTATTATTTGGTCCCATTTTTACACCTGGGCGTGGGTCTTTCCCTTTGCCATCGAAATACAAGTTGTCATATCCCAATCCCAAGTGCAAAGCATTAGCAACAGCACATCCTACGCCATTTGATTCAACAACAATTAATGCATGGTTATACATAATGCCTATTCTCTCTAGAACCATTGAAAAAGAATTTGGAGTAATAATATTACTATAAAATTCTGCCACTTGTTCTAATGTTTTCATGTCAATTACATGAAAACAACTACTATCGCCATTTTCTTTTACACCCTCGGCACAGTCAACACCTATAATATAATCATGGGCCTCATGGGGCTCCTCCCACACCCATAATGCACCTCGTTCCCATCCATAGTTTTTTTCACCACGATTAGCCCACTGTTCCATTAAAATTCTTTTAGGAATTCTTTCACGGGTCTCTTCAATCAAGTCACTAATAATGTGAGGCGGAATAAATGTATCACCTGATCCCAAAAAGCTACGCAACACTTCTTGTTGCCAAGCTTTATCGCCCAAGTTGGTTTTAGTTTCAGCAATCCAATCAGGGCGGCAATAGTCAGGATGCTGCCAGTAATCTAAATCAATAACATGGAAGTGGTTTCTTCCCGCTTCCGCAGAGTGATATGTTTCTTCGTACCAATTGCCCAAGCCATTGACGGTGGAAATCACATAGCAAGAACCACCCGTAGCAATTGTGGGATACATGGCTTTCCAGTGAGTTTCCATATCAGGAATAAATGCACCTTCATCAATGATAAGAATTGTGATAGATTTACCACGAGCAGCGTCTGGCGTGTAAAATCTCATAGCACTACCAGTTTCTCCAAATATTTTTTCATGCTTACTTTCGCCATCCATCTTGGGCTTGAGCCAAGAGGGGAGATATTCCAAGGCTCTTTTGCTTACTTCGCCAGCAGCAATAGCTTCACGGTCAGTTTTTGACAAAACCATAATTTGTTGGTCAGTTCTAAACATACAACGCCACAAAGCCCACAAAACGGCAATAGTTGTCAAGCCTCCCTGTCGGAACTTGCTAATAATACAAAATCGATTATTTTCATATTCCTCAATAACTTTTCTTTGATACTTGTAAAGAATACAGGGAATTAAACCATCAATAGGATGGAATATTTTCACGTATTTGTGGCAAAAATATGGAAAACTATTAACACATTTGATAAATTCTTTCATTTGCCGATCTGGACTGAAGGTTTCCGGGTCTTCGGCATAAGAATCAATACCAATGTCTAATTCTAATTTGTCAAATGTATAGAATTGGGAGTATACATCATTCCATTCCTTGGCTTGCACAATTTCCGATACTTTTTGGAATTTATTGTAAAAACCAGGATCGCTGGGGGAACCGATAAACTTTAAATCGGGAATTTTAACTTTACTTCTGATAAATCTGATCTCATCAGAAATATCATTTCGTTCGTTGTCCATAATGGCGGGATCATTATCCATAATTTACTAACCTTTCAAAATATCTATGCATAAAGTTAATAAATTTAGAAAAATGACGTTGACAATTAAAAAATAAAAACTATAATTGTGTTAGGCAAGTACGAAAAAAGGAGAAAGAAATGAAAGAATATCGTATTGTTAGAGCGTTACCCGTGGCTCGCTTTTACTACACTGGCAGCCATTCTCATCCTGTACGGCGAACTGTATTAGTGATTGAGAACCACAAAACCTATTTTACAGGTCATGAAATGCGTGAGGGTTCTGTTGTCAGAACTAAGATTTCTCAGGCCCCCATCAAGAGCTATTCTAAGAGTAAAATAGCCAAGATTGGTCAATGTGGTCTTCGTTTGCGAAAAAGAATTCCACAAAATATGCATACCCACAGCACCTATGAACGACGCAAATTGATAGATTTGGTCACCCGTGGGGTGTAAGTATGCCAAAATATTGGGACGATGAAGACGGTTGGCATGACCGTCTTCATCGTCAGTCAGAAACTGAATTAAAAGAGAAGACAATGAATGCTAATGATTTAAATTTAATGGCTTTTTTGCTCAACAAACTCAACATGACCTATGCTGAAGCTAAAAAAGAATTTTTAAATCAAGCTGAAGTCAAACCAGTTTGTAGGAATATAGAAATTTCCCAGGAATTGGTTGAAGTCATGACAGAACCAATGGCTCAGTTATATCGAGTTATTCCCATTAACTATGAGAATGAAACTAATACATTGACTGTTGCTGCTGCCATTATCAGCAAGTCAATTGAAGAAGAGTTGCAAACTTTTTTGGGATGCAATATTAAAACAGAAATCTATACAGAAGAAGAAATAAACAAGGCTTTGAATCACTACTACAATTTGAGTGGCTGCTGTGATTGTGATTGCTGCTGTGAGCCCTTCGAATTTCCAGATTGCATGGGCAGGGAATTATAGATGCAAAATATTGATCCTGACATCTAAATACCTATAATTGAAACAAACAGGAAGCAAAAATGTCATATTATCAAAACGTTTTTCCACAAGAATTTATAGGTAACTGGGTCTTAGGCGATAGGCAAGCCAGTTTATCTTTTAGATGCCCAGCCAATACAGGTCGGGGCGATGAAGTTGTTCAGAGTTATGGCAATCCGACACTTACAGCCGGTGATCCAACATTCAATCTTTCAGCCAATGATCCTGAAAGCAATGCCACCACCAGTCTGAGAATTTGGTACGCCAGAGATTTTGCCACGGGATTTAAGGGATGGACACAACTAGCAGTTGTTATCGCTGGCCCTGGTGCCACTGTTCCCACAACCGCTGCAACAACCACGCCAACACAAATAGTAGCCAATTTAAATGCTGATACGACTTTTGCCACTATGTTTGTTGCAAGTGTTGGAAATAATGGCAAAAGTATAGTCATTCGACAAGCCATTCCAATAACTCAGTTGAAGTTCTATATTGACAATAGAGCAGCAGAAACCATTTTGTTGTTCAATGCTCGGGCCGGGGTAGCAGAACTTCCCTGCTATTTTGATAGGCACACAATTCGACAAAGATTTGCTTATATTGATGGCATGAATCATTTGATTGATCTTTCTCACGATATTACTAATGTCAGTGTGGCCAATCCTGGTGTAATAACATCTTTGGCTCATGGCTTGGCAAATACTGATCTAATTACCATTGACAATTCCAATTCAACTGGATCACTCGATACAGCCAGTGTTGCAGTGGCAAATGTTACTGCTGACACTTTCACCACAGGTGTTAATGTCACTGTATTGGGTAATTATGGCGTGTGGGCAAGATTAGTAGATTTTAATGTTATTACTAACGCAACCGATAAAAATGGCAATACCTTAGGATATAGTTTAGCTACAACCAAGAGAGATTACCAACTTCTTGCTGGACGTTCTGGAATATTTAATTTCCAAAAAATTACAGTGGATGCAATTGGAACTGGTAGAATTACTAAAATTATTGAATACCCTGCGGGGGCGGTAGCTGGCAACATGGGAAGACTGATCGAATATAAATATACGGATGCTAAAACAAATCCCGATATAATCACCGAAGAGCCTTATGTTTTGACAAACGCTGATTTGGTAACACCACCAGTCGTCTAAGAGCCCATGTCTCTGAATAATATGTGATGTATGCCTTGCATTTTGTATAGTGCATTTGGCTCTTCATTTGTGCGATAATGTTTATCAGTAGAAATATTCATTTCTATTAAAGATGGTTTTATAGGTATTATAATTGGGCTTGAGCTTGAGCTTGAGCTTCCAGCGGCACCACCACTTGAGCTTGAGTTTGAACTGGAGCTTTTGCTTGAGCTTGAACTAGAGCTTTTGCTTGAACTCTTTGAACTGGAGCTTGAGCCTGCTTCAATCACAATGAGTGGTGTGCTTGGATAACCGCCTAGTATATCAAAACTATTATTGGTAATTTTAAAGGCGTATGTACCAATACTTGTAAACTTTAAAGACCACACCCACTCTGCGTACATATTCAAAGTCATATTTACCTGAGTAGCAACACTGTCCATATCATTTTGCGTTCCAAATCCAGCATAAGTACCCTCTGGTGACAATAAAGAGTTGCCTGTTCCTGTACTATCTGTGATATAGTCTGAACGCCAAACAACTACTGGTGTTGCTACTCCAATAGCATAATAATTTGGGCTGTCGATGGGTTTGGAATAATATAAACTTGGGGTAAGAAGAGAGCTTCCTCCACCTGTTGCAGTTGCCAGCTTGATTC
>Ga0172381_10001251_pt1 | contig 30267 bp, 42 predicted proteins | sample Leawel6488metaG_FD_119754 | JGI IMG/M metagenome (GOLD analysis project Ga0172381, IMG submission 119754) | Leachate microbial communities from a municipal landfill in Southern Ontario, Canada - Leachate well 64-88 metaG | ecosystem: Engineered > Solid waste > Landfill > Unclassified | place... | reverse complement strand
TATGAGTATAAGAGAAGAATTTGAAAAAGAAAAAAATGATTGGGACAATACATGTGTTGGCTGTACAGGAGGGAGCGATAAATGTTATAAAAATTGGCTTGAAGCAAAATTACAGCAAGAACGAGAAGCCAATCGGGAGTTGCTGGAAGTAATTAAAGAAAGACGTAATAGGATACTAACGAAAATAAGAAATGCAGTTAATGAAAATTTTGGTTACTGTCCGCCAGATAAATGGTTTGATGAGTTATTAATAGAACGAGATAAGCTTCAACAACTTATTAAAAAACATAGCAAGGAGAATGAAGTATGAATTCAGCAAAGATTTATTTTGACGCAGATGGAAATGAAAGAACTATCTATCAAATGGTAAAAAGTGAACCTGAATGGGCAGCTAATAGGATACAAGAAGGTGAAAAAGCTATAGAGCAATTACAGCAAGAACGTCAAGCTAAGCAGGAGTTGCTGGAAGCATTAGAAAAAATAGCTCAACATGGGAAAGAGGCCGAAAAAGTCTGTGAAATGGGATTTACTACGTTTGAAATAGCTAATAAACTCATAGAAAAACACAAGGAGAAATAAAACATGAAAGTAACAACACATTTTTTAGGAGATTGGGATGCGGGTATATATCCTTGTAGTTATGAAGCCGAAATACCAGAACTGGAAGACAATGAAGATAGGGAAGAAATAAGAAAATATAAGAAAGGTGATTTAAAAAATACAGGAATTACTTATGTTTATATATGATGGAATTAATTAAATATATATTAGAAATTATTCTTGACATATATCAGTTATTTTGTACTATTGTAGTGAGTTTGCTAATATTGTTATATTTTATTGGTAAACGACAATTGAAAAAAATTGATAAGAGAATTTTTCAAAATAGTGAAAATAAAACAATTAATTAAATATTGGATTTATCGTTTTAAATGGTATACTGCCAGGTATATCAATTATTCCTCGCCAGTTCATCTGGACATTGAACTTTCCACGAGATGTAATTTAAACTGTGAATTTTGTTTTAGACAAGATTGTAAATACGAACAAAAAGATATAGATGTTGAATTAGCTATTACTTTATTAGATCAGGCAAAAGCCATAAATGTTAAATCAGTTAAATTTAACTGGCGTGGTGAGGCTACAATCCATTCTAAATTATTGATTATTTTTTTATACGCTAAAAAGCTATGTTTGTATACTATGCTGAATACTAATTTGGCTTTAGATTATGGCAATAATTTATTAGCTAAAATTGCGGATATAGATAATCTTAAAATAAGCATAGACTCGATGAATAAAGAAACTTATGAAAAAATAAGAAAAGGCGCGGATTTTTTAAAAGTAATTAGTAATTTACGATTGTTAGATTTTTTTAGAAGGACAGAAACAAACAAAAGAGAGCCAATCGTTATTAACAGGCGAACTTCAGAATTAACCACAGAATCAAATGAACAATTTATTTGTCAATTAAATCAATTTGGTAAATTTAAATATGATATTCGTCCTGCCATGCCCCGCAATCAAAAACAAATATACCAAGATAAATTAAAAGAAAGAAAAAGAAAATACTGTGCCCAACCATCAAGAAGAATGGTTGTTGATGTAGATGGTAATGTTTGGATGTGCTGCGTGTCTTATAATCAAGACAAGGCTTTATGGTTAGGAAATGTTAAGGAAAAAAGCTTAAAAGAATGTTGGGATTCATCAAAGCGAGCTTTATTAGTTCAAAGTTTAAAGCGAAATATATTTAATAATAATACATGTAAAAACTGTACAAGTGGAGATGCTTATAAGTAGTCAGCGTTCTGGAGAAAACTAAGATAATTGAGCGAGCCACAATTTCTGAGAAAACCAGTTCGCAAGAGCGAGCCAAGGCTAAAGAGAAAACCAGAATGTGAGAGCGAGCCATGGCTGACGAGAAAACCAAAAAAAATGAGCGTATTTTAAAAGGAGTAATATGAAACAAGAAGATGAAAGCATAGGAATAATTGTCACAGTTCGACTTGAATCAAATCGAATACATCAAAAGGCATTGCAGGAAATAAACGGGAAGACTTGTGTAGAAATACTTTTAGATCATGTTATTAATAACAAGTATCAGGTCATAGTCGCAATTCCTGAAGAGGATGCAGGAAACGAAGTTGAACAAATTGCAAAAGCAAAAGGTGTTGAGGTATTTCACGGATCATTCTGCCCGACGCACCGAATGCTTGAAGCTGCGGAGGAATATTGTTTAGATCATATAGTCCGTATAACAGCAGATGATATTCTGATTGATCTTGCGCTTTTATTTCTTCAGATTGATTTTCACATCAAAGGTAATCGTGATTATACCTATATGTCAAGATGCCCTGAAGGTGTGGCAGGTGAAGTAATCAGCGTTGATGCATTAAGGCGATTGGTTCAGGAATTGGGTGATAAATTTACAGAATTTACCAGTTATTATTTAAAAATGCCTGAAAACAACTGGATAGAATACTATCCTCCATTTGAATATCAACATAGCTTTAGACTTACGATGGATTATGAAGAGGATTTAATTTTACTTCGGGTGCTTCATTCTTTACTTAAACGACCGGGGACTTTGGATATTATTAATCTTCTCAAACAAAATAAATATTTACTTCAGATAAATAGACTTCCCAAAGTTTCAGTTTATACAACAGCTTATAACGTTGAACCTTATATTCAGGAGACTCTACAGTCAGTTGCAGATCAGACTTATGAAGATTGGGAATATATAATTATAGATGATTGCAGCACGGACGGGACTTGTCAGAGGATCGCTGAATGGTTAGATGGATTGCATTTTAACGAGAGGAAGAAAATTCAATTTGTTAGAAATTCAGAAAATAAAGGGCAGTCTTATAACTCTAATCGAGCGTTGGAAATGGCAAGAGGAAAATATGTTGCTTGCATTGATGCTGATGATATATTTGAATCGAATGCACTAGAAACAATGTTTAACATACTTGAAGAGAATCATGATGATGTTTGTATGTCCGGTTATGAACGATTAGACAATGAAAGCCGACAATTGGATGAGCGAGTGGAAAGAAACGAGATACATTTAGGCTGCGCTCTTGTTTCCAAAAGAGTAATTAATGAATTGAAATTTAAAGAGGGGATTAGATACAAAATAGGAACTGAATTTCTTGAAAGATTAAAGAAGAATTGTTCTATTGCTTATTATAATGATGTATTATGGTATTATAGACGTAGAGATGGGCAATTGACACAACAGAAAGATCATCCAAATAATATATGATAAAAACATTGGGAGCAATAATGATGTTAATTACAGGCAGTAAGGGTTTTGTAGCTTCAGCATTTATAAAGAGATTAAAATCAGAAGGATATTATGATATTTTAGAATATGATTTGCCTACTTATGATATATTAGAAATCAATAATTTAGAATTGCGTTATCCAATAGATATGATTGTTCATTTTGCAGCCATAGCGGATTTAAATGAATCTTTAGAGAATCAGGATAAAAATTTTGAAGTCAATATTAAAGGTACTTATGAAGTAGCTAAATTTTGTGTTAAGAATAATATTCCTTTAATATTTATTTCCACTTGCTGTGTATATCATTCTATCGATGATGTGATTGATGAAACAACCTTTCCACTTACCAATGAACCTTATGCATGTTCTAAAATGGCAGGTGAATATATCCTTAGGGGACTGCCGGAATTACAGTATTGTATATTGAGAATAGGAACTGTATACGGTGAGGGAATGCGAAGAGAATTATTCAATCGTTTAGCATTTGAAAAAATAATGAATGATGAAAGAATCAAAGTAAATGGAGACGGGACACAAACACGGACATATATTTATATCGATGATTTGATTGACGGGATTTATAAAGCATGTGAAAAATTTAAAGATATTCGGGGAGAAATTATAAATCTTTGCGGGGATGAGCATATTTCGGTTAATCAAACAATGACAACAGCGGCAAAACTTACAGGCAAAAATTATATGGCAGAATACGGATTTAAGCGTTATGGTGATTTTCAAAAAGAAAATGTAAGCATAGAAAAAGCTGAACGATTACTTAGATGGACTCCGCAAATAGATTATAAGACAGGCATGAGGAAAACATACGAATGGCTCAAGACTTGCTTAAAATAAGTATAGAAGCATTTAAATTACAATTATATAAATTTGATTTAGGCGCATTAAAACAAACATTGGATCAAATTTATGAAGCAAAACAGTCTTCTGTTGGTCATTTATATGTAGACACACTTGAAAGAAAAGAAACAGCAATTGAGGCAGAATTGATGCGTAGAGGAATTGCAAGCGCTAAGAATAATCCAGAAGAATATAAAGATTTTAATGAAATGAGATTCAAAAAATTTAGGAAAAAGAGGTTATTTTGATGAGTGCTGAAATTTGGAGAGATATAAATGGATATGAGGGACTTTATCAAATAAGTAATTATGGAAGAGTTAAAAGTTTAGGTGGTCGTCTTGGTGGTTATGTTAAAGATATAATTATGAAGTTGACGCCAGATCAAAAAGGATATTCGAGAGTTAGATTTAGTAAAAATTATAAAAAAGAAACATTTAAAGTTCATCGTTTAGTTGCTAATGGATTTTTATTAAATATAAAAAATAAGCCAATGGTTAATCATAAAGATGGGGAAAAAAATAATAATTATGTACATAATTTAGAATGGGTTAATAATTCAGAAAATAGACTTCATGCTATAAGAAATGAATATATAAAATATCCTAAAGGAGAAAATAGTTATACTCATAAATTAAATAATAAAGATGTTTTTAAAATAAGAGAATTGTTTCAAAACGGAAAGTCAATAAGAGATATTTCTAATGAATTTAATGTAACTTGGCAAAATATAAAATATATAATCGATAGAAAAACATGGAGTCATATATGATTATAGCTGGGCCTTGTAGTTTTGTAACTTTATCTGACAAAAAACAAATTATAGAAACCGCAAATGCTTTAAAAAAATTAATTACACATTTTAGAGTCAAGATATATCTTGGCGGGACGAGAGCAGATAGATATTATGAAGGTGTAGGCAAGAAAGGTCTTCATACGCTTTCTTATATTCAGGATAACATAATGCCGGTTGGAACTGAAATTCAAATTCCTCAACACGTAGCCGAATGTAGCGAATTGAATTATCTGTGGGTAGGCGCAAGGTCGTCAAGGAATTATGCGTTATTACAGTCTCTTTGCACTTTATACAAAGGCGAAATAATGCTTAAACGTGGAATGGATATGACAATTCAGGAGACGATAGATTTATATGATTTGATAGTTGGTAGATATAATCGGTATCCGTATATAATAGAACGAGGTACTGTTAATATAGATAGAGATCAGGAAAGCCGGTGGAGTCCTGATTTAAAGGGTGTTATTCGGATCAAGAATGAAAGACCGGATATATTTGACAGACTGGTAATAGACTGTTCTCATAGTGTAGGCCGGAAAGAATATGTAAGAGATACTTACAAAGCATTTAAAGCGATAGATTGTAAACATTATATGTTTGAAGCAACCATCGATGGTAAGAGTTTAACAGATCAAAGACAGATGTTATCTGTAAAAGAATTAGAGGAGATTATATGCAAATAATTAAATTAGAAAATTGTCCGATATGTGAAGCTTCAGACTGGAAAAGTCTGGATTATTTAAGAGATCAAAGTTACTGGTATGACCGAGATTATCTACTTGATGAACCAGTAGGATTTAAGATTTGTAAAAGCTGTGGATTTGTAACTTATGATTACACCGATGATGAGGAGTTAAAAAGGCGTTATGATGATTTGGTAAAAATAGTTGATATAGGATCGATAATTACAAAGAATCGTAAACTTATTTATCATCAAAAATTTTTGTCAGATATAAAAATCAAAAATAAGGTATTGGATTATGGAGCCGCGACCGGATATTTCCTTAAATATTTGAAAGGTAATTTTAATGTTGTTCCCTTCGGCGTTGAATCAAATGATGTTATGAGAAAATATGCCAAATATGAATATAATATAGAACTTGTAACAGAAATGCCAGATGAGCAGTTTGATTTTATTTCTTGTTATCACACTTTCGAGCATATACAATATCCGGATAAACTTTTACAGCAATTCAGAGATCATTTAACAGACGATGGATATTTATATATGAGCGTACCTCGTATAGTACAGGAAGAAATACTTGACGAATCAAGCGGTACCACGGCGGCGGAATTTGAAGATTTGTATCATCTTAACCATGTTAATCAATTCAGTAAACAAAGCTTCCAGAACATTCTACATAAAATAGGTTTTGAGATTATCAAAGAAGATAATAAACTTTACGGATATACAGTATTATGCAAGAAAGCAGAACCTAAAGAGATAATCAAAGAAAATTATTTGTCGATAGTGTCCGTAATAGAGAAGCAAAAGAAGGCAATGGATCTGTTCAAACAGGAGAAATGGGACGAAGCTGTCAGAACACACAAAGGATATCCTGATGCATGGATTATGAACGCTATTAAGAATTTTAAAGATCTGGCAGAACAGGAGCGAGTGCTTAAGGAAGGATTAGAGGCAACTAATAATCATTATAAGATTAGAAAGCAGTTAGGCTATTTATATCATCAGTGGGACGAGAATAAAGCCAGAGAAAACTTTATAAGTAATCATGTTAAAATTGCCAAGAAATTGTTTGAAGAACTTGCAGAAGAAAAGCCGGGCATGGAAGATTATCTTTATTATCTTGCAATGATAGAAATGAAGTGGTACAAGAACTATGAGAAAGCCAGAGAGTATCTTGAGAAGATTATGGAAATAAATCCGGCTAAGTATTCAGAAATTGTTAATTTGACAGGGCTGATTTGGAAAAGTAAAAATGATTAAATTACTTGTCATATTGTCTATATTTTTATTATCTTGTGAGTATGAAGATAATTGTAAAAATGGACAAAAACAGAAGATTGATGAAGTATGTTATGAATGTGTAAGTGGAGAAATGGAAATTATCGATTGTGCGGAGTGGGGAAATGATTAGAAAAACAAGAGATTTTATAAGTGGTTAAGGCATATAGCGCACTATGAAAAAACTAATATTACTTTTATTATTAACGTCCTGCTCTTTTGATTATGACAATCACTACGCACTACCTAACAGCTTTATTGGCACAGAATGCTACAACGAAGGCGAAGTAATAAAACATACCGTTAATGACTGGTATTATTGTGCAATGTGCTGTGAGAGTGCAGACGGGTTAATGTGGTTTGAAGTAGAATGTGAAGAAATGGAGGAGGAATGAAAAAGATAAACATAAAAGAAACCGAGAGTGGCAAAGAAGATTATAAACAATGAGTAATGCAGGTAGACTATCTAAATGAGTAAAAAAAAGCAATTATCAGATAAACGTCAATTATTTATAGCTGAATATATAGCAAATAATTGTAATGCTACAAAGGCTTATGCTAGTGTATATAGTGTAAATGAAGAATCTGCAAGGCGTGAAGGGTCAAGATTGTTGTCGAATGTTGACATTAAGGCTGAAATTGATAAAGAAATAGATAAGATTTTAGAAGACAAAAAAGCATTAGCTTTACAGGTAGTCAATGAATACAAGAAGCTTGCATTTTCAGATATAAAGAATTATATCAATCCGATTACAGGGGAAAATGTAATTAATGAAAATACAGATACAAGTATTATTGAGAGTATTCAATTTGATATTGTAAAAAAAACAGATAAAGAAGATAAAAATGAATGGCGAGAGAAGTTTAAATTTAAGCTTTATAATAAACAATCCGCATTAGATTCACTTTCTAAATTTATAATTGGATTTTCTGAAAAACATGATTTATCAATTCCCGATGGAATAGAGATAGTATATAAAAACAAAACAAAAAATGCTGAAAAAGATTGAATTTGAATTAATAGGGCATCAGGCAGATTTTGTTAATTCTGCCAAAAGATATTTACTTAATAGTGGGGGCGTAGGATCCGGAAAGACATATTCAATTTGTTTAAAAGCTATGGGATTATGTCAGCTTTATCCTGGTATATTTGGACTTTTAGGAGCGCAAACATATCCATTATTGAGAGATACTACACTTAGAGAATTTATAAATATAGTCCCACCTGAAATAATTAAATCTTATAATAAAACAGAACAGCATTTTAGATTCATGAATGGATCGGAAGTAATATTCCGGTCTTTTGACGATCCTAATAAACTTAAATCTCTAAACCTCGGATTTGCTGGAATTGAGGAAATGACAGATACCACAGAAGAAATATTTAAAATGCTTAGAACAAGAATGAGACAGAAAGGAATGCCGGGATATATATTCGGTGCTACAAATCCGGGAACATTCGGAAACTGGGTATATAAATATTTTATAGAAAATCCGATAGCCAACAGTGACGTTATTTATTCAATAAGCGCCGATAATGATTATCTTCCGGAAGAATATCTTGAAGATTTAAGAGAACTTAAAAAGTCTAATCCTGAATATTATGAAAGAATGGTAATGGGAAAATGGGGAAGTCTTGAAGGTATTATTTATATGCTTACTATGGATCAGAGAGTAAACGAATTACCTGATAAGAAAAAAATACATAGATGGATAGCCGGACTGGATTTTGGATTTGAGCATCCAACTGCATTAGTGATATACGGAATACGTGAAGATACATATTATCAGTATGAGGAAGTGTATCAGCGCAAACTAACAAGTTCGGATATTATAGATATTATAAAGCGTAAAATGCAGGATTATGATATTGATATTATATACTGCGATTCTGCAAGGCCGGAAATCATAGAGGATTTACAAAGGGCGCAAATACCTGCGGAAGCAGCCATAAAAGATGTATTTGACGGCATAATGCATGTTAAGTCAATGATAGGGGATAAGAGGCTTTTTGTAAATAAAGAATGTACTTATACTTTGCGTGAATATGATTCTTATATATGGGATGCCAAGAACACGGTCAAGGAAGTGCCGATAAAAGCTAATGATGATTGCTTTACTGGCAATACAAAGATTAAAACAGCAAGAGGTGGTGTTAAATTAAAAAATATCAAAGAAACAGATTTAGTATTAACAAGAAATGGATATAGAGGCATTTTAAAATTACATAAAAAAGAAAAAGATGTAAGAACTTATAAAATTGGAAATAAAAAAATTATATGTACAGAAGATCATCCTTTTTATTGTTTAAATAAAAAAGACTTTATAAATGTTTCTGACTTGACAGATAAAGATATGCTTTTTATGATAGATAAAAAAGAGGCTTTAAAATGGCAATATCAGAAATTATTATATTTAAAGGAATTAAATTTAGACGATGGCCGGAATCTAAATATGCTAATCATAGAAAGTATTTCACCTGTAATAGCAACTATTTTAAACAAGGCATTAGGACTCTACATCGGGAAATTTGGAAAGACAAATACGGGGATATACCGAAAGGCTTTCAAATACATCATAAAGATGGTGATACGTTTAATAATTCAATTGAAAATTTGGAATGTCTCAAGTCGAATAAACATTTATCAAGTCATGCAAAACAATGGCATAAAGAACATCGTACAGAGAGTAAAATTCATCTTGATTCAATTCGTTCTAAAGCAGTTGAGTGGCATAGGTCGAAAGAAGGCAGAGAATGGCATTCTGAACACGCAAGAGAAGTTTTTAATAAAAGTTCTTACGTTGATGTTAAATGCATCGTTTGTGGATTGGTATTTAAAACGAAACAATTTAAAGCCAACAATATTAAATTCTGCTCTAATAATTGTAAATCAAAACATAGGAGACAATCTGGAAAAGATAATATTATTGTCAGATGCATTGAATGTGGAAAAGAATTTTATACTAATAAATACAGAAAAGGGGTTTATTGTTCAAAGTCCTGTAGTCATAAAGCATATTGGCAAAACAAAAAAAACAATGACATATAATTTAACAGTAATAGGGACTCCTGAATATTATGCTAATGATATATTGGTACACAATTGCATGGATGCGTCCCGGTATGCTTTATATTCAGATAGCCGTAATTTAGGAGTATCGAATATTGAATTAACCGGCACAAGAGAAACGGCGGAACAATGGTAAAATTACTTGACAAAATATTTATATTATGCATATTATAAGTGATGTCTAAACTATCTGGCCAGTGACATCTAATGAAAATAATAACAAAAAGATATTATATGGTGATGGTATGTTTGATTGCAATTTCAAATAGGTAAATTATCATACAATAAAGAAATTCCCCTTCCGGTAGATCAGCTATTAAAATCAGTTACCCTAGCTGATTCTGCTTTATATACACACTATAACATACCCTATTACAACCCTAATAAACTATTCGAGAAACGTGGTGGCTATGGTCTTTTCGATGAGATGAGAGAAGACGATCAGGTATCTGCTGTACTTTCTCTTTTTAAATATATTATACTTGGCGCTGAATGGGACATAGAAACAGATCATGAAAAAGCTAAAGAATTTATAATAAATAATTTCAATAGTCTTAATGAGATTTTTAGTAAGAAACTTTTTGATATGCTTACTTGTATGGATTATGGCTTCAGTTTGACGGAAAAAATATTCAGGCTGGAAGATGGTAAATACTGGTTAGATAATCTCAAAACACGTATGCCTCACAATTTCGAGTTTGTAATCGATGAAAAAGGAAACATTCTTGAAATACAGCAGAGTGTTACCGGGGAAACTCTGCATATTAAACCTGATAAATTTATTCATTTTGCATATCAGGGAGAATTCGATAACCCTTATGGAAAGTCAGCATTAAATCAGGGCGTATACAGGGCTTACTGGTCAAAGAACGCAATTATTAAGTTCTGGAATATATATCTCGAACGGCACGGAATGCCATTTATGTTCGGGACTTATACTAAGGGATCAGGAACCGGAACAATCAATGATTTTTCTAAGGCACTTGAAAACTTACAAGCTAAGACAGTAATGACTGCGCCTGAAGGATTTAAGGTTGATCTTCTTGAAGCTACAAAAGGGACAGATAACTATGAACGTGCTATAGATAAGCATAATATGAGTATAGCGAGAGCTTTACTTGTACCTGATTTACTTGGTCTTAGCGGCGGAGAAACCGGGGGCGGATCTTATTCGCTTGGACAGGAACAATTTAACATGTTTTATATTGTTGTTGATTTTGTGAGAAAGCAAATAGAACGGATGGTAACTCAGAAAATTGTCCAGCCTTTAACATTCTTGAATTTCGGTAAAGATATAAAAGCCGATTTTGTATTTAGAGTAGTAGATCAACAAAAATTAGAAAAGATGATTAATCTATGGTTGCAAGCTGTGAATGGCGGGAAAGTACCGATAACCGATAAACATATTAATTGGTTCTTGCAGAGCATAGAAGCTCCGGAAATAGAACAATCGGAACTTGATGAAATAAACGCAAAGAAAGAAGAAGATCGGGCGGCAATCCAGGGTCAACCTGAAAATGAAGACGATAAAGAAAAAGATCAACTTCCTGAAGAAGAAAAAAAGAAAGAAGAAAAAAAGAAGCTGACTCAATATTCTCAATATTCAAAAAAAGTTGATTTCAAACAGATTGAAAATGAAATGAACGCTATTGAGAATAAGTATAAAGACAAATTAGCCGATCTTTTCAAGTTGTCTATAAACGGTCTTGTAGATGAGATCAAACGCAAACAGATAATAGAGAAAAAGAAATTTTCCGCACTTAAAGATTTAACACTTAAACACCAGACGAGAATTGAACAGACATTAAGACAGATGACAACCGAGGCTTTTATATCCGGCAAAGGATCTGTAACACGGACTTATATTATAAATGATCCTTTAGTACTTAATGACAATCAAGTAGCAGAATGGATTAATGCTTATGCTTATGATACAAGCGCAGCGGAAACACAACGAATATTAAGCACGGTTAAACCCATAGTGACAGAGGGTATCAGATCAGGCGCAGGCGTTAAAGATATAGTTAAAATGATAGATGATGCGCTTAAGGGATATGATACAACTTATGGCAAACATCAAATTGAAACTATTGTAAGAACCGTAACCAGCTCAGGATATAATGAGGGCAGACTTCAGCAATTCGGAAGTATTAAGGATCAAATACAGGCTTATGAATTTAGCGCAGTACTGGATGGACGGACAAGTCCTTTGTGCGAGAGTTTAAACGGTAAAATACTTAAACCGAATGAAGTTAATTTATATAATGCGCCTTTACATTTTAATTGTCGTAGTTTATTGATACCAATTTTTATAGATGAAGAATTTGACGGAAATTTTAACATTCCTGCAGTCAAAAGGACTAAAGGAAATTTTGTTGAATTAATTTAATTACCGGAGTTTAAATAATGGCACTATTAAGTGATGCACAAAAAGTTAAAGATAGTGCGGAGTGTTATCAGTAATGGCTGAAAGTTATGACATATTAGGAATAGATTTTGAAGATGGCGATTTAAATGATTGGGATGCTATTGAAGAAGAAGGTTCTAATACTGTAATTATAGAATCTGCTAGTCCTATTCATGGATCTTATTCAGCTAAATGTACTTTTGATGGCATAAATAATCTTTGTTTTTTACGTAAAGTATTTTCTCCAGAATTAACAGAAATGTATGCACGTTGGTATATAAGATTCCCTACTGGATTTTCAATTGATAGCGGAGCCCTTGGAATTGGAGCATTAGAACCTTCTACAGGGGCTGGAATATGTTATCTTAGATGTAAAATTGCTAATTTATCTTTAGATCGATTATACTATGCAACAGATTCTGGTTATTCTTATGTTTCCACAGATTCGTTTACTTTTCAATTAGATACAGATTATTATATAGAATATTATTTCAAACAATCTTCTGGCGCAGATGATGGAATAGTCGAAGCAAAAATAAATGGTACATCGGTTGCTCTTGTTGAGAATATAGACAATGATACATTATCTGTAAACAGAATAGAGATAGGACAAACATATTCAGCAGTTCCATCTATTGGATCTACAATAATTTTTGACGATTTAATCATAAATAATGCAACAAGCGGATGGCCGGGAGCTTATAGTGATGGTGGCGGTTCAATTGTCCCGGTAATTATGCATCATAGAAAATTGAGGCAATAATGCAAGAATTAAGACAAAGCACAATAGTTGAAATAAAAATAGGCGGTTGTTATGATTCAACTGGTATGACTCTAGATGGTGCGGATGAAGCAGAGATTCTTAAACACAGCGTTACAGCTACGGCAGGGATAGCAGGGACATTAACGGCTATTACAGGATGTGACGGCTGGTATTTACTTACTTTATCGGCTTCGGATACTGATACACTTGGTGAAATGACAATCGTAATTCAGGACGATTCTTTATGTTTGCCTATTTGGAGAGATTATGAAGTAGTTTCACAGAATTATTATGACAGTAAGTACGGATCTGATTCTTTTAAAGTTACATTGGCTAGTGCCGAATATACGACAGTCACAAGTTTTCATGCATCAGTTACCGGTTATTCAACATTTGATCCAACAAGTGATGGTGTTACTCTTACTTCAGCAACATATAATACGGCTACGAGTTTTCATGCAAGCGTGACAGGATATAGTACATTTGATCCGGCTACGGACGGAGTGACGCTATCAAGTGCAGAATATACAACAGTAACATCATTTCATGCAACAGGTTTTAGCACTTTTAATCCTGCTACACAAGGTGTAACACTTAGTTCGGCGATTTATAGTTCTATAGCAGATTTTAAAGCTACAGGATTTTCAACATTTGATCCTGCAACAAGCGGAGTGACTTTATCGAGTGCGTTATATACCGGAATAAATGATTTTAAAGCTGACGTGTCAGGATTAAGTACTTTTGATCCAACGTCTGATGGTGTGTCGTTATCAAGTGCTATTTATACAAGTATAGGAGCTTTTAAATTAACGACAAGTGCAATAATAGCATCTGTTTCAGATGGTGCTTATGATCTTCAGGAAATGATGAGACTTATGTTTGCGGCTTTATGTGGGAAAGTAAGCGGTGGTTCTACTACTACGATAAGTTTTAGAGATTCAGCAGACAGTAAAGACAGAATTGTTGCAACGGTAGATGAGAATGGTAATAGGTCGGCGGTAACATTGGATGCCAGCTAACGGATATTTAAATAATTATTGGCCTGGATTGAGCTGGCCGGGGCAATATTGGCCGGCTTATGGATTGGTAGTTGTAGGATTTAGAGAGCAACTTTATTTTAGTACACCATTGACGAAAAGTTTAAATTTTAGTACTGAATTAATGAAAACAAAAACTTTGAAAACGGATATGACAAAAACTATATCATTTGATACGCCATTATGAAAATTTATGTAGGACAGACAGCATTAAGAATGAACTTCAGTTGCAGTGCTGATATTACTGGATACACGACAACTGTAATTAGCGTATGGAAGCCGAACGGGAGTACGGCAACATGGACGGCAACAGTAAGCGATGTTTCTACAGGAGCTATTTATTATGATGTTGCCACTACTACTATTCTTAATGTGGGCGGCCCCTGGAGGATGCAGCCAAAAATTATTTTTAGTGATGATACGGTTGGCTATGGAGAAACAGCAAATCAAATGATACATAATTTAGGAGAATAATATGGGAGTTAAAGCTACTTCATTTAATGTACCGATAGGAATAGATATTGTAACATACAAACTTTTAGATGGTCAATTTCATCATGTATATACGGCTCATACGATAGCGGGAGCGGCTAATAGCGTAATTGCGATTATTCCTGCGACAGATACGGTTGCGATGGTTGGTGAAATATCGGCGGATGCCGGTGCTAATTTTATAATGTGGGAGAATGCTACTATTACGGCAGCTTCAGGGACTACACTTACAAGTTATAATATGAATCGGAATAATACAGCGAGTATAACTACACAATTTGTCAAGGGCCCGACATGGGCTACCGGATCGGCTGTTAAATTGAGAACTAACGAAATCAATACGACAGTAAGACCTACTATTGTAGAGCCGGGGACTTTTAAAGATGGCAAGTTTTGGATATTGAATGGAAGTTATACTTATATTATGGAAGTAGTAGATACAAGTGCGGCATCTAATACGGTTTTTTGGAATTTGCAAGTAATTGAATATTGATAATAAATAAATGAGAAACAATATATTATAGGAGAATAAGATGGCTCTTACTAATACAATAACAACTTTCAGGTATAATCCATTTACGGGAAAACAGACTGACATAACTCCCGGATGGGAAAGATTGCAGACTACTGCAAGTAAAACAACACTTGGTGCATTTAATATTTTTGCATCCGCTACAGCATCAGATGATTTTATTCTGGATTCGGTTTTAGTAAATTTGTCTCTTGCCTCAGGGAATGCGGATGTCGTTCTTTATGGCGGGACTGATGCATTGTGTCAATTTGCAACACAAGGCGCGACTTCTGATATTGCTACGTTTAGCGTTAATTTCGGGCATGGTCTTACAGTAGGCACAACTACAACCGGTACTGTCAGCATGGCAATTGCAACTGCAAGTTGTACGGCTCGTTTTGTAGCTTTAGGTTGGAGAAAGAAATAATGCCGACTCCAAATGCAGGCGAAAGCAAGGATGATTTTATAAGCCGGTGTATGGCTTATCCTGATTTACAGGATTTGGAACAGGATGCAAGATTCGCACGATGCAATGGATTGTGGGAGAATAAACAAATGAGTGATAAAAATTTTCAGCAGTCCGAAACATTTGATGTTAATGACGTTGAGATTTTTTCAACCGGTAAATGGAACGGCGACAAGTATACCGAGAAAGACCTTGATGATATGGTTGAGGCATACTCCCTGCTGCAACAGGAAATAAAACCATTCCTTAAATTAGGACATGATGATAAACAGGTCTTAATTCAGAAAGACGGTTTGCCGAGTGCGGGATGGATTACAAATCTTAAACGCATGGGTAATAAACTGGTTGCCGATTTTAAGGGGATACCCAGGAAAATAAAAGAACTTATTGAAAAAAAAGCATATGGAAGATTCAGCAGTGAAATTTATTGGGATTTGACACACGGGGGCAAAAAATATCGCAGGGTATTAAAAGCAGTAGCACTTTTAGGTGCTGACACTCCGGCTGTTCAGAATCTTGATGATTTTATAAATTTATATAATGAAAATAAACTTGAATATGGAATTTTAAAAAACTATCATAATCTGGAGTCAGATATGGATGAGCAAATTGTAAAAGACCTTCAGGCGGAAGTTAGGGAATATAAGGATCAGGTAAAATCTTTTGAAGCTGATGTCAAAACTTATAAAGAAGAAAACGACCAGTTAAAAAAAGATAAAACTGAACTTGAAGGGAAAGTTAAGACATTAACGAAAGATATTGAAACAAAAGAACAGGAACAGAAAAAATCAGAAATCAAGCTGTTCATTAACAAGGCAGTCGAAGAAAAGAAAATTCTTCCTTCTCAGGTTGAAAAGTATTCAAAGCTTGCTGAAAGTGATTTTGAATCAGTACAGGATGTTATTAAAAATATGCCTGAACTCGATGTGAATACTGAAGGCGAATCACACAGTACTGAAAAGCCGAAAAAATACGAAGCAATGACCACAGAAGAAAAGGATGAATTTAAAGTTGAAAAAGCTTATGCTCTTATGAAAGACGACAAAGAACTTAACTTCAGAACTGCTCTTGAAATGGTTGAGCAGCAATTAGGAGAATAATATGGCAATTAAAGGCCCAGGCGTTGACATTACCATGAAGGCTGGAGCCAGCGTTTGTACTTCTACGAGTGAATTTCTTTGTGTAGGTGCAGGGGAAACCACTACAAGCGGTAATAGAACCGTTTACGTTACAAACGATAGTACAACCGCAGGTACAGCTAATGCGTTAAATGTTATCGGAATAAATCAGACAAGAGCTATGAGTTCTAATAGTGATTATTGCGCTGTTAGAATTTTTGGCCAGAGTAAAGCTGTATGCGCACATTCAATCACTGAGTTTGCTTATGTATGCGCATATAGAGGAATATCCACTACTACACGTAGAGGACAGATTGAGGCTGTAGGCTTTGCAGAGACTCAGACATCAAATATCACAGCAACTAATTTTACAATCCTTGGAAGGGCATTGGAAAGTGGCTCAACGAACTCGGTAATTGACGTTTTCGTTAATCCTGTTCCTTACCCGGAAAATCATTGTACTTTTAGTGCTACATAGGAGGATACTATGCCAGAAGGAAGTTTAAGTGTAAGCAAAGCCCTACAAAATGTATCTCTACATTTTAAAAATGAAGAATACATTTGGCCGAAAGTATTTGGAGAAGTGCCGGTTAAAAATGAATCTGGTCATTATTGGGTATATACCAAGGATTTCAGACTGGATGAAACATATCGTGCGGATAAAACAGAATCTAACCAGGTTAGCTGGAAAGCTTCAACTGCATCTTATGTAATCGAAAGACATGCACTTAAGGATAGCGTATCACAAAGAGATAGAGACAATTCGGATTTACCGGGTGGTTCTATCGATAATGATACGACTGAATTTCTAACAGATAAGCTGAATTTGAGAATGGAGTATGAAGGACAGAAACTTCTGTTTACTACTACTACATTTTCATCAAATGCGACTTTAACAACTGCTACAAGCTGGAACTATAACACAACTACTTCAGCGCCGATTCAGAATGGCCTGAGTGCTACAGGTTATGTTTTAGCTGTATCCGGAAAAAGAGTAAATAAGGTAGTTACTAATTGGGACGTTCTTGCGGCTCTGAAGGAAAATAACAACGTATATAACAGACTTGCGTATACTAAAGATAAAATGCTTACCGAGCAGATCCTTGCAAGTATGTTTGATGTTGGCGAATTTCTGGTGGGTACTGCATATTACGAAACTAACCAGGAAGGACTTGATGCAACTTCGTCCGCCATTTGGCCTGCAGATGCTCTTTTTATGTATCAGGAGTCTAAACCCGGTATTAAAAAACTTACTACGGCACATATACTTAGAAATAATTATTATGGTATGCCGTATAAAGTAAGTAAATGGTATGAGAAGAGAATAGACGCTGACTGGATAGAAGTTGAGTATAAAGCAACACCGAAGGCAGTATGTACTCTAACAGCTTATCTATTTAAAACAGCAGCATTAATCTAAAGGAGATCAATATGGATACTGAAAATAAAGTCAGCAAACAGGAAATTGCTGAACGAAAGAAAGAAGACGAGAAAGTAACAAAGTTCAATGACGAAACTTACAAAGATAGGAATATAAAGGACGTAAAAACCGAGCGTGAAAAATTTAAAGATGCTAAAGGACACGTAAAAGAAAAAGTCATTGAACATGTTACTTATCGTAACGGCGTGGTAAAAAGTAGATTGACAAGCGTTTATAAAGACGGTAGAGTAATCTATAATGTAGCGTCAAAAACTAAGAAAAGGAAAAGCGCATAATGGCGTATTGTTCTATCACAGCTATATATACTGCTTTACCAAAATTGCCAGATACCAACACGTCAAACGGATACAGTCAGTGTGCTGATGTAATCAATCTGCATATCCGCAGAGCGGACGGTTTGATAAACGGCAAGTGTGCAAGGCGGTACGGTGTACCTTTTGATCCTGTACCGCCTTACATACGCACTCTGGCCGAAGATATAGTATGTTATTATGTGATGAGGTCCTTTTACTCTCAGGACGCCCAAAATAGAAGCGAATATCTGGAAGAATTTAAAGACAAGGCAATTGAAGATTTAAACGCTATTATGAATGGTGATATCGACCTTGTGGATACTTCCGGTTCTGCTGTGCCTGTGCAGGAAGATGAGGTTATCGATAGAGTAAGTTCTAATACTCAAGATTTTCAGCCGTTCTTTGATATTGATAGTCCTTTGAAATGGAAATTTGATGAAGACGCAGAGGACGAAGTAAGTGCTAACCGTTGAAGTACAGGGATTGGCAGTTGTTAAGAAACGATTTAAGCAAATGCAGGAACGATCTAAAATGCCGAAACATGCTATGGATTTAATCGGAGCTAAGGCATGGAAAGATGTATTAAATAGTTTTACAGTAGAACAAGATGAAGACGGAAAAAAATGGAAATCGTTGAAATATCGCAAAGGTCAACCATTGAGAGATACCGGGCGATTAAGAAATTCTATAAGATGGGCTGCGAATAAAGATGAAGCAAGAATATTCACGAAAGTTAAATATGCTAAATATCATGAGTACGGAACAAAAAATATTCCGCAAAGGTCTTTTATGTGGGTATCTGCGAAATTAAGATTAACATTTTTGAAAACTTTGCTTAATTATATAAAAGGTTAACATGGTTAACGAGTTAGACATTAAAAATAGTTTACAAAATTTAATAGTTAAAAATAATACCAATACAAGTTCGTACTATTTAAGCTCAAGTATTACATCTAAAGTAGTTACAATAAGCGGTGCAAGTGCAGAAAGAGTTCCGGTGTTGAATATAAACTATCCTGCTATATTTATAGAACTTGACAGCTTAACGGATAATCACGTAGAAATGGGAATGAGTTCAAGGCGTGATGTAGAACTCGGATTTAAAATAACCTGTGTAAATCATGAAGAAACAATAGCAATTAACAATGCGGAAGATGTGGATAATGATATGATTCAGCTTACTTATAACTTACATAATCTTTTGCGCAATAGCATAAAAGTTTCAAATACAGTAGATTCCTGTCTTGTGACGGGAACAGAATATATAACTGACGAAGGTACTTATAATGCCAGATCGGTTACAACATTAACCGTTAGAAAACGGGGATAATTGAAAAGAGAGGAAATATGTTAAGTCCAAACGAAGTTTTAAAGCAGTCCAAAGGAGCAATGAAGCAATGGGAAAACACATGGCGTTCCCATGCGAAAAGAAACGGAGACATTCTTAAAGATAGAGGATTTTCCAATCAAAGAATTTATGGGCACGGGTTGGGAAAGAAAGCTGTGTGTGTAGCTTATTCACCAAGTCTTGAATATTACGTAGATGAACTCAAGGAAAAGAATGATGCAGTGGACATACTCTGTGTTGATAAGGCTATGGGTTATCTTTTAGACAGGGGGGTAAAACCGGCTTTTGTTTATCTGGCAGATGCAGGAATAGATTATAGTAAATGGTGTAAACCCTGGCTGGATCAGACAAAAGATATATGCCTGATGATGAATGTTACGGCCAATCCTGAATGGGCAGAAAACTGGAAAGGAAAAGTTTTTATGTTTGTTAATCAGGATAATATAAAAACAGAAGAAATATTCGCACCAATAAGCGGCTGCAAGGAATTTGTTAAAGCATCTTCTAATGTGGGAAACAGTGTATTGGTTCACGCAACGTCTTATCTGTTATATGATGAATATTATCTTTTGGGATATGGCTTTTGCTGGGGGCAGAACGATAATTATTATTGTGGAGAGGATTCGGATAAACGCTGGTATATGAATCATCATCAAATTATAGATACAAATGCAGAGATGGTTTGCACGTCTCAGAATTTGCTTTTTAGTGCAAGATGGGTAAGTGATTTTATAAATGCTATTATACTCCCGCAGAAGCGGAAAATATTTAAAGTTGAAAAGGGCGGATTGCTTAATATTCAATATCGAAATTTAACCAGAATGCTTCAGAAAGCAAAACAACGTAAACTTGACCAGAAAGAACTGGATCATGTTATTCAGACAAGATTAGTTCCAATTACCGTCACAGCTAAAGAAGGAGCTGAAAAGCTCAATGAAGTTATAACAAAAAATCAGGTGGTTGATGTTATAGTCAGGACATTACCACAAGATATATTCCAGGAGGTTGCATGAAAATTAAATATGTAGATCACCGGCCTTTGGTTATTCCGTACTTAACATATCACAGAGGAGGCGTAACGCTTCCAAGCGGTGATAATATACTTAAAGTATCGGATAGCGAAGCCAGAAATTTACTGAAAATAAAAAACGGATCGAAATTATGTTTTGAAGAAGTAAAAGAACGATCTATTAAAAAAGAAGATATTATTGAAGAGGTGACAGAAGATGTCGGTAGGTAATGGAACTCCGTTTTTAGGATATGATTCTTTTTTAGGCATAGCGGAAGAATCAACATATAGTTCGGTTCAAACTTCAACTACTTTCATAGAATTTACATCTGAAGGTTTTAAAAAAGAACGGGAAGAGCAGCGCCGGGAAGAAATCAATACAACACGGGATTTTATAAGAAGAATGACCGGAAATGAAACCGTAAGCGGTTCTCTTGAAGCTCCCCTTAACATAGCAGCAGATGGATTTGTGTTTATAATGAAACAGGCTATGGGAGGCACGTGTGCAAGTGCAACACTTGGAGCAGCCGGGGCGTATTCCCATACTTTGTATGCAGGAGATATGGAGAACAACAAAGGGTCTGGAAGCGCGGATGATGTTAAAAGTTTGACTATGACTATACGCAGGGGAGATACGGAAATATGGCAATATAAAGGTATGCGGGTCAACACAATGACTATAAAGGGTGAGGTTGGCTCTCCCATTACAGCATCGTTTGAGTTGATGGGGCGATATGGAACAACGTGCGCGGATTCACTCACTGCGAGTTTCACAAATATAAATCCGCTAAATTTTACCGGTGTGACTTTCGGTACAGGCGCAACAATATCGGCGATTACTACTGAATATATTACAGGATTTGAATTTACTCTTGCTAATAATTTGGCAGAACTCAGAAATCTTGGATCGGCAAATATATACGCATTGCCTCCGGGCAGACGTGATGTCAAACTCAAACTTACACAACAATTTGATACTCTTACGGCTTATAATAGATTCATTCAGAATACTAAAACTGCCATTCAAATACTTATGGATACGGGAGTTACAATGAGCGCAGCGGGATCGACATATTCAATGGCAATTAATGTACCTTGTGCCTTTTTTAATAACGTAACTCCGCAGGTTGGAAGTATTGAGGCATTAAGTCAGGAAATAGACGTAAGCGCAATTAAAGATACTACTACAAGTTATGTATGCCAGCTTACGATTAATAACGCTACGGAACATTATTAGGAGATTTTTATGATATTGAATCTAGACGTATTTGAAGAAAAAATTGAAGAAATTCAGTTAAAGGGAAAAATCTATAAAATACCTTCGGATATTCCGACTATACTTTATTTACAATTGGTAAAAACAAAAGATTTGCCGGCTGGTGAAGGGATGGAAGAAGGCGTTAAAATTATACATAAGATTTTCCAGATTCATCAACCGGATTTATCTTTTGATGAATTTTCCGGCATAATAACAAATAATCAGTATACAGCTATTATTAATTTTTTATTTGCCGGATTAAGTGTTGAAGAGACACAACAGCAATTAGCAGAAATTAGACAATCAATAAAGGACGGAAAAAAAAAGCCACTCCCAGCAGAAAATTAGATATTGATTGTATTGAATTGATTGCTAATTATTGTATGTTTTATAATATTGAACTTACTGAATATAAACGAGTATTGCAAATGAGCCATAGAGTTTTTATTGCGACACTCAACTATAAAAACGAGGTTTTGAAAAAACAAAGTGAAAACATAAGAAATTGGCAACCCAGGAAGAAGTAAAATTAATAATCAAGGCTGTAACCGATCAGGCTGTTAAAGAATTAAAAAAACTTGATGGTCAGATGGATAAACATCTTGATTCTCAGAAAAAAACAGAATCAAGTCTTGGTCGGCTAAAAACAGCATGGATAGCCTCAGCAGCTGCAATAACAGGAGCAATTGTTGTTGTCAACAAAATGATAAATGCCGCATCTGATCTTACCGAACAACAGAATAAATTTAACGTAGTATTTGATGATACCGCCGTATCAATGTCGATAGCGAACAGGGCTATTGAAGAACTAAATGAAAGTTATGCAATGTCCCGCAGAGAAGCTTATGAATATGTAGGTACTTTAGGTAACCTATTGAAGTCTATGGGACAGACTCCTGAAACCGCCGCGCAAATGTCGGGCAGTCTTGTTAAACTTGCTGCTGATTTGGGTTCATTTAACAATGTAGGTACTGAAGAAGTCCTTATTGCGATACGTTCTGCCTTGGTGGGTGAATCAGAACCGATGAGGCGTTTAGGAGTGGATGTCTCTCAGGTCACTCTTCAATTAGAGGCGATGAAGCTCGGAATGTCAGGCAATGTATCACAAATGGATCAATCAACCAAGATGCTTCTGGCTTATCAGGCCATAATGAGGCAGACGACAGACGCACAGGGTGACATGATCCGTACTGCTGATTCGTATGTAAACGTATCAAAAAAACTTGATGCCGTAATGGAGGATTCATCGGCTACATTGGGCGAAAGAATGCTTCCAATCGCAGTAACGCTTAAAAAAGCATTGATTGAATTAATGGAAGGTGTTTCCGGTGGATTACTATTATGGGAAAGGGCTATTGATAACGTAGTTTATTACTGGCTGTATTTACAGGGTCAAGTTCAAAAAGTATTTCTTAATATTAAACTTTTAGCGCTGGAAGCTGCTAAAAATATATCAGATCCGATTATAGAGGGAATGAATGTTGTCATAGCAGGAATGAATAAACTTCCTGGTGTGCATGTTGAAGCAATGAATAAAATGGCAGAGGCCAGCATTGCCTATGTGGAAACTGAAATTGAATTAAACGAAGCTAAACTTGAGGCTCTGCGGGAATATCATGAAAAACGACAGGAAGAGTTAACAATAGATAATGAAACCAAGGAGGAGATAGAAGCTACTCATCAGGAAAATATGTTAAACATTCAGCAATTAATAAATGACAAAAAAGCTGAGATGGATAAAAACAAATCCGTTAAAGAATTGCTAGAAGAAAAGAAAAAACAAAAACAGCTTCTATTAGATCAATTAGCTTATAAGAAAACATCATATCAGATAGATCAGGATTTTTTAAAACTCAAACTGGAACAGCGTGGATTGGACACGGCTAATTATCAAACATGGTCATCTTTCATGATGAATTCACTTAATAAGGATTCAAAATGGCAATTTAATTTATGGAAAGCTTTTGCAATCCAGCAAGCTACAATAAATACTTATTCTGCTGCTATTGCCGGATATAATGCAATGGCCGGAATACCTATTGTGGGACCTGCTCTTGGTGCTGCGGCTGCGGCTGCGGCTATAGCTTTCGGTATAGCTCAAGTATCAAGAATCGCTTCGGCAGATTTTAAGGGAGCAGAAGAAGGCGCTTTAATTAGGGGCGTGCCGGGAACTTCAGGAACTCTTATAAGAGCAGGAGAAAACAATAAAGATGAGGCTATAATCCCGCTTGAAGATTCTGACGTTATGGACAGAATGGGAGGGACTACAGTTAACATATATAATGATACCGCAATAATGGACGATGATTATCCGCAATCAGTTGCGATTAAGATAGATAACGCATTGTATAAACTTAAACAACAAAGGCTTAGTAAGGCATTTGCATGAGCAATATGGAGATTCTTACAACTAATTATCTCAATACCACAACACTTGTCAGTGTTGAATCCGGTACTGATACGGTCAGCAGGTTGTTTAATAGAGATACCTATAATAATTATTATGAATCTTCCGGTTTTAATACTAATACGGCAGGTGTGACAATTGGAGTTACTTTTATACCTGCACAAAATATTTCCAGAATTATTTTACAGGGAATCAATCTTAAAGATTTTACAATTTATTACAATAGTAATTCTGCTAATACTTTTACTTTACTTAACGCGGAAACGACAGTAAGTGACTGGACGGGAAATTCTGACACGGCTCTATATCTTAAATTTGCTACATTAAGTGTAGATTCTGTATGGATAGAATGTACCGGAACGATGGCAGGAGAAGATGAAAAACAAATTGCTCAATTATGGATAAATGATAAGAAATTCGAGTTTGAAAACAACCCTGATTATAAAGGATATAAACCGGATATTGAGATTAAAGAAGTAAGCCATGAAATGTCAGATGGCGGTACTATTAAGTACGCATTCGGTGAAGCCTATGACGCCAAGATCAAACTTGAATATCAATCTGAAACAATGCATGATAATTTATATAATATTTTCAGGACTCGCCAGAGTTTTGTATTTGTACCGTTTCCTACAGGGACTAGCTGGGACGGGGAAAAGATATATGAAGTAAACTGGATAGGCGATTTCGGATTTGAACAACCAGCAGGGAACGATTGGGCTACTCTGGGTTATTCCGGGCAGTTTAGAGTCAAGGGTGTGCCTAAATGAGCATAACGACTGAAATAAAAAAGAACTCAGCTAAGGCATTCAGGCGTATATATCTACGCAGGCGCACGGTAGCAGATTATGAAGCTGACTGGACACAGATACCGAGTAAATACATACGCAATTACGGTAATGTAGAATATGGCATAGAAGACATTAAGATTAATTTTTTTAACTTTTCGGGATATACTTTTAAAGTTGATAACGCCGATGGTTATTTTTCAGACGTCGATGATGATAGAAGTTTTTTTTATACCGCTGCGACAATTCCCAGGACTATGGTAAAAGTAGAAGCTGGATATGAAGCAGACGATGGTACGGAATATCCTACTAACTCAACTTTGTTTATCGGTCTTTTGGGCGGAGATGTAGATTATAATGAAAACAACATAATGGATTTTGCAGCTGATCCGTTATATAAAGTATTTGAGGAGTTTAACGCTAATGCTATTCCAAGTATGAATGGAGCTTATACGGCGAGTGAAATAGTGACTAAGATTAGAGATTATCAGGACGGAAACGCAGTCAGTGTATTTCAGAAATATATAAGCTCAGGAGCGTGGAATATCACGACTACGGCAACGGATTACAATATGAGTACTAACACGACACTTGAAGATTTAAGTTGCTGGGACTTAATGACTAAACTTGCCGAAGCAGAGAACATGATCGTATATATAGACCGGACTGGAGAATTTTACTTTAGAGAAAAATACCCTGCAAATACGACAATGGCATTTCATTTTTCCGGTATTGGAGACACAGACAGGACTTACGGACATAACTTAATGAAGGGAATTTCCAAAAAGAAAAGATATAGTAAAGTTTATAACCGAGTAAGAGTAAAAAATAATAAAGCGGATACGACAACTAGTTGGTATACAAAAGAAGAAGATTGGGATTGGGCTGATTCTACGAGTTCTTTTCTTTACGGTGTTCAAACCTACGAAATAGAAAATGATTTTATTCCTACTGCCACAGCCGAGACAATAGCAAATAATATATATAATCAATATGTTAATCCTAAAGAAGAAGTCCGGGTTAAGTCAAAGTTTGTACCGCATCTTAATTTAAACGATGTAGTAACTTTGACTTATCGTACTAAAACAATAATGGGCGGTTCTTTATGGGGTGATTTTTTATGGGGTTATGGGTTTTTCGGAACTCGATTAGGATATAATATTAATATAGAGAATGAAAGTTTTAAGATTATTAAACTTAAACATGATATTGAAAAATTTTATTCACAGGTTGATATGAGAGAATTATAATGCCATTTATTAAATTAAAAAATTCTACAACAGCAGATGCTACTGATTGTAATAATAATATGTATTGGCTTGGACAGGGCAGTGTTTTGCCAATGGAAGGAGAAGGCTTAGAAAATACTGATTCGGCTTGTGATTTAGGCTCAAGTACGACTACATGGAATAATTCTTATATTGAGAATATTTATTACGATACTATTACCAAAGATTTGCCATCTGCTAAATATTTTAAACATTTACCAACTTTAATTTTAGAAGAAACACTTGCGAATACAGCAACATCAATTCAGTTTGACTTGGGTTTTACTGCAAGCGCATTTCTTTACAGAAGCTTTGTAGTTTATTATTTTTCACCCAGTATATCCGGTGATAATTATTTGAATGTAATAGATTCTACGTTAACAGCATATTATCAAGGATTTCAGTATGGAGCTGATGTTACCTTTACAAAAGGTGGATATATATCTATTTGTGCTCATTTTTTTCTTGGCATTACTTCCGGCGGGTCAATATTTTCAAAAATAAATTTATTGTGGTATGGTGCTCTATCCGGAGTAGGAACTGTAGGAGCTATAATCCCTTATTGTAAAATACATGAAAATTTTATGCAGCTTAATGATGATACTACTGTTTATGCGGTGGGTCATAATGCTGGTTTATGTTATCCCTCTATTGGAATGTGGGCGACTACGTCAACTAAATTAGTATTAACTTTTTGGGCAAGTTCCGGATTAAGTCCGGGAACGCATATTGAAATTTGGGAGGAATAATGTTCCATATATTAGCAGAAAGTACAACAGCAGATGCAAATGATTTAAATGATAACTGGAAACATATTGCAGATGGTGATAGATTGCCGAGAGATGGAAATAGTTTAACTGTTGCAGATGCAACTTATGACTTAGGAAGTTCAACGACAACATGGAATAATTTATTTTGTAATAATTTAAATATTTCTCAGACATTAACAACGGCAGACAAAAGCTTATGGATTCCTATTTGGGAAGGAATGACTGTTACAGCTTTAGGTGGAGGTTTTTATAAACTGGATATTTCCGGTTTAAACGGCGATGAAGATTTAGAATATAGATTTAAGTTTAAAAGCAATGTTACGTGGACACCTTTAATGTATTTTAATGGGGACAGTTCTGCATCTTACGGTATGCAATTATTAGAAACAGGTTATATAAATGGGGCTAATCAAACACAAACAGCTATTAGAATAACATCAAGTACAGCAATATATTTTTCATTGAACAGTGGGACATCTGTGTATGTAGGGCATTGGGATTTTACTATAAATGCAAAAACCGGAATGCCAAGAATGATAATTGGTGATTGGTCATATGTTGATTTCCAAGCATGGATCAATATTGGCAACGTATCAGGTGTATGGAATAATACATCTGATACATTAACATCAATACAAATTATATGCCAAATACCCATAAGCCAAATTTTATTTCAATTGTGGAAACGGGGTTGAAATATTATAAAAAGAGTATTATATTAAAAATGAATATTGAAAACAAAAGGAGAAAAAAAATGAAAAGATTAATTTTAGCTTTATTGTTAATTGGTTCGTGTACTTCTGGGGAAATTGATGAGATTGATCCAAGCTTAGACTTAATAATTACGGATTGGAATCAAATTTTTATCGATGTTGATTCTGATGGTATAAATGATGGATTTCTTTTTAATGTTACTTTCAGAGTTATAAATAATGGCGGTTATGCCTTTGATAGTTTAGAGGCTTGGATTGCCATTAAATACGAGAATGAAGTTATAGAAATTATTGAGACTGGAGATTGTATGGCATATAATGTTGGAAATTTTTCTTTAACTCGATATATTGAAAACATCTTTATAATAAATGATGTATATTTTGAAGATTATTATTGGGAATAAATGGCATATACTTTATTTGAAAAAGGACATACTGTTTCCGCAGTAGATTTTGACAATAACTACAAATGGGTAGGACAGGGACATTTATTGCCTAAGGGTGGGGCTTTTCTTGAAGAAACTACCGGTGCTTATGATCTTGGCTCTGATACTTACAGATGGAATAATGTTCATGTTCAAAATTTAGAAATTCAATCAGGTGGCGAGGTTCAGCATTGCATGAATTTGATCGCTGAGGCTACTCTGACATCCACAGCGACATCTATTGAGTTTACAGGACTTAACGGAGAGACTGATGAGATTTATGAGATTATTTGTAATATAAAAATGAATACATCAGGGGCTAATTATTTATATTTAAATAGTGATAGTACAACTAATAATTATGGATATCAATATTTTATTGGATATTCTACAACTGTAAGTGCTAATCGTGCCATGTCTTCCCTCGGAATACGTATAGGTAAAGCTAATTCTACGACTACAATATATAATAAATTACATCTAATATGTTATGCTAAAAATAGTGTTAAATTATTTTTAAATAATGAATTACGATCAGTTATAAATACATATGTTGGATATTGTATAAAATGGGGTTATGTTTGGAATAATTCAGCAACATTAACAAGTATGAAATTTATAGGAAGTTTTGATCCTGATACTAATATTCAATTATGGACAAAAAAATGATAGAACAATGGAAAGATATTAAAAGTTATGAAGGGAAATACGCTATTTCTAATTATGGCAATGTTAAGATTTTAACATGTAAAAGAAAGGCTTACATTGGGAAATATTTAAAATATTGCAATGATAAAGATGGATATGCTTTAGTTAATTTATATAAAAATGGAAAACAAAAATCACAAAAAGTACATAAATTAGTAGCTTTACATTTTATTTTAAATTTAAAAAATAAACCTATAATAAACCATAAAGATGGAAATAAATGGAACAATCATATTAATAATTTAGAATGGTGTACTTATTCAGAGAATAATTTTCATGCTTATAAGAATGGACTAATGAAAGGAATGAAAGGTGAAAATCATCCGAACGCAATATTAAAAGAATCTGATGTAAAAATAATAAGAAGTTCAAAATTGGATAATAAAACATTAAGCACTATTTTCAATATTAGTGAAAAGTATATATATAATATTAAAAATAATTTAAGATGGAGTCATGTATTATGAAAGTATATACAGAAACAGATAATCTTGGTGAACATAAAGTAATAGATAAAGAAAATGGTGTAAAAATTCGCATACTCAGGAAACCTTCTGAAGAATATAAAGCTAAACTTCAAGCAAGAGCAGAAAAGGAAAAAGAACGGATGGCAAAAGAAAAAATTGAACAAGACAGAAATAAATTGATAACACAGCGTATGAGAGAAATTGCTGAAAGAGAATTGAAAAACGAAGGTAAAATAGAGGAGTAAACATGTGGCTTATGATGTTACAGCACACCTTGAAACTGCGCTTAAAATGTTCGTATATGACTTTTCTGGCAAACCGGAAGTTGCAGCAGATAGAGCAAAAGAGGCGCTTAGAAACGCTATTGAATTCACATTCCCTTACAATGGAGATGGAAAACTGTGGCGCAAGAAATTCTTGAAAGTTTTAACAGGAGGAGGACGTGCCGAATGATGCTGGTGTATCTATCCCGACTACTGTTTGGCTTGGGATTATTAGTCTTATTGGCATCCTTATTACCGTTATTGGCTTCTTTTTAACTAAGTTCTTTAAGGGTGTTGAAGAAAAGTTTGATATTTTGTTTAAATGTAAAAGACATG
>Ga0172381_10001249_pt1 | contig 30292 bp, 36 predicted proteins | sample Leawel6488metaG_FD_119754 | JGI IMG/M metagenome (GOLD analysis project Ga0172381, IMG submission 119754) | Leachate microbial communities from a municipal landfill in Southern Ontario, Canada - Leachate well 64-88 metaG | ecosystem: Engineered > Solid waste > Landfill > Unclassified | place... | reverse complement strand
CTGTAAATTTAACATGGCGATAACTGGGTTATCGGCCGATTCGGTGATATTAAACTCTAGGGCCGTCCCGTACCAAGTTTTACCGTCCCGAAAGACAATACACCGAACTGCACCTTTTTGAGGAGTATTCATAGGTTAATTATTACCTAGATGAGAGAAATTTGCAAACGAGAGAACTTAACGTTTTTTAAACGGAAAACCAATCGCTTTGAAGAAGGCGAGGGCAGATTTTTTGTCTTTGGCAGTGGTAACAATCGTGATCGCTAGACCGAACACATCCCTCAATTCTTCGTCCGCGGTTTGGGGGAAGACAGTGTGCTCTTTAATCGGTAAAGTCAGATTACCCACCTGATCCACAATTTTAGGGTCATAACCCTTGAAGTCGCGAATACGCGGAATCGCCACGTTGAGCAAGAGATCTAAGAAGCTATACATTCGCGGACCGCGTAAAGTAACGGCATAACCCACGACATCCCCCTCACGGACCTTGAAGCTGGCAATCGATTTCTTCGCTCCGCGCGGAGCTGGCTTTTGACCGGTAATTTTGGCTAAACGGCTTTCTACCACCTCATTACGCTTCTTATCTTTGGCCTTACCGGTACCCGAATTAACCACCACCTTAACCAAACGAGGCAAGGCAATCGCATTCTTCACCCCCAGCTCTTTTTTAAGCTCGGGCGCAACTTTTTCAATTTTTTCTTTTAGTTTAATCATGGCGTTAAAAATTATTCTAATTATTTTAATTATTCTAATTTCTAATTGGGAATTTCGAATTTATTTAGGTTAATTAAGTTAATTAGAAATTAGGTTAATTTTCTAGATCTCCTTCCCACATTTTTTACAAACTCGCACTTTCTTTTTCGCCGTAATTTTCGCGCCAATTCTCACCCCCTGTTTACAACTCGGGCAATAAAGCAAAACATTAGAAAGATGAATTGGATGGGGAACTTCAACCATTTGACCCTTCTCACCCTGTTTGCGTGGTCGTTGATGTTTCTTTTTGACATTCACCCCCTCCACCAAGACTTTGTCAGATTCACGATAAAGACGCAAAACTTTGCTTTGTTTCCCTCGGTCCTTCCCGGCAATCACTATTACATTGTCATTCTTTTTGATATTCATATTTCTTAAATTATTCTAATTGCTCTAATTATTCTAATTTCTAACATTGGAAATTTGGGGTTTGTTTAGGTTAATTAAGTTAATTAGAAATTAGGTTAATTTTCTATACTATCTCTGGCGCCAACGACGCAATTTTCTGATAACCCCGCTCGGCAATTTCGCGCGGGATGGGCCCAAAGATCCGACCGCCCCGTGGTTCCAATTTGCCCTTTTCTAAAATCACCACGGCATTCTCGTCAAAACAAAGATACGAGCCGTCAGCCCGACGAAACGGACTTCGTTGACGAACGACAATCGCCCGCAAAACCTCCTTTTTCTTCGTTGCCTTGCGTGGTTCAGCCACCTGAACCGACAAAACCACCAAATCACCGATCCGCGCATAACGCTTCTTCGAACCGCCCAACACCTTAAAGACCCGCCCGATCTTGGCCCCGGTGTTATCTGCGATTTTTACAATGGTTTGTGGTTGAATCATATTTTTAGTATTTAGTATATAGGGATTAGTATCTAGTATTTAGGGTAAATGATATTAAACAACTTCGAAATGCTTATCCTTAGATAATGGTCGACACTCGCGGATCGTCACTTCGTCCCCCAATTTAGCCTTACCCATTTCATCATGAGCCTTATACTTTTTCGACAAATTAAAGTATTTGCCATATTTGGGATGTTTGACAAAACGCTTAACCTCCACCACCACGGTCTTGGCCATTTTGTCGGACACGACCGTCCCCTTCAAAATCTTTCGACTATTATCTTGTTTGTTATTTTCGTTTTTCATATTTTTTTGCCTATTGCTTACTTGCTTACTTGCTTACTTGCTTACCATTATTCAAATTTGTCAAAATCCGAGCAATGTCTCGACGGGTATTCTTACCCTCTTTCACATTCTTGGTTCGACTGCCCGAAATACCGAACTTGAATTTCGACAAAACCTCCCGCTTTTCAATTAGCAATTTCTTCAATTCGGCTTCTGATTTAGTTTTTAAATCTAATTTTTTCATATTGTTGTTTTATTCGTAGATTCGCAGGTATTCGTAGATTAGTATCGCACTACCGACTAACGATCTTCGTCTTAATGGGCAATTTGGCGCCAGCCTTACGCAAGGCCTCGCGCGCAATCTCATTAGTCAAACCGTCAACCTCAAAAATCAATCGGCCGGGCCAAACCTGAACCTGATAACCCTGCGGGTCACCCTTACCTTTACCCATGCCCACTTCAGCCGCTTTGGCCGTATAAGGCATATCAGGAAAAACGCGAATCCACAACTTACCAGTCTTATGCATTTGGCGAGCAATCGTTTTGCGACCAGCTTCTAATTGATTAGAGCGAATCCGGCCAGCCGTCTCCGCCTTCAACCCAAAATTACCAAAAGACAAGGTTGTCCCCCGAGTCGCTAATTTGGCCTTTTTCGGATTACTCCGCAAGGTTTGCCATTTTCTGAATTTTACTTTTTTCGGGATTAACATGGTATTTATTTTATAGTGAGCTGGTTGAATTATTCTTATCAGCCTCGAAAATCTCGCCTCGATAAATCCAGACCTTGATCCCAATCACGCCGTAATACATATAGGCCTTCTCCCGAGCGAAATCAATATCGGCGCGCAAAGTCTGAAGCGGAATTTGCCCTTTCTTGAGCGATTCGGTTCGGCTCATATCGGCGCCCCCCAAACGACCCGAGAGGGTCACCTTGATCCCCTTCACGTTGCGACTAGCCGAGACCTTCTCAATTGTCTGACGCAAAACCCGACGAAAAGCTAAACGCTTTTCCAACCCTTCAGCGATCATGTAAGCCACAATGGCGGCGTGCGATTCGGGATCCTTAACCTCTTCAACGTCAATCGTGATATTTTTGGGCAACGGCAATTTGGTTCGGCGTAATTCGGTCAAAACCTCCGCCTTCAATTTAGTAATCCCATCTCCCCCCCGGCCAATAATCATGCCCGGTCGCGATGTTTTGATAACCAACCGATACAGAGCTGAACCACGTTCAATCTCGATACTATCAACATAATGACCGCGCAATCGTTTGGTCAAAAATTCGCGCAATAAAACATCGGTCTTCAAAAAATCGCGGTAATTTTTACCCAGCCCAAACCAGCGTGATTGCCAATCACGAATAATGGTGAGTCGATGAGCATAAGGATGAACGCGGTGGGTCATGATATTAGTATTTAGGGGTTAGTATTTGGGGATTTCGCCTCTAATTCGACCTCAACATTACTCAACCGGTGACGAATCGGAAAAGCTCGGCCGTGGGAGACTGGCTGGAAACGACGAATCACATTACCTTTATCAACCGTAATATTTTTGATATACAAATCAGCCTCATCTTTTTTGAAATTGGTTTTAGCATTGGCCACCGCTGAGAGCACCAGTTTCTTGATCGGCGCTGACGCTTTCTTAATTACAAAATCAAGATCGGCCAGAGCTTGGGTCACCGGCTTACCCTTAATCGCCTCCGTGACTAAACGAGTGCGACGAGGTGATTGATGAAGATTTTTTAGTGAAGCTTTCATATCTTGAAAATTGTTCTAATTGATCTAATTATTCTAATTTCTAAATAATTTCTAATGACATAATTTCTAAATTTGGGATTTGGGATTTATTTAGGTTAATTAGGTTAATTAAAAATTAGGTTAATTCTACTATTATTTCTTAGCCGTATCCGTCGTTGTCGCTTTCGCCGCTTGCGCCGCCGCAATCTCGGATTCCTTCTTCTTGGCCTCAATTTCCTTCTGCATCTTACCGCCGTGTTTAGTAAACTTACGAGTCGGCGAGAATTCGCCCAAACGATGACCCACCATCTCTTCCATCACCAAAACTTCAACATGACTGCGACCATTATGCACACCAAAAGTGAAGCCCACCATCTCGGGGCTAATTTGACTGCGTCGGGCCCAAGTTTTAACCACGTCAGATTCGCTCGGCTTTTTACCAGCGATTTTCTTGAGCAATTTGGCGTCCACATAGGGACCTTTAGCTAATGACCTTGACATACACTATTTTAACCGCCCATTGAAGCAGACTCCCTGTCCGCCCTGATGAGCTGGAGTTATCATAGCAAAATAAGGGGAGATGTCAAACAAAACTAATAACTAATTTTTGGAGTGTCAAACATCCGATGTTTAACACTCTCGGCGAAGTTTATCGTAATCCTCAACCGTTAGGTCGATCTGATTTAAAATTAGCCGAATTAAAGAGGTGTCGAGCGTTTTTCGAGAATGTTTGGGAACAATCGTATTTTTGCCGGTTTGTCCGCAATGCCAAAAGTAGTGGCTACCTTTGACTCGGATAAGCGAAAAACCCAACCTCTTGAGAATTTTCATCATCTTGGTTGATGAAACTGGAACAAGCTTGGGCATTTTTAACCTTGTTTACCTTATTGGCAGGCTAATTCAAAAGTCTTAACCCGAGCGAGACTTCGAGGCATTACCTTTTGACCAAGAGATTTCTTTGCCTCCAGATACAAGCCAATCGCTTCCTCTAAATTGCGTTCCAAAACATTTAAACTCTTGGCTTGAGTATGACAACCAGGGAGAGCGGGAACGCTACCGATATAATAACCGTCTTCCCCTTTCTCAATAATCGCCATAAGTTTAGGATTCTTTTTCATTATCTTAATGGTAACGCAAACATAATCAAAAATCAAACAGCTAAGCGAGGCCTCGTTCAGTTAAACAACGCAGGCTAAGCGCCTTTAGCGCTTTTTGCCCACTTTGCGACGAGAGGCAATAAGGTGATTGGAATATTTCTTCGGGTGACGAGTTTTGCGACCGCCGGTGACCTTACCCCACTTCGTCTTCGGACGCTTGGTGCCACGACCCTGAACGCCTTCACCACCACCGTAGGGGTGATCCACTGGATTCATCGCGGTACCGCGAACAGTTGGTCGGATACCGAGCCAACGCGAGCGACCCGCTTTGCCCAAATTAACCAATTTGTGTTCGTCATTAGACACTTCACCAATCGAGGCCCAACTCTTGTCGATAATTTTGCGAATTTCACTCGAAGGCATTTTGACCGAGGTGTAACCAGCATCATGCGAAACCACTTCAGCGTAAGAACCGGCCGAACGCACCAATTTGGCCCCACTCCCCGGCTTCACTTCAAGATTAAAAATGAAGGTGCCCACCGGAATTTTGAATAACGGCAAACGATTACCCGGTTTAATGCCGGCGGTTTCGGCCGTCAAAATTATCCCACCCACTTTAATCGCCTTAGGTAAAAGATGGTAACGGCGTTCGCCATCGCGATAGCAAACTAGGGCGATGAAGCCGGAGCGGTTGGGGTCATACTCCACTGTCTCTACCTTAGCGGGAATGTCAATTTTGTTATAAGAAAAATCGATCTCGCGATAAAGTCGCTTGTGGCCACCGCCTTTATGACGAACCGTAATTCGCCCGTCGCTATTACGACCGACATGGCGCTTACCGCCCACCGTTAGAGGTTTATGAGGTTCGCTCGTCGTCAAATGCTTTCGATAATCAATCGAAACTAATTGGCGACGCGATGGGGTTGTTGGTTGGTATTTCTTCATATTTTTATTTTTTTATTCGTAGATTCGCATGTATTCGTAAATTGGCATCGCATTAAACTATTTCTATTTTGTCACCCGCCTTTAAATAAACAACCGCTTTCTTAACCCCCGGCCGGCTCCCACGAATCCCGCGTTTGAAAGTTTTTTTCGAGGGCAAATTAACAATATTGATTTTAACCAGCGTCACTTTGTATTTGGCCACAAAAGACTCCTTAATCGTCCCCTTCGTTGCCCCACCATCGACGACAAAAACATAAGCTCCACGCTCACTAAGGGCCGTCGATTTTTCAGTAATGCGAGGTGAACGCAAGACCAAAGTGTTATTTAATTGTTTACCGATTTTTGACATGATTATTTATGGTGATTTATACTGAGTTTATCGAAGTAGCGAGTCGAACTATTTTTCTTGAGCGCGAGATTTCAAAACCGTTAAGCTCTCGCCTGGTTTAGTAATGACCAGATATTTATAATTCAACAAATCTAAAATATTTAAATTGTGGAGATCCGCGACTTGAGCGCTAGGAATATTACTAAAACTCCGTTTGGCCGACTGATCGTCTTGGGGCCAAGTTACAAGGGCGCGCTTACCCTTCTTGTAATTAATCTTGGCAAAACCAGCCTTGGCCAAATTATTAAGATAAATTTGGGCCTGCTTAGTTTTAGCTTCGGTCAAGGGTAAATCTTGAACAAAAATTATTTCGCCCTCTTTGAGCTTGCGAGACAAAACCGTCAAAAAAGCCTTGGCGCGCATTTTCTTATTAACCTTTTGGCTATAATTTTTCTCGGCTCTCGGGCCATGGGTGACACCACCCCCCACCCAAATCGGGGAACGCGAGGAACCATGACGGGCACGACCGGTCCCCTTCTGACGATAAGGTTTCTTGCCACCACCACTCACTTGGGCTCGATCCTTGGTGTCAGCCGTCACTCGGCGAGCATTCGCTTGGAGCGCTACCGCCACCTGATAGACCAGGTCATCATTCCACTTCACGCCAAAAATCGCTTCTGGCAAATTAGTCTGGCCGGCTTCTTTCCCCTCTGAATTGTAGATTTTGGCTTCAATCATGTTTTTAAACTTACCTGCTTACTTGCTGATTATCTCTACTAGCGTTCCTTTGCGACCAGGCACGGCGCCCCGAATAAATAATTGATTATTTTCTTTATCAACTCGGGCCACAACCACATTCTTAATGGTGATTCGCTCGCCACCCATCCGACCAGCCATTCGCATCCCGGGGAAGACCCGTTGCTTACCACCAGCCCCAATCGAGCCCGGCTCGCGTTCAGAGTGTTTCTGACCGTGACTGCGACGACCACCTTTGAAGCCGTGACGCTTAACCACCCCTTGAAAGCCCTTACCCTTAGAAATGGAGCTAACGATAACTTCATCCCCCTCGGCAAAAGTCGAGACATCAATCATCTCACCCACGCCGGTTTCTGGCAAAGCACTAGTTTTATTATTAAATTCTCGGATGAAAGCGAAGCCCTGCTCGCGCTCAGCCAAAGCCTTTTTAACTAAACCACGCTGAGGTTTATTTAAATTAGAGAGTCGGCGATTATTATAACCAACCACTAGTGAGTCATACTTACCTTCCTTTCCCGTCTTCTTCGCCTCAAGCACATAGATTGGCCCAGCCGAAATAACCGTCCCCGGGACAACCTTGCCCGACTCGTCAAAAAGTTGAGTCATTTTCTCCTTTTGGCCAAGAATAAATTTCATAAAGGTAAAAATAATAGCTCGTTTGAGCTTTGATTTATATTAACAGAATACCGTTTAAAGTCAATTATCTTGGAGTTGAGGACCCAGTTTGAGCCATCGTCGAGGTGCTAGAAAATTCAGAGCTGACGGCCATGTTAACATTCGCCAGATTCGAGTTCGAGCTATTAAGCCGATTGGGTGATAATAAATAAGCCAACCCGCCCACCACGAGAATCAAGACAATCAAGATGGCCGAAGAGAAATCTTTAAACATCCCCCTGATTATACATCTCTAAAGCTCAAACGCAAACTCCCGCCGAGCTTAGCTCGGCGGGAGTTTGCTTCTACTTTTTTGTTGTTTGTTAACTCTAAAGCATTTTTACATCGATATTCACCCCACTTGGCAAATTGATATTCGTGAGGCTCTCAATCAATTTGGGCGAAGGGTTGGAGATATCAATTAGGCGTTTGTGAACACGCATCTCAAATTGCTCTCGCGAATTCTTATCGATAAAAGAACTGCGGTTGACCGTATATTTCTTGATTTCGGTCGGCAACGGAATTGGCCCCTCAATCTGACCATCATAACGAGCCGCGGTATCCACAATCTGCTTAACGCTGGCATCCAAGACCTTGTGCTCGTAGGCTGAAATGCGAATTCGCAACTTAGCGACTTCTTTCGCCTCCTCCTTCTTAGCTCGAGGTTTGGTGGTCTTTTTGGGTTTAGCTTTTGTTTCCGTTTCCATATTTTTTTAATGAGCGAATCTGATTTGATTAGCTGAGACTTAGGCCGTGATCTTAGTGACCACCCCAGCCCCGACGGTCTTGCCACCCTCGCGGATAGCGAAACGATGCTTTTCTTCCAAAGCGACCGGAGCGATTAATTTGACATTAACATTAACAGTATCACCGGGCATCACCATTTTAACATCCTCTGGCAAAATCACCTCACCCGTTACGTCAGTGGTGCGAATATAGAATTGGGGCTTGTAACCAGCAAAGAACGGGGTATGGCGACCGCCTTCCTCCTTGGTCAAAACATAAACTTCGGCGGTAAATTCGGTATGAGGCGTAATCGAACCTGGTTTGGCCAAAACTTGGCCCCGAGTCACATCCTCCTTCTTCAAACCGCGCAAGAGAATACCAGCGTTGTCGCCCGCCATCCCCTCATCAAGCTGTTTGTTGAACATCTCGATACCAGTAATGGTGGTTTTGATCGTCGGTTTAAGGCCAACAATTTCGATTTCTTCACCCACCTTGACTTTACCGCGTTCGATTCGGCCGGTAACGACCGTCCCGCGACCTTCAATTGAGAAGATGTCTTCGATTGGCATCAAGAATGGCTTTTCTACCTCACGAACTGGATCAGGAATATATTCATCCATAGCCGTCACGAGCTCCATAATCTTCTTGGCCCACTCGTCATCAAGCGATTTAGCGTCAAGAGCTTTAAGGGCGGAGCCACGGATAACTGGGGTATTGGCGCCGTCAAAACCTTGTTTGGTCAAAAGTTCGCGCACTTCTTCCTCAACCATATCAATTAATTCTTTGTCGCTATCAGGAATCATGTCTACCTTATTGATGAAGACGATAATTTTCGGCACACCAACTTGGCGAGCCAAAAGAATATGCTCACGCGTTTGAGGCATCAAACCGTCAGTCGCGGCCACCACAATCACGGCCCCGTCCATCTGGGCAGCCCCAGTAATCATATTTTTGATATAGTCGGCGTGACCGGGCGCATCGATGTGCGCGTAGTGACGCTTTGGGGTGCTATACTCGGAGTGATGAAGGGCAATAGTGATCCCTCGCGCCTTTTCTTCGGGCGCGTTATCAATTTTATCAACCGCTTCAACCCGCGCGGTATAGCCCTGATCTTTAGCCATATCAAGGGTGTGAGTAATCGCTGCCGTCAAAGTGGTCTTGCCGTGGTCAACGTGACCAATGGTGCCCACGTTAACGTGTGGCTTGGAACGATCAAATTTATCTGCCATAGTTTACTTAAAAATTAGCTAATTAATAATAATTTAATAACAAAAAGTTTGCGCTAAGACGCAACAATAATCTTACACAAAACCCCGAAATAAGTCAAACCCTTCAGCTTCGTTCAGGGCAAACAACAATCGGCCGGTTTCGCTTTCGCGAAACCGGCCGGTACGAACTTATGACACCCCTCTACTCCCCCACCAAAGCCAACGGCCGGCTCGGCGAGGGTTTGAGCCCTAAACACCGGAGCACCCACCTCAACTTCGTGGGGTTATCGTCCCCCGCGTCACTTAATAGGACAATGATCGCCCCTTCGGCGAGTCGGGAACGCGTCCAGTCACAGACGAGACACTCCTCCTGGTCGACGCTAGCCACCGACCGTGGCTGGACAAACACCAACGCGTCGAAACCCGTCCGGCGACCAAGACAATCTCTCGACCAGCCCGGGTCCCAATCAGCGATCGTCTTCACCGTCGGATTGGATTCCCCTGGCTCCCATTGGCTGACCTCCAGTTGGCCGTCGCAATGAAGCCCGGTCAGCCAGGTGTTAAAAAGATCCTGGACTAACCCTTTATCCCCCCTCACAATCGCCCAGACCGCGCGATGCTGTCCAAGCAATTCCGCCACGATCAACTGCCCCAAGGGCAACTCCGCCCCGAACACAATCAAGGAAACCACGGGGTAATTCATTATCCTTCTCCTTCCTTTCAGACCATCACCCGATGGTCGGCCAAACACCCTCTTTCGACAATTCAAACAACACCTTTTTACTCCTTTTTGGTTATAGTACAGCTTTAATTATTTGTCACTCTCGCCCACAATTCGACGTTATTTCCTTGATTCGATAATCGTCTGGGCCACACTGGTGGGGATGATGGCGTATTCGAGAAATTCCATCGTGAAGTTAGCCCGACCTTCGGTCATCGAGCGGAGGGTGGTCATATAACCAAACATTTCAGAGAGCGGAACTTTGGCGGTAATCACCTTGATTTCATTGCGATCAACCATTGATTCGATTTGGCCACGTTTGGACGACAGGTGGCCGGTGACATCGCCCATAAATTTCTCAGGCGTAGTCACTTCGACTTTCATAATCGGTTCGAGCAAAACAGGCTTGGCGCGTCGAGTCGCATCTTGAATGGCCATCGAGCCAGCCATTTTGAAGGCCATTTCCGACGAGTCCACTTCGTGATAAGAACCATCATAAAGCTCCACCGACACATCCACCATTTCGAAGCCAGCCAAAACACCGCGCGATAAACCTTCGCGCACCCCTTTCTCAATCGCCGGAATATATTCCGCCGGCACAACTCCCCCCTTAATGTTATTGATAAATTCGAAATTCGCTTCGCGTTTGATATTCTTAGCAATTTTTTTATCCGTCTCCACCTCTTTCGGCAAAGGCTTAATGCGCAAACGAACATGGCCATATTGACCACGACCACCGGATTGCTTAATGTATTTGCCCTCCGCTTCCGCTTCGCCCGTAATCGTCTCTTTATAAGCCACTTGCGGTTTGCCAGTATTCGCCTCCACGTTGAATTCGCGCTTCATTCGTTCCACCAACACCTCCAAGTGCAACTCGCCCATGCCCGCAATAATCGTCTCCATGGTTTCGGGATCAGTTTTGATCCGGAAGGTGGGGTCTTCGTCTGACAATTTCTTCATGGCAAGGCCCATCTTCTCTTGGTCGGCTTTGGTCTTAGGTTCAATCCGCATTTCGATAACCGGTTCCGGCGAAATAATCCCTTCCAAAATAATCGGCTTATTCTCATCACACAAGGTATGACCAGTCTTCGTATTTTTCAAACCGACAATCGCGGCAATTTCCCCCGCGTAAACCTCTTCCACCTCTTCGCGATGGTTAGCGTGCAAACGAACAATTCGACCCACGCGTTCCCTTTCTTCATTGATCGGGTTATAAACATAAGAACCAGACTTGAGCATGCCAGAGTAAACTCGGAAGAAGGTTAATTGACCCACAAACGGATCGGCTTGGAGTTTGAAGGCTAGCGCCGAGAAGGCTTCGTCGTCAGACGTCTGGCGAGTCTCCTCATCGCCTGTCGTGGGATTCGTGCCTTTAATCCCCGGCATATCCAAGGGGCTAGGCAAATAATCAACCACGGCATCAAGCATTAATTGCACCCCTTTGTTCTTCAGGGCTGAACCACACAAAACTGGGAAAATTTCATTGGCAATCGTGGCTTTCCTCAAGACCCTCTTCAAATCCTCAATCGAAATTTCTTTGCCCTCTAAGAAATCCGTCGTTAATTGTTCATCGTGCTCAGCAATTCTCTCCACCAATTCAGCGCGAGCACTTTTGGCATCCTCAAGATATTTCTCAGGAATTTCAATTTCTTTAAGATCCTTGCCCTTGTCTCCCTCGAAGAGGTAGCCCTTCATTTTGAGCAAATCAATCACCCCTTCGTGTTCCGAATCAACGCCGATGGGCAATTGAATTCGCACCGCCTTCTTCGACAAACGATCCAAAATAGTTTTAAAAGAATGGTCAAACGAGGCCCCCATCCGGTCAAGTTTATTAACAAAGCAAAGACGGGGCACCTTGGCCTCATCGGCATAACGCCAATTGGTCTCGGATTGCGGTTCTACCCCCGCCACCCCATCAAAAATAACGACCGCACCATCGAGCACGCGCAAAGAACGCTTAACCTCAACGGTAAAGTCGATGTGCCCCGGGGTATCAATAATATTCAAACGATGTTTACGATCGGCCTGGCCAACGTCGCAAGTTGGCGTCCAAAAAGCGGTGGTCGCCGCCGAACAAATCGTAATCCCGCGCTCGCGCTCTTGATCCATCCAGTCCATTGTCGCTTCGCCCTCATGGACCTCCCCGATTTTGTGGGAAATACCGGTATAAAAAAGAACCCGCTCCGAGACCGTCGTTTTGCCGGCATCGATGTGAGCGATAATTCCAATATTACGAACCTTTTCTAATGGATAATCCCGCATAAACTCTTAAATTATTTTTTTCGCTTTAAAGCAAAATGAGCAAAAGCGCGGTTGGCTTCGGCCATTTTGTGAACATTCTCGCGCTTCTTAACAGCCTCGCCCTCGTTCTTAGCCGCCGCCATAATTTCATCGGCCAATTTATCAGCCATCCCCTTACCTTTTTTACTCTTGGCCGCCTCGATAATCCAACGAAAGGTTAAGGCCTGCTTACGTTCCGGTCGGACCTCGTGAGGCACTTGATAATTGGCCCCACCAACGCGACGAGAACGAACTTCGACTTGAGGCGCGACATTACGAATCGCCGTTTCGAAAACTTCTAACGGCTCTTCTTTGGTCTTCTCCTTGATTTTGGCAAACGCACCGTAGACCAAAGCGCGCGCGACATTCTTCTTGCCTCGCTCCATCACATAATTGATCAATTTTTCAACCTTAAGCGACTGATACTCATGATCAGGGCTTAAGCGTTCGGTTTTTTTAGTTGGTCGTCGCATATTTTTGTTTATTCCCTATATACTACATACTAATCCCTAAATACTACTTCTTGGGTTTCTTGTTACCGTAAAGACTGCGACCTTGTCGACGTTTCTCCACTCCGGCCGTATCTAAGACACCGCGGACAATATGGTAACGAACACCCGGCAAGTCCTTAACCCGACCACCCCGAATCACCACCACGCTGTGCTCTTGCAAATTGTGACCCATACCCGGGATATAAGCCGTCACTTCCATCCCATTGGTCAAACGCACCCGGGCAATCTTACGCAAAGCGGAGTTTGGCTTTTTCGGGGTAGTAGTTTTGACCTGCAAACAGACGCCCCGTTTAAAAGGTGAGGGGTAAAAAATCGGTCGATTCTTCAAAGTATTGAAACCGCGCGCCAAAGCCACCGTGGTCGCCTTACGCTTAACACTTTTTCTTGGCTTGCGAATTAATTGATTGATTGTTGGCATAAAATAAACCCAACCCGTAAACAAGCGGGACAAGCACTACTTTAATATAAATGGTTTAAAAAAGCAACCTATTTGGTATAAAAATGCTTATCTAATTCTTCCTCAGGAATATAATTCGAAGCTTGCTCGTAAATTGCCTTGATTGTACCCTTGGTCAATTCTTTATGCGCCGGAACGGTTAAAACTTGATGATGGCCATTTATTGTCCTTCTTAACTTAATATGGCTACCTCTTTGCGAGTAAAAGTTGAAACTAAAAACAGCGAGAATTTTAACAATATCCTTGTTTGATAAAACCCTTAGCTTATTAGGCATGACAAACCGTCGGTAATTCAAAACTCATTAAGAGCGAGGGCTGACGGGCAAAACCAAAATCAGCGAGATCTTCTCCCTCGAGAGTCAGGTCAACCGCCTCCTTAATATTTGTCATCAATTCGTCCCAATTTTTAGCTTGCGTTACAATCGGCAAATCCATACCTTTGGCCGTATAATAACCGTCTTCTTGGATAATTCTAAATTGAGCAATATTTTTCATACTTTTGTATTATACCACTTTCCTATAGATTTTATCAAGAAAAATTTTAGAGCCCGGTCAAAAGGTGAAAAATAACCGTCAGGAGGCCATTAATAATAAAACCGGCGCCGAAGATGATGGCCAGAATAATGACGAATTGATAACGAGCAAAAATCTCAATAAATTTGGAACGAGGCGGGAAAAAGGAAAATAGGATAGTTGAGCCATCAAGGGGCGGGATGGGGATGAGGTTAAACAAGCCCAACATAATGTTGATTAAAACAATGGTCGAAAGAATGGGCAAAGCTGGCGCGCCCAGTAAACTCACGCCCAAGCCTGAACGAATAAGTAGGCTAAAAATAATGGCGATAATGAAGTTGGAGGCCGGCCCGGCCAGCGCCACATAGGCCGGGCCGTTTTTAACCTTCAAATTATAAGGGTTATAAGGTACCGGCTTGGCCCAACCGAAGACAATCCCCCCGGGTAGAAGTGACAAAACCAACGGCACTATAATTGACCCAATTGGATCGATATGGGGAATCGGATTAAGCGTCAGGCGACCGGCTAATTTGGCCGTCGGATCGCCCAAAATATAAGCCAGCCAGCCGTGAGCAAGCTCGTGAACCATGACCGAGACAACCAAAATGGCCAAGGAGAAAATAAAACTAATTGAGGTAATAGTCATAAGAACTATAGTATAGCGTATTTAGCATCTTGGATCTAGGGTAAACCACCGATTAGCTTGCGAAAAAATGAGTTTATGTTAGTATCAAGGGTAATGAAAACTTGCCCAATTTGCAACAAAGGCTCAATCATGGTTGGCGGTTACTCCAATCGGGTTCGCGCCACCAAATATAATCGCATTCCTGTTCAACGCAAACAGCCGAATTTGCAATGGGCCAAAACTGCCGACGGCACCCGGATCAAAATTTGCACTCAATGCCTCAAAGGTGGCAAAAATCTATTAGTTAAAACGAAATAAAACAAATCTAGTCCCGCGAGGCGCACGTGCCTCGCGGGACTTCGGGACTCAAAAAGAGGTGTCGTCCACAACCGGAGCTTGAGCCAGCAAGTCCTCAACTTGCTGGAAAAACCGCTCTTTGGCTCGCACTTTCCACACGGAATCAGTGAGAGCCCCTGTGTCTCCCCGCACCCGGACCCTGCGAGCTTTCCTCCCATCGGGGTCAAAGGCCAACGGGCTAATCTCCTCCGACACCACGGGGTCAGCAGGGTGGCCAGCCATACTCTTGTTGGCCTCCTCCTGAAACCCAAGGATGGCAACCAGAAGGCTCTTAGCCTGAGGCCCTGACAATTCCGTAACATCCGCAATCTTCACGCAAAACACCTCCCTCCCGTTCCATAAGTTGCACTCACCAAGAACTCTATTTTAATTACTAGCACTAAATTTACATAAAAACAATGGCTTGAATAAGTTGTGTCTCCTATTTTTAGATTATCACAAATCTTGAGTGTTTAAAATCCCACCGTTTGCCCGTCGGATTTTAGGGTAATGGTGCCGAGGTCTTTGGTTTGAAGAATTTCGGCACCGACCGTTTCGAGCCAAGCCAAAGTTTCGACGCTGGGGTGACCATAACGATTATCGACGCCAACCGAAATAACGGCGTATTCTGGCTTAACCGTTTTCAAAAACAAAAATGAATTAGAAGATTTAGCGCCATGGTGACTTACTTTTAAAACATCCGCTTTAATTTTGCTCGCTTGAGCCCAAGCGAGCTGATCGCTAGCCTTAGTTGGCAGATCACCTGTGAAAAGAAAGGTGGTTGAAGCATAAGTGAGTCGAGCGACGATGGAACTATTGTTTGTGTCTGGCTGTCCCCCTCGCGGTCCTAATTGCCAGGGTTTAGCCGAGAGAATTTCTAAAGAAACATCACGACCCAAAATTATTTTTGTGCCGACTTGAGCAATTAAGTGGGTCGACTCTTCTTCTTTAATTTTTTCTTGTAAATTTTGGTAAACGCTAGTTTTGGCTGGAAATTTGGGCTCAATGAAACCGGCAACTTGATAACGATTGAAAACTTCGGGCAAACCGCCAATATGGTCTTGGTCGGGGTGCGACGCCATTACCAAATCAATCGAGTGATCAAAAAATGGCATCACCTGACCCAGCTCGCGAACGACCGTTTGGTTCGGCCCACCATCAATCAAAACCTGTTTGCGATTGGGCGCAGTAATTAAAATCGCGTCGCCCTGCCCGACATCAAGAAAATTAACCGTGAGATATTGACTCGGCGTTTCCCACCAAATCGCCAACCACACAGTTGTCGTAAAAATCAAAAGTAAAAAAATAAAAAACCAACGATATTTCATTTCAACGATTATACCAAACCAGCGAACCAATGGGCGATTTGGAGGATATACTCGAGTAAGAAATAAGTGGGATAGCTAACGAGAAGCGAGAGGAAATGAGAGGTGAAACCGGTGATGCCAGTGACAAAACTGGCAAACATCGCGAAGGGCACCGCGGGTAAGGCGAAGATATTAGAAATGAAACCAACCAACGAAGCGTTGCCGGCCCGCCACAAGAGCCATGGGTAGACAGCAATTTGCGCGCCGGTAGTGGTGGCGATGATCTCCTTCAGCCATTTTAATTTTGTATCAAGGGTTCCCCTTGATATTTTATCAATTCCCTTTTCAACAATTGGCGATAAATAAATTAGCCCCAAGGTGGCCAAAAACGAAAGTTGGAAACCGAGATCAAACGCCAGCAAACGCGGGTTCCACAAAACCATTAAGAAACCGGCCAACACCAGCGCCACCCCTGCTTCATAAGTCCGACCGAACCGTCGAGCGATTAGCGCTAAGCCCGCCATCACCGCCGAGCGCACGGCCGCGGCCTCGCCTCCCGTCATCAACACAAACAAAAAAATTGAACCAAGACCAAGCAACCACGACCAAAAGGGTGAAAACCAAGAAAAAAGTTTCAAAACATTTTCGGCCACAATGATAATGTTGTAGCCTGACAAAACAATAATATGCGACATCCCCGCCTGACGAAATTCCTCCTCGGTTTTTGGACCCAAACCGCCCTTGTCGCCCAAAATTAACCCGCCTGCCAGAGTAGAGGCTGGTTCGGGCAAAACTTGGCGAAGATTAGTGAGAAATCTATTTTTCAGTTTAAACAAACCTGCTTTGAGCGCGCTCCCCTCACCACGTGCTAGGATTTTTATTTTAGGATAATAACTGATTTCACCAATGCCTCGAACCAGCAAATAATTTCGATAGTCAAAAACTATTGGTCGGCTTTGCCTCGCTGAAGTCTGGGACGAAGGCTGGGTCAAAAAATTTTCGGGTGGTTGCAATTTGCCCGTTAGTTCGATTTGATCGCCATAATGGTAATCGATAAAGTTGTCAGTCACCACAAGAACCCTTGTGGTGACCCTGAGCGTAGTCGAAGGGTTAAGCTCAACAATAAGTCTGGTGCTTTTGTCTCGTCGATCAGGATCGGCCACAATTAAACCAACCACGGTCTGTTTGGTTGAGCTAAAATTATCAATTCCGCCGACAGAAAAAAGTGAGTATCGAAATAAACCCAAAGTCACCCCGAGAAAAATTAAAACCAGAACGCCAAAAATTCGGCTTCGTTGATAAAGAAAAAACAAAAGGCCAAAAGCTAAAGCTAAAACTAAAAACAAAACCCGAACCGCCCCACCCAAATCATCCAGCCCCGCCAGAAAAATCCCCAACAAAAAACCGACAATTAATAATATTATAATTTTTCTTAATCTTCGCATTGACCAAAAATGTTTTTACGCTATACTAAAAAAAATTCCCGTGGACAAGTCCTGATAAACAGGGGGTGGTGACAAACCGAAAGACCCATGGCTGGTTTAGCCGCAAGGGCAGTCACCCCGAAACGGGAATCTTAGGGCGATGGTATCTCGAACGAGAACTCGCTCCTTTTCTTGTTTTAAAACAACCCTTTCTGCTCGCGCTCGCCTTCGTCCATCGCTTGATTAGCCAATTGATCAGCTTCAGTATTTTTTTCGCGCGGGATAAAGGTGATAGAAATATGGGGAAAATCGGCCACGCGCAAATTGTGGATTTTCATAAATAACGGCACCATTTTCGCCTCTTTAACTTGATACTCATGACGTAATTGTTTACCAACCAATTCACTATCCATTCTTATTTCAACATCCAGATTGCGAGTCTTGTCTTTGCCAAAAACTTTTTTCAAAGTATCCAAACCCAATAACACCGCTTGATACTCAGCCTCATTATTCGTCATCTGACCCAAGAAGAGATGGGCTTTGCGAATAATTTCGCCCTTATCGTTATAAATAAACACCCCCGCCCCCGCCGGCCCGGGATTCCCCCGCGCGCCCCCGTCGGTATACATTATGACTTTTTCCATAGGTTTATTATAACTCGCGTTTTAAATTACGCTAGTCGGTTTTAAATCTACAATCCGCAAGCGGAGTTCGGGGTAATTTTTGAACATTGATTTTTCGAGAGTGGCTAAGAGATCAAGACGCTCCCTTTTCGCTAGTTTGAGATCGCCAAAAATATGGGTAGGGTCATCGGGCACTGGCGAGGCAAAAAAACCGATGGCCGGGATCCGTTTGCCGTCAGGTTTTTTGAAAGTTAATTCTAAATGTAAACCCCCATTGCCAAAATATTTTACTTCGTCAACCTCAAGATCTTTTAACCAAAAAACTGGTTTGGGATTATCCACCCCGAACGGTGCCAGCGGTTCAATCAATTGGTAAGTGTCCCAAGTTAATTGATCAAGAGTTAATTCCTCATCAACCAATAATTCCGTTTCAACCGCTTCTTTCTTGGTTTTTTTGTAAGCCGAGATTAAACGCGGGGCCAATTCTGAAACTTTTTCGGGCGCCAGCGAAAAGCCGGCCGCCATGGCATGACCACCCAAATCTAAAAAGAATTTACTCCCAGGCACGCTATCGTCCGCCCAACGCATTACTTCCACCAAATTTATCGAGCCATCCGAGCGACCCGAGCCCTTAATCACGCTGTTAGCATTCTGACTCCAAAGCCAAACGGGTCGGCCATATTTCTCTACCAAGCGCGAACTAGTAAGACCCAACATCCCCAGACCCCAATCGGGCGAACCAGCCACAACAATTGGAGGTAATTCTTCAATTGGTAAATCACCAATTTGTTCCGCCACCCCCTTAATCACTACCTCCACCGCTTCCCGGCGGGCTTTATTTTTATCTTCTAAATGTTTCGCAATCGTCACCGCTTCCACTTCATCATAAGTGGTGAGTAAATAATAGGCTTGGGACGCGTGCGACATTCGACTGGCCGAGTTAATCCGCGGACCAAGCATAAAACTAATATCGTCTTCGGTGACATTGGCCGGTCTCGTTTTGATAATGTTTAAGAGCGCCAGCAAACCCAAACGCTTGGTTTGGCGCAAAACTTTGAGACCATAATAAGCGAGTAAGCGATTCTCGCCCGTCAGGGGCACCATATCGCTGACCGTAGCAATTACCACTAAATCAAGTAACCACTTCTCCCAACCGGTCGGGATATTAAAACGATTTTTCAATAACAACGCACAGATAAATTTATACATCACCCCCGAACCCGCTAACATTTTTTCAGGATAATGATCGTCAAGCTGTTTGGCATCAACAATCGCGTAAGCCGACGGGAGTTCGGCCGGTGCCAAATGATGATCAGTGATAACAACATCAATCCCCTTTTTGTTGGCTAATTTTACTTCGGTCACATCGGTAATGCCACAATCGATCGTAATAATTAACTTGACCCCTTGCTTGGTAAAATCCTCAATCTTCTCCGGACTCAAACCGTAGGCCTCGTTATTTCGATCAGGAATAAAAACTTCGAAATTATGATAGCCAATTTTATGAAAAAAGAGCGCCAACATCGCCGAACCGGGTACCCCATCAGCGTCATAGTCACCAAAAATAATTATTTTCTCCTTTCGTTCTAGGGCTAAGAACAAACGATCCACCGCCTTGGCCATATCCTTCATTAAAAAGGGATCAAGTAAATCGCGCTCGTAATCAGGCTGAAGATATTTTTCGGCTTCGGCTTTAGTTTTAATCCCACGATAAAAAAGCAATTTCCGAACTAATTCGGGATAATCACTTAATTCAGCTTCGGCTTTTTTACTAATCGCCTTTCGTAATTTCCAGTTTTTCACCATATACGCTATACTATCATACAAACCGATGGACCCAAATTGTTTATTTTGCAAAATTGTCGCTGGCGAGATTCCGGCTTACCAAATTTACGAGGATGACGACTTCCTCGCTTTTCTTGATATCAACCCGATTAATTTGGGTCACACTCTTTTGATTCCCAAAATTCACGCGCACAATCTTTTCGATCTCCCAACGGAGACCTTAACCAAACTTGGCCCCGTCTTGCAAAAAGTCGGCCAAGCGGTCAAGGCTGGCATCAAAGCTGATGGTTTAAATCTGGGGATGAATAACGAGGCCCAAGCTGGTCAACTCATCTTCCACGCCCATTTTCACCTCATTCCCCGCTTCGAAAACGATGGTTTCAAACATTGGCAAGGCCAAGGCAGTGAAACCAAAACGGATTTCGAAAAAACTCAAACTGCAATCAAAAAAGAGCTGGCTAGTTGACAATTTTTCTAAAATAAATTAAGCTTATTATTGGACAAGCTGGTTTTTCTGTCTAACGCCGAGCCGAGTGAGAGACTCGGTCGGCCTCGGAGGTTTAGTCCGTGGAACTTGACGGAGCCCCAGCTTATCGAGGGTAGATCTCAAGAAAACTCCCAACCCGAGAGAAAACCAACCCCGGATTAGGGGGCCCCACGGCGGGGAATGGGAGATCTGCCCAGGCTCAAATGGCCACCAAGCGAGGATAAATTCGCAAGGTGGCCATTATTATTTTTGCTAATCTTATTTCAACGCCTTAATCCCAGGCAAAGTGCCCGTCGCCAAGAAATCAAGCATGGCACCACCAGCCGTCGAGACAAAAGTAAAATTTTTCAGTAATTTTAATTCTTCAATCGCCGAAAGAGTATCGCCACCACCGACAATTGATTTCCCTTTCGCCCGAGCGATAATTCTGGCCGTTTCGAGCGTTCCTTTTTTTGCTCCTGTTTCAAACCAACCCATGGGACCATTCCAAACAATGAGTTTCGCGCCCTTTATCATTTGTTCAATTTGTTTAAGCGCTTCTGGGCCGATGTCGACGATTTGATTTTTTTGGTTTTTGATCACGTCAACTGGTAATAAGATTTTTTTATTTTTCAAAAACGGTTTAATATAATCGACGTCTCCGTCAGCAATTGAAGCGCCGATATCGCAACCCAGTGCCTTCATAAACGAATTGGCCAAAGCCCCGCCGATAAAAATCTGATCCGCCGTTTTTAAGAATTTTTTAATCAAAGGAATTTTGGTTTGGAATTTCAATCCACCCAAAATAACTACCATTTTGCCCTTAGGCTTAAGCGCTAAACTCAAATTTTGAAATTCTTTAGCAAATAACAGGCCGATATAACTAGGCAAGTATTTTGGCACCCCAACCACTGAAGCGTGCGCCCGATGCGAAACCGAGAAGGCGTCATTAACATAGAGGTCGGCGCGACTGGCTAATTGTTTGGCAAATTCCGAATCATTTTCTTGTTCACCAAGATCGCTCCGCAAATTCCCCAGCAACTCAACCGATTGAGCGAGATTTTTTTTAAGATAACGAGCAACCGGCGTTAAACTAGCCGAACCATCGCTCCCCAAATGGCTCATCAAAATCACCTTAGCCCCATTTTTGAGCAGGTATTTAATCGTCGGTAAACTTTGCTGGATCCGAAAATCATCTATAATCCGACCATTTTTAATCGGCACATTAAAATCGACACGCACTAGCACTTTTTTGCCTAATAAATCTTTCTTTTTGAGTTCCGTGATTATTTTCATCGCGATTATTTGGCTTTTTCGGCAATTTTGATAATTTCGGCAAAGTTTTTCGGGTTAAGCGAATCACGACCCACCAACAAGCCGTCGGCTTGACCGGCGACCAGAAAATCGCCAGCGTTGAGTGCGCTCGCCGAACCACCATAAAGCACCGGTAAGGCCAAGGCCTTTTTCTTGCCAATAATTCGACTAGCAATTTTACGGATAAAAATTTTGTTATGCAAAAAGCCTTCGGGCGTTTCCACCCCGGTCGCCTTCTTACCAATCGCCCAAACCGGTTCGTAAGCAATCATCAGTTTGTCGGCTTGACGCGTCGGAAAATCAGCCAAGTCTTTTTCGAGTTGAGTCTGCAAAACAGCCAAATACTCGCCATGATGGTCGCGCACCGCTTCGCCAATACACAAAATCACCCGTAAGCCGGCCGTTAGTGCCGTCTTAATTTTTTGGCTGATAATCTCGTCCGTATCGCCACTTGCCCGCCGTTCCGAATGACCAATAATCGTGGTTTTAATGCCCAAATCACGAATCATATAAGCCGAAGTCCCGCCCGTTTGCGCGCCTTGATCTTGAAAATGACAATCTTGCGCGCCTAATTCGAGCTTATTGCTCCCCAAGGTTAATTTTTTGAGTTCTGATAAATAAATCGCTGGCGCGCAAATTAAGACTTTCGTCCGACGGGCTCGGCCCACAATCTTTTTAATCGCCCCAAAAGTCTGCTTTGTCTCCTTCAGGGTCACTGGGTTCATCTTCCAATTCCCCACAATTATTTTATTAGCCATATTTGGGTATTATAAACCAAAAACAAAAGAAACAGAAAACTTGTTAACATTTCTCCCAATTGGAAATTATGTTAACATGGAGAGGTAAATATAAATATGAGCCTTGGCGACGAAATCATCTTTTTTCTCTCTAACCATCCTGGAAATTATCGAGATCTTAGATCGCGGATGTTGGGGGATCTCTTCCTTGAAGATAAACTCCAGGCCAAGATAGCTGAGAGAAAGAAAATGGCAAACCAAGAAAGAGTCTTGCGCGTCACCTTGTCTAGATTGAAGAAAAACGGCTTAATTATAAATAATGAAGAGAGTTTGTGGAAACTAACAATTGAAGGGGTTAAAAAATTAAGAGATTATCACTGGCGAAAACATAGCCACCCAGCCCAAATTCCCAAGTCTAAAAGAAAAATGATTATCGCCTTTGATATCCCTAAAAACAAGGAAAGGGCTCGACACTGGTTGAGAACAGAGTTAGTTGGTTTAGGTTTTAAATTAATGCAAAAAAGTGTCTGGTTGGGGCCGGCACCGCTACCGAAAGAATTTATTGATCAAACTAAGACCTTGGATATCTTGCCCCACTTAAAATTTTTTGAAGTCAAAGAAACTGACATTATTTAATTGAGCAAACAGAGTAACCTGTTCTTACTTTTTCCCCACCTCATACCTTTTCCCCATCTTTTCTCTCTTACTTTTTCTTAAATCCTAACTCCGGTCGTTAACAAAATTTCCAATTGGAAATTTTGTTAACAACAAGAAAGGAAGAAAAAGGGGGGATAGGTAATGTCAGTTTTAATTAATATTTTTTGAAAATCAAAAGACCGCCCTAACCCGGATAGGTCAGAGCGGTCGGCCATTCTCGTCACGGGGCCAATTGGGGCAGTCTTCCTTCGCGAGAGCGCAATTCAACTTATTGGCGTGTTGCCAGAATGTAGACCAACATAGTGGGCAATTAAGCATCATGATCCCAATAATATCCTTGCGGGTACTTGAGCGGGGAATAACCGAGGAGAACCCGACCAGATAATGACACCAAGAAAGGCCGTCACTTCTGGCCTTCTCCAAAAGGTGACAATCGCATCTGGGGCAAGTTTTGTAACCATTATAAGGAAGTTGAGGATCCCACTTGACCCCCCATTCGGGAGGCATCACAAATTCTTCTTCTGGCTCGAGCATTTCTGCCTCCTTTCGAGGTTAAAGTTAGTGTTCAGTTTCCAAAATTAAGTTAGCAAAAAGGTGAGAAAAAACAAGGAAAACTTCGGCTCGAAGTCCAACTTCGGGCTCACTTGAAGTTGGACTTCAAACCGCAAGGTTCAACCTTGCGGTAGCAACCAAGCGAGACTTGTTTCGTTTAAAAAGCCTCTCGCAGACCGAGTTGGCACGGTCTCCGAGCACAGCGAGGAGCAACTCGGTCGAGAGGAGCAAAAAATTTTCGCTGGAAAATTTTAAGGCGAGGTTTTTAAAACGAAATCAAGTCGAGCGATTATTTTTCCCGCCAAGAGATAATTTGATATTGATCAGAAGTAAGGGGAAAAGATGGAGGCGGGCCGTAAAGTAAGCCACCATCATAGGTCAAATTACGCAATTCATAGCCCGTGTCATCAACATAAGCAAAACCATAACGTTGGTTTGTCGCAATCATGCCGAACAAGGTTAAAGAATGACGTTTATACTCATCGCCACAATCTTTCCCATAGTAAAAACGTCCCACCCGACCATTTTTCGCCACCAAAGCCGCGTCAATTTGTAAATCGTCCTCACTGTCTAACCCAACATTAAAATTATTTTGAGCAATCAAACCAATCACATCCTGACCGTCATAATTGGTATATTTCAAATCATTATTCACCGTAATACTAGTATTGGTATTAGTACTCTCCGGGAAACGGCCTGAAGCAATTGTTAGGCGCGCCGTATTAATTTGCCCCGAAACCCAAACATTGTCCTCGACAAAAATAATACCATTAACGGGGAAAGGATAATTGGCAATAAAAGATTCTTTTTTGATGCTCCAAGTTCCCCAATTAGTTTGACTACTAGAACAACCGCGAGGCGGAGAAGAGACGGAGGTGACTTTATACAAATCGAAAGTATCATTAGTTTTGAGAATCAGATGATAACCTTGATCGCCAGAATTAGAAAGATAGCGACCATCAGCGGTATTGGCCTCGGTCTTGAGATTAGCTAAATCAGCCGTGAGGCCGGTAAAATCAACGGCGGGCACCGGGAATTGTCGCCCAGCCATAAAAACATCCGAGCAACTAGGTGGAGCGATTGGCGGGAACGGATCAGTTGGCGAGTCGTGAGTGTGCACACCATACTCGAGATAATGGTCATCGTAGTCAGGATCATCATAACTGGCCTGCGCGCTCGTGATTAAATTATGGGCCACACCGTCAAACCGAACACCATCGTTGGAGTGAATCGGACCAAAAACTTCGGTTCCTTCACCAAACCGCATCTTAGCATTAGCCCCTACCGCGTATTTAGCCAGCGACGGAATGGCGAGTTTTGATTCCACTATTCGCTTAGCGTTCGAACCATCAAAAACTTCACCGGTCGAAGTGATGGCCACCAGAGTCGAACCAATCAAGGGCTCCGCGATAACCAAAGAATATTGACCAAGAGTATTCCCATCTTTATCTTGATAAGGATGAACATAGGGTCCGGTCGAACTCGAACCTTGGCCATCATGAAAATCCGTTGGCGCATGGGCTAAATGCCAACGATAATACTCCACTCCCGCTTCGGCAATTTGAAAAGCTTGCTCGCGCGAAGCCAAATAACGCGATAATTTTAAACTTGTTCCGGCCCAACCAATCAAACCACCAATAATAATAACACCGGCCGCGCTAAAGACCAAAACTTGAACGAGTAAGTACCCACCATTTTTGTTTTTTTCTGTCATTTTTTACTTATTTGCTTATTTACACCCCCCTCACCCGCCAGACCTTGGGCTCACTTAAGGTCTGGCGGGGACGGGGGTCATAAATTATCTTTTAAATTTCTCATCATCACTTGGCTCGACAAATAAATCGGCACGGGCGCTTGAGCCGAATTGGCATCAATCAAGAATTCAACTTTAACCAAGCGAATATTTTTGATTTCAATCGGCTCAACCAGGGGAGAACTCGACGCCGTCCCATCATAATCACGGTCATAATAACTAAAGATCAGGTTGTTAGGGTTAACCATATCATTAACCAGTGTCGAAACATCTTCCGCATTAAGATCGTAAACATAGGGTTGGCCCGAGGGGGCAATTTCCCCCCGCTTAAAAGTTTGGCCATCGAGGAAATAACGCAAGCGTTCACGTTTGCCATCATTATTAATATCGCTATAAAAAATAAAATTACTTTTATCCGCCAATTCGATCGGGTAAGTGCCAGTATTAGACGGTTCAGCGGTGCGAATTTCCGCCATCAAACGACGCATGGCAATTTTGGCCTCGCTCTCGGCCACCAATTCGCGCGACCAAACTAAATTTTGGTAAAAAATATCCCGACCAAAATTAGCAATCGCCAAGCCAACGAGAACCACCAGGCCGACAACCACCAGCATTTCTACTAGCGTGAAACCCGCCTGATTCGTCAGATTCGCCTGAACTCGTAGATTCGTATCGTGTATTTTCATTGTGGATTTAAAGTAATTTCTAAAATTTGCCAGTCTTGATTAACCGCGACCGGAGCCGATGATTCTTGGTAACCTGTCTTATTCGCGCTCACCAAATAATCACCCGTCGTGAGACCATCAAAATAAATTTGGCCAAAAGGCAAACAGGCCGAACTATAAGTCACCGAAATGTCAGATAGATTGGGCGTCACGAGCGGATCGGCCGTCGATAAGAAAACTCGATAGCGCAAATAACGCGCGGGTGAATTGACCGAGCTAATCGTCGCACCAGAGGTTGAATAATAACTCGCGCTCGTACCATCAGGGCCCAACCACGCCCAAGTCGTGGTCGCCGGATCATTACCGGTCGCTAATTGGAAACGAATACTCGTCTCCCCCGTCGAACTAGCTTGATCAACCGGTCGCCAATTAAGATTATAAAAAGTGGTGGTGGTCGCGCCCGAATCAAAAACGCCGGAGACCAAATAGCCGGCCGGCTGATAATTACCTAAAACCTCAACCAATTTAAGTTCCCCGATCGGCGCATGAGTTTCAATGTTGCCATCAGTTTCTAAACCGCCCGCCGACCAATCCGTTTGGGTAAAATAGCCCCGATTCGTTACTAAGGTTTGGTCAACACCATTGCCCGATAAATTGACTTCAACATTAGACAAAGGCAAACCCGAAGCCCCATCCTTAACCGCCACCAATAAACCCTTACCCGATTTGGGTTTAAGCACCAACTTAACAGTACTGTCGGCCCCGGGTGGCACCAGCACTGATTGAAGAGGAAAAGAGCCAGCGATCGCCCAAACCGAATCGTCAGCGATTAATTGATAAGTGTCCCAATCTAAATTAGGAAGCCATAAATCGCCACTCGCGGAGATAGTCTGGCTTTCGTCATAGCGCAAAATTTCTGGATCCGCACTTAATAATCTTTCGCCTTGGAGTTGGAGAGTAAAAGGTCCAGCCGGTTGGCAATAATTATCAACTGCCTCTAGTGCCAAATTACTCAAACGATCAATGATTAAACTTAGGGAGGTTAATTGACCCGCCAAAACCGTGGCATCGGGGCTAGTGGGGTTGGTGAGACCAGCTTCACCAAGAGCATAAGTGCGAGCCGATGAATAGCCGGCCTTACTAACCTCGACCCGATAAGCAAATTCGCCCGGTGGCGTATCGACCAATTGAAAAATCTCCTCATTATTAGTGGTATCTTGAACCACCATCGTCGTTGTCGCTTTAATATTTGTGACCTTAACATTGGCATCAGGTACCGCTTGGCCATTAGCATCAAAAACTTTGACAAAGAGCGCGCCGTTGCCCGAACTGTTTTCTAAATTTTTCGGACTAATCATGGCGATTAAGGTTAAGGGTTGAAAATAGCGACAAACCCTACTCCCACACGAAACAGTCACTTCAACTAATTTATAATCAGCCGGCGTTAAATCGTTGGGCTCCCCACTGATCGTCCCATCAAACGAATCGTCAAGATTGCGCACTGTCGTCGTAATCTTAAAAACCATCCCCGAAGTAGTGGCCAAGCGTTCATAGGGCAAAGATCCCGCTGGCCAGCCACCCAAAATACCAACGCTCGAATAAGGTAAATTGCGCGCAATCTCGATTTGCTCATTGGCCAAACTAATCGCCCCCGCCTTGGCCTTAGCACTAAGAGTAAGACTGCTCACCCCCAAAAACGCTTGATAAATACCGAGAGCCAAAACGGCAAAAATCGCCGAGGCCACCAAAACCTCAACCAAAGTAAAACCATTAGTCTTAGTCGTTATATTCGTAGGCATTCGTAAATTAGCATGGCATCACTTGATCGCATTAGAGAGCGAATACATTGGACCAATCATCGACACCGCAAATAAGCCGACGGCCAAGCCAATAATAATCATCAAGACGGGTTCAATCACCGTCGACAAATTTTTGGTCACCTGATCAACTTCATCTTCAAAAAAAACTGCGCCTTTGAGCAAGAGTTCCGGCAATTTACCTGTCTCTTCGCCAACTGACGACATCTCACTAGCAAAAATCGGGAAAAGATTTTGATGAGCCGAGAAGATAACTGACAAAGAAATACCTTTTTGGACCTTATCGAGAGCTTCAATCATTACTTGTTGATAATAATAATTTTGCACCACCTTCTTGGTGATGGCCATCGTCTTGGTCAGACTAACGCCCGCCGAGACAGAGAGAAAGTGGTTCGCATAATCACGGCCGAATTGACCTGACGCGTTAATTTATTAACAAAAGGAATATGCAAAAGCAACCAAGGCATCATCTTCTTACCCCGCCCCGTTTTCGGCCACCAAAGCAAAAAGATAATAAGTAAAACAAGGCCAGCCAAAACGACGAAGATATTATTAACTAAGAAATCAGACAAACCAATCACCAAACGCGTCGACAATGGCAAGGGCACATTAAGTTCGCGAAAAGTGGCCGACAAGGTCGAGATCAGAAAAATCATCATCAAAATACCGATCGCGACGATGGCCACGACAATCACCGAGGGATAAATCAGAGCGCCAATAATTTTGCGACGCAAGGCATAACTTTTTTCTAATTGCTCACCGATTAATTTGAGGGCTTCGGGCAATTTACCCGTCTCTTCGGCCGCGGCGACCATCGCCGTAAAAACCTCGGGGAAAATTTTTGGCCACTTAGCCAAAGCGCCACTCAAACTCTCACCCTTGGCAATGAGAGCCTCTACTTCGGTTAAAACTTTTTTGAAATATTTATGGCTCGTTTGCCGCGCCATCACCGACAAGGCTCGCGACAAGGGTAAACCAGCGCTAATCATCGCGCTCAAATTATTAGCAAAAATAATTTTGTCTTTCATCTTTACCCTGTGGAGTATAATTCGCCAAGAGCGAATTACCGCAAAGCGGTACTCCACAGGGTGAACCCTATTATTTTTTACTTCTTCCACTACTAAAGCAATCAAACCTTCGGCACGCAATTCGCGGGCCAAACTAAAACGGTCAACGGATTCTCGAGTCCCCGAAATTTCTTCGCCATTAGCCCTTTTCGCCCTAAAATTGAAAATCATTTTTTAATTTTTATTTTGCCCGCCAGACCTTGGGCTCACTTAAGGTCTGGCGGGAAAGTGAGGGGTCATTCCGTCACCGCTCGAAGCACTTCCTCGATCGTTGTCACGCCTTGAACCGCTTTGAAAATGCCGTCTTCAAGCATCGTTAACATCCCCTCGCTTCGGGCTTGCTCGGCCAAATCTTCGGCCGAGGCCCCCTTAATAATCAAATCGCGCAAGGTCCGGCTCACACCCAAAACTTCGCTAATACTCACTCGGCCGGCATAACCGTCAGAACAAGTTGTCGCTCCACTCGCCACTTTGGGATGATAAAAAGAAATCGTGCTCCAAGTATCAGTGGGTTTGATAATTTTTTCTTTCTTCAAACAATCTAACACGCGCTCAAGATTAGCCTTGGTGGCCAAACTTTTGATTTCAGCCTCGGTAGGATGATAAGCCTCGCGCTCGGGACAAAGTCGGCGAACGAGGCGCTGGGCCACAATCACCTCCAAAGTAGAGACCAAGAGAAAAGGTTCGGCCCCCAAATCAAGCAAACGCGGAATCGTGCCGGCCGCTGAATTAGTGTGGAGCGTCGAGAGAACCAAGTGGCCAGTGAGTGAAGCATTGATCGCCAAACCCGAAGTTTCGCGATCACGAATTTCGCCCACCATAATAATGTCCGGGTCCTGGCGAACGAGCGTTCGCAAACCAGTCGCAAAAGTCAAACCAATATCGGGTCGAACTTGGGTTTGATTAATGCGTGAAATTTGATACTCAATCGGGTCTTCAATCGTCGAGATATTAACATCCGGTGTATTTAAAATATCGAGCAAAGCGTAAAGCGTCGTCGACTTACCCGAGCCGGTTGGGCCGGTCACTAAAACTAAGCCCATAGTTCGCTTCACCGCTTGCTGAATTTTTTCTAAACCTTCGCCGTGAAAACCGACCGACTCAAGCGTGTAACCATGGACCGAATCAGGTAAGAGACGCATCACGACCTTCTCGCCAAATTGCGTCGGTAAAGTCGAAACCCGAAACGAAACATTTTGGCCATGCGTTTCAATCTTGAAGCGACCATCTTGAGGTAAACGCTTTTCGTCTAATCGCAAATTCGACAATACCTTAATGCGGGCCGTAATCCCGGGCGCCGTTTTTTTGGGTAAAATCATCGCGTCATGCAAAATCCCGTCCAAGCG
>Ga0172381_10001248_pt1 | contig 30324 bp, 16 predicted proteins | sample Leawel6488metaG_FD_119754 | JGI IMG/M metagenome (GOLD analysis project Ga0172381, IMG submission 119754) | Leachate microbial communities from a municipal landfill in Southern Ontario, Canada - Leachate well 64-88 metaG | ecosystem: Engineered > Solid waste > Landfill > Unclassified | place... | reverse complement strand
CTATATATGTGGTCAAAGAATGTGATATACATAAATATAATTCTCGTATATCCAAGTTAAAAGCTGATGCTATGGTAAAACATTATTGGGCAGACTACATGCAGTTTCAGAGCCAATATGCGAATATATCCTATGGTTATGCCCTGACATTATATAAGGTACAGGGTTCAACGATGCACGGTACATATGTCGATGTGTCTGATATATTCAGTGTCAAACCACTTACCCCTAAGCGTAAACTTCAATCGTTTTATGTCGGTGCAAGCCGTCCAACACATTTCCTTGCAATATTCGATATCTTATTGTTATTTGGGATTAATTTGTATTTATAATAGATAATATGATGCCATTAAGTGAATTTATTGCACTGGTAAAAAATATGAGAGCAACTCAAAAAGAGTATTTCAGCACGCGTAGTAATACTGTTCTTCAACAGAGTAAAGAACTGGAAAGAAAAGTAGATAAAACAATACAGGATTATGAAAATAAACAGGAAAATCTATTCTGATTATGAAAGGAACTGAACAATTTAAGGCAGACATAGAGAAGTATCTTATTGATCTGGCCAAGACCGATGAACTATTCTTCATTACCTTACAAAAGCCGGGAAAGAATGTTGATGATTGTATAACGTATATCCTCAACACGGTTAAGACAAGCGATTCTAATGGTTTTACAGATAATGAAATATATGGTATGGCTGTTCATTATTATGAGGAGGATAATATCAATGTAGGCAAGCCTATATCCTGCCAGGTGGTGGTTAATCATCAAGTAATGCTTACTCCTGAAGAGATTGAACAAGCAAGGCAGAATGCCATTAAGAAAGTGGAAAATGACATAGAGACCAGGATGACTATTAAGAAGAAAGTAAAACATGTTGAGGAACCAATGAATACCCTTTTCTGATGAAACCTCGGAATAAATACGAACGTAAAATCGTTGAATATAGTAATGGTCTAAGACCTATTAACAAACGACAATATGATTATGCTTTCGCCAAATGTTTTCCTGATAATCATGTCCGTAGAACGCATAAAGAACTATGTTGTTTTACCTGTGGCTATAAATGGGAAAATAAGGAACAACCATTATTATTAAGTATTGATGGATGTACATGTCCTCACTGTGGTAAGAAGTTAAAGGTAAGACCTAACAGGATAAAACGATTTTCTGATGATAGTTATTTTGCCATCATAACAATGTGTCATGGAATACAACTGGTGAGATATTTTTATCTTAAACGTTATTATGAATATGGAAAACCACAAGATGATTTCATATCTGAGATATCCAGGCAATGGATAGATAGCAATGGAAAGACAACGTATATGACACTCACGAGAACTATGAATGGAGATATAATATATAGTAGTGAACTTAGTATAAAAGACCGGCCTTTCTATATATATCATGACATAGTATATCCTATTAAAAAAGTATCCGATGTCATCAAAAGAAATGGATTCAATGATAAGTTTTATTCCATGACAGTAACTGAGTTCTTTGTCTATCTTATCACCAATACAAAATATGAGATACTTGTAAAGAATAATCAAGATTCCGTGTTGGAAGAACTGAGTAATCATTATATCAATGAATATTGGAGAAGCATACGTATATGTATCAAGAATAAGTATATCATTCACGATGCTTCAATGTGGAGAGATTATCTCAATGCACTTGTAGAACTCAATGTGGACATATATAATGTGAAATATATCTGTCCCGTAGACCTTAAGACTGAACATGATAAGTATATGTTGTTAAAAGAGAAGAAAAGAATTGCTGATATCGAAAAACGTGAAAAACTTATCATAGCAAATGAAAAGGCAGCTTTGGAATTGAGAAAACAAACAAGGAAAATACTTAAAAATATGATTATTAAACAAGATGGATTAAATATTGTCGTCCTTACGACAAAGAAAGATTATCTACATGAAGGTGTAGTTCTTAATCACTGTGTTGCAGATTATTATATCCATAATGATTCAATCATACTCTCTGCGCGAAAAGGTGATGAACATCTGGAAACAGTGGAGATATCACCATCAAAAAGACATGTGGTACAATGTCATGGTTATGATAACCAGAATACGGAATATCATGATAATATATTGAAGATAGTCAATGAACATATTCCTGTTATACTTAATAAATTAAATTTATGAATGATATAAGTAGATTACGTATAGACTTCCAGAAACTTATAAATGGATATTACAATGATGAAGAGATGTTATACATATATCAGTGGCTTATACAATTAGGACAACCATGTAATAAACAATGTGGATGGTATCGTTTTGGCCTCCACCAGTCATTTCATGGATATTCTCATAATAATGAAGCACGCAGTATACATCCTCTTCATTCGGATTATAGAACTATAATCGATAATGGGTTCGTTAACATACTATGTAAAACAAATAACGCTTCTTGTGTCAATGACTTTCTCAAAGAGAATAGGATACAATTAGGGAAGATAAGGATATTGAAGATACCTGTATATGAAAAGAGTGAATATTATTATAAAAGTATTATAAATAGTTATGACCTTAAAGATATGCTTCATCATATAACTACAGCTTATAAAGGATTGTTACTTAAAAGGGAATTCTTTCATCCTGAATATGATGATCGTATTGATCCGCGTATTATTGACGATATGTCTTTTGGTTCTAATAATGGTAAATGGAGTGCTTGGTTTAATTTCTCATTCAAGAACTTTGATTATGAACCAGGATGGCAATATGAATTTGGACAAAAAGATGATGAGTCCATATATTCGTTTTTTGACCGTGTGATAAAAGAAATGGATAATCTTATCGTCTATTCAGATAATTGTGATAACTGTTCATTATGGATAGAGAACCCAAGTAGCGGATCAGTATTAAGACATGGTTATAGAGGAGGTTGTAAATCATTTTATAAATGTATACGTCCTAATGTTGAGAAATATTATTGGAATCATGACAAACCTGGGCCGATCACCGATAATGCAATTCATTATTCTATAGAATATCCATATATAAGAGAAAGAAAATGAATAACACTATCTTTGAGAATGCTAATATAGCCGCTTTTAAGGCCGACAGATATGTCAATAATCTGTGGAAGATATTCGTATCCGCCGACATCCTTTATGGTGCTCTTATAGACCTTAAAAAGCAGATGGAAGGTCTTGGTGATTATAAGTTCGATGATAAACGTAATATAGAGGCTGCCATCAGTAGTTCATTCAAGACTATAGAAGGCATAGGTAAGATATGCACACAAGATTTCAATAGTATGTTTGGTGATATCTCTGATGAGGCAAAGACACTCCTTGAATCTTATATAGTAAATAAACGTATATCATCGTTCAAAGAACCTGAAATTAAAGTAAGTAATTTTTATCAAAAATAATATGACGATCATAGAAAAAAAAGCCATTAAATTATTTAACACCAAATATGGTATAAGTAAGGAAAGCAGGTATAGAAAAGTATGTGAGGAGTTTAAAGAACTTACAGAAGCTTTTAATTATTATGTTAATGATCCCAATAAACATACCGAAGAACATCTCATAGACGAGATATCCGATGTATATACTACAGTAACACATCTTGCTTCATGTTTTGGTCTCAATCATGAGAGACTCTTGCAGATAGCCATAGATAAGATACATGAACGTGAGAATAATCCTGAGTATAAGCATAAATGGACAAATATACTAGAGGATAAATTTATAAAACCCGATGATATTCCAGAAGAACTTATAGACGGATGACAGAAAAAGATGTGATAAAAGCCTGGAAGCATATATGTGATATGCATAATCCAAGTACATTCATATTTCCGAATATATTTATTGGAGACTATGAAGCTGATATACTTGAAATAAGCAAGTTGGGGTATGTTCATGAGTATGAGATTAAATTAACTGTTCCTGACTTTAAAAAGGATATACTTAAGAACTATAGAGGCATAAGAAAACATGATCTCATTGTTAGTGGTAAACATGTAAATACATTTTCATATATTGTTCCGGAAAACATGATATCTATTGCCGATATACCTGAATATGCAGGACTTATTTATATTAATATGCGTGATAACAAAATATATAGTTTTAAAACAATAAAAAGGGCCAGAAGGGTTTCTAAGGAAAAAATAGGTGATAAGATAAAGGAGAAATGTTTATTGAGTACATATTATCGTTTTCATAAACTTTTTAAATAGTTAATCATGATAGTAATACATAATAATCAGATTATAATGTCTGAACCAGATGAGACAAAAGCATTAATAGAATTGCAGAAAGCAAAGGATATTATTAATACTGAAATATTCGATCGATCATTAGGCCCCTCAGAGTGGTCTGACACACCAATAGAACCTGAAATTGAAATTGAAACCAGATTGATAAATGTTCCTACAGAACTGGTTGATGAAAATTCATTCAGATGCCGGTTCTGTGGTAAGATATGCCCTAAAAGTGAATATTATAAAGAACTTAATTGTTGTAATGATTGTGCACCATTTTAAAAATATAGACTATGAGTAAAGATATTTTTACCAGACAATGGATAATAGATAACTCAATCAATGTTGTGAATGATTATGAGAAGGGTATACTTACAATACGTGCATTGCATTATCAACTCGTTGGTCTTGGCATGACAAACGACATGCAACATTATAAACGTGTTGTAGGAGCTATGGAACAGGCACGTTGGGATAACCTTATAGACTTTGACATGTTTTCCGATCGTGACAGAGCTATGGTAGGTGAGACACCTTATGAGATAACGAATGTTAATGAAAAAATCGAAGAGGCCGAAACACAAATAGGGTTATGGATGAATAACTATAGCAAGAATAAATGGGAAAACCAACCATATTATCCTATTGTCCTTATAGAAAAGAAAGCTCTTGAAGGTGTATTCCTTGGCCCTTGCAGAAGACATGAGATAGCTCTTGGTGCATGTAAAGGATATCCATCACTTACTTTTGTACACGACCTTTACAACCGGTTTGTTGAGGCTGATTCTGATTATAATAAGAAACCGATAATCATTTATTTTGGTGATTATGATCCATCCGGTGATGATATACCACGAACAATCATTTCAAATCTTGATCGTTTTGGTGTTGAAGTGGAACTACGAAGGATTGCACTTAATCATGATCAGGTAATAGAATGGAAATTACCACCGGCACCAACCAAAGAAACTGACAGTCGTACCGCTAATTGGGATGGTATAGGACAAGTTGAACTGGATGCAGTCAAACCGGATAAACTTATCTCTCTCCTTGATGATGCCATAATGGATATATTCGATGAAAGTCTTTATGATGAACTCATGATACAGGAAGAATATGAACGTAAGGAGTTCCGTTTAGAACTTAAGGACTATGTAAATACTTTATAATCATGGAAAAAAAAGAGAACATAATACATATACCAACAGGAATTATAATTAAAGACCCTATACATACAATTATCTTTTATCAATCCGAAACTATTAATGACATAATATGTAAATACTGGAGACTGAAAGAGAAGTTGAGCAAAAGAAACCGAACTTTCAATAATATACTTAAATGTATTGTATTGTCTATATTCTTTATACTATCATTTATACTTTTATATTTCATAACATTATTAGTAAGTATGTTCTTACCAGGTTTAGAAGCGGTTTTTGGCATAGTATATGGAATATTTGTATTTATTGGTTTCTCTTTTCTTTCAATAACAATAGAGGGTCTTAACATATTTATAAACTATTATTATAAACATAGAAAATTTCATTAAATATGAATGATGAACTTTATTATACTCCTAAGTTGGAAGAATTCCATGTTGGGTTTGAATATGAATATTTAGGTCTTCCTGATGGATTGGGTGGTGATGCACAATGGATTAAAGATATATTTGGTTCTGTTAAACCAGACGATACAGAACAAATGGACTTTGATACTATAAAAGCCATTTGTAATAGTCCTGAAGTTAAAAATGAGATTCGTGTCAAATATCTTGATAATGATGATATTGAAGAATTACTTAAGTCAATTGGAATAAAGTTATACTTTGATGAAGATAAAAATGCTTTTTACCATGAAACTACTTATATGATATCATGGATAATACCTGAACTCGAACATATGATATATATAGGATGGAGTGTTAAACATAATGCAGATCCAATGTCTGTACCATTTAACCCACCATTTTTTCATGGTATTATTCGTAATAAATCAGAACTGAAAGTACTTTTTAAACAACTTGAAATATGAACAAACAACAAGAACCTGCATGGAGAAAAGTTCTATGCAAAGTTAATGAAGATTCGAATATATATTGGGCTATGAAGGATGACAACAATAAGTCCTTTGTTCCTACTGAGATATTCAAGTGTGGTGATTGGTACGACATGTCTGAAAAGACTGTCGCTGATGGTATGACTTTTAAACGTTGGTGTACTTCCTTTGACGTATAATTACAACTATGAAAAAAAAATCATGGATTGAGAAGCAACAAAATAAGATAATTGCTCGTCAGAAAGAACAAAATCTTATTCTTGAAAATATCATGTTTGGCAAGCAAGATGAAAGTCTAGTTGCACCACTTGGAATACTTAATCATGTATCTATAGAAGATATAAGTCGTAATAAAATGATTGCTCATAAACAACAAGACCAGCATAATGTAATTGAAGGTTTCATAGCATACAAACGTGATGAGAATCTTGATATACCAAAAGATTTTGGATTCCTTAAACAGGTAGATAAGAATAATATTGATGATAAGATTAGTAATACAATTTTTGGATTGCATAAAATGTTAGATGAACCTATTTCATATGATAGTGATATTATGGCATATATAAATAAAATAAAGCCAGCCACAAAAGAAGAGTTTGATGATTGGTGGAAAAAAGCTATGAAATCTTTGAGTAAACAACCTATTGAACCAAGACAACATATCCTTAATGCATGGATACTCATTGCTTACCCGGATGATGTTTTCTTAAGTATCTTTAAAAGTAAAAATAAGGACAATATAGTTTATCTTGGTGGTTCAGAAGTCTTCCATCATATACACAAACGTCTTTATGAACTTGACAAGAAATTATACATAGAGTTATTTGGTATGGAAGCCGGTAAGGAGTTTGAGGAAACGAAGATTACACCAATGGAGATTGATATGAAACCATACAATTCACTTACTACGAAAATATTGAACAATTTAGTGGATGAAATGAATAGTAGTATACAAAACACTAAAGCGAATACAGGCGATTTAAAGCCCGGTGAACCATATGGATGTTCAGAGATAGGGAAGTGTGATATTTGTGGCAAATATGCGCCTATAAATAGGAAATACTATTATTATCCTATCAAATGTGAATGTCATAGTCCACAACATTTTGAAATAGTATTATATTGTTCTGATTGTATTCCTATAGAACCGGAACGAACAACAATAATTTATCATGATATGAACGGTGAACATGTAGTAAACAATATCACAGTACCTACATCAATATTCATTAAAATATAAATATGAGAAACAAAGTATTGCAACAGTATACATTAGAAGGTAATAATTATCTTGCCGATAGATTAGTTGAGATTGCAGAAATAAAAGATAACGATATTATTCTTGAACCATCAGCAGGACAGGGTGCAATCATTGACTCTATTCTTAAAGTTATTAATGATACAAACAACTTGTTCTTCTGTGAAAACATACCAACAAAGACAATTATTCTTAACAGACAATATGGAGCAATGAAGAACCTATATTATCTTCATCCATTAAATGACGATTTTTTAAATCTTGATAATTTCCAGTTTGATAAGATTATTGCCAATCCTCCACTTGAAAATAATCAGGATATAGATTATGTACTGCATATGTATAAGAATCTTAAACCAGGAGGTATATTGGTTAGTGTTATGTCAAATAATTGGCGCATATCTACAGACAAAAAGGAATCGGAATTTAAAAAATGGTTATTTAGTAATGACTACTGGGTAGATGAAATAAAAGAAGATATGTTTAAGGATAGTGGTACTATGGTTGGTGTTATAGTATCAATTAAAAAACACTATTAACATCTAAATATATATGATAAGATTGATAGAATATAATTGGTTTATAAACAGAGACCAAGATGATTTAGAAAAGTTCAAAAATGGACAAAATTAAACTCGTTGTCTTTAACTAACATACTCTTGGATACATAAATCCTGTCTGTGACTATGTTGTACAGGTCTTTGCTCATTCAGTGTTAAGAGGCGCCGGATGTTTCTTAGGATGGACTGAGATGTGTATCGGACAACATGATGTAGTAAGACTTGCCAATGAACAGGACTTTGAAAATTTCAGAGTATCTTTTATAGGTTTTAAAACTGATAATAACTATTTATATTCACGCCCTGACCAGGCATTGTAAAGGTCATACTATTATGGATGGATGTGTAACGAATGGTGAGGGTATTAATCTTAATACTCTACTAAAAAAGGAATTGGAAAATTTAGGTATGTTAAATGGGTTAGTAAATACTGCAACAACCACATTACATAGTCTTACTTTTGATGATGGACTTCTTCCTAAAGAAAAGCCGGATGGTCCAGAGGACAATAAATTAACTTATATGCCATTAATGGGAGGTATTAGTGAAGTACAAAAAGTAAGTCGTGTCCAAATGGAAATATTAGCAGAAAGAATAACCAATATAAATAGAATTTTATTTGGTTAATAGTTATAACGTACATAAATAACAAGGGGAGTAAGTCATAATGGCTACTCCCCTTTTTTTTACTTATGATTCTTGTTCTTCGATCCGTTGTCGTAGCTCATCACGTTCTTTCTTACGTTGTCTTTCCAACCTACGTTGTTCCAGTTCCTTTTCCGATGGTTGGTATGGAAATACTTCATCATTATCCGATATGAGTTCATAGAACCATTTAACATCATTGACAGGACCGGTATAACGTAATATCTTTCCAAAACGTTTTCTACCTATAAGGATATTCCATAGATCACTTACACTTTGTACCAATGGCATTGGATTTTCAAAGATATCGTTGACAGTATTATAAGACGTTATCTCACTGCATAGCCATTCAAGTTTCTTCTCATCCCTATCCGGTAAGTCTATGGCTTTAAACGCTGCTGTTATAAGTCCAAGGACACCAAGTTTGACAATGGTGTTTGCCAGGTTCCTGCGTCTCACAGGAGGCATCGACTGCCAATATGAGGCACTATGATGGTCAAAACCTTTTAAGTCCTTTATAGCGCTTACAATAGACTGAAAATTACTCTCTATGATCATCTGTTGTTCTACTGTTATCCATTCACCATTCTCATCCAATACAGGTATCATCTTGCCTCCATAAGTAGTCTTTATACCACCAAGAGAAAAAGCATTCCATATCTTGTCAAAAGAGAAACTCCTGAACTGTGTGAATGATGCACCTGCAAAATAATTACCAAGGAGTACCTTTTGATATGGGTCCATAGAGCCGATTATATACTTATCTGAATACCATTTGAAACGTTTGTTGATCTCCTCATAATCATAACCAATAACCTGCTTGCCATCATCGAGTAATCCCTGATCAGATTGTTTATCCATGATTGTTCTATGTACCACGTTCCAACCATCATGCATATTATCATCAGTTTCATTCTCATAGAAACGTTTGTCTTTCTTCACATCATATGTAAGTTCGGATGTCTTTGGATCATAGATATGTGCATCATAAGAACCATCAAGGAGCATATACGATACCATGGACAAACAACGTGATACGGCATCCGTATACCAGTTACCTATATGTGCCAGTTGTTGTTTGAACAAATGTGTACCTGCTACATTACTGAATATGTTCTCCAGTACATCACGTTCCTGTCCATTGATAAGTTGCATCTTCTGTGCCAAATGCCATACTTTATGATAATCAGTAAACAGCAGTTCATGTGCCTTGGTGACTTCTTTTGTCCCTGGCATATCGAGACGTTCACCATTCTTTATACCCCAATTGGCAATATTATTACTGAAAGCACTCAGATAAGCACTCTGTTCATTAAAATAAGCACTCTTGATCCATACGAGAGGTCTATAGGCCAATGACATGAAAGTATTGATAGAAAGAGCAGTACGTACTATAGGACCGGCTTTCTTGGTAAGCTTATCATTTGACGTATCATCAAGACGCTTATGTTCAACGAGCAGATTGTAATATTCCTGTAAGAACGACTGTACATTAGACTGTACATTAAGTTGCGACGTACCCATATTACGTTTGGTGAAATTGGTTATGGCAATACAATCGTTGAAGACAGGTGTTACGTTCTCCGAATATTCCCTATTGCGTTCCATATCCATGACAAAGAACTTGATAGTATATTCAAGGTTATTACTTTGATCGGTAATAGCATTATAGTCGAACATCTCATACTTGTCATCATTCTGTACCAACCCCATTGACTTAAGTTGGTTCTCGAATGATATCTGTTTCTCAAAACGGCTGTGTATGTCTCCAAATTCAGAAGACATAAGATCACCCCACTGTATATCACTATTGGCCATCTTATTCATGAACTTATGGAAGAACTTCTTCATTTTACGTGCACCGAAGTTTTGTTCCTGTGTAGCCGGTACTACAGGTATTGTACCTTCAGTATAACGAAGTTCAAAATCTTTCACCGCATCATCGATAGTATAATTGGATTTCATACGGTTTCTGGATAGTATATTCTGTATATACCTGTCTTTTACACTTTTTACGATAAAATCAGCAAGAGCAATATCTTCAGCAGTGAGTATATCATTCTTTAACAACGAATTAGTATCCGGATGAGTACTACAATATATCTGGTTATAGAGTGTTACCTGTACATTATCACCTTTCTCAATGTTATAACTTTCGTATTTTTTATCTGCTTTAACAAGTGTCTTTGGAAACAGATGATCAAAAATATCTTTTGCATTAGTAGAGGTTATTTTATGTGATTTTCTGGAAGCATTGATATATTTCGTCAGTTCATCGGAAAACGTGTTAGTCCTGCCAACAACAACGCTTTTACTGGCCTCAAACTCTATTGATGCATATTGTACTATGTCATTTCCTATATTATGTACGTTGACAATGTTCTTTGCCAGAACAGAGATATCATCGATATTCATATTATTCACATTCCATCCTCTATTGTAAAACATTATGGCTTTGGCTATCATCTGATATTCGGCATCATTAAGGGCAGTATCATGTCCTCCTGCACGTTTTTCAATTACACGTTGCCGTTTACGTAATACACGTATATGGTCATGGCGAGAGAGATCCTTTCCTATAAGGCTTTTTGCAAAATCAGTTGACAGATCATCAGGAAGGTTATCCTGTGCATAATAACTCTGTAGTTCAAAGAGATGTGATATGCCTATATTTGATGCATCCCATGCCTTATCATCATCAACTATCTCCTGAAGTACGACATTCTTTGTCAATTCCTGCATGCCAGGATATTGCATCACCTCACGTACCTGACCGAAAGCATCGATCATATCATAGATATTACGGCTTTCCACTGATCCTGTTATTCCTCCTCTCATACCATAGACACCGGCACGACGTATCTTAAGACGTATATTCTGTTTTTGTGCAAAATGATTGATACCGGCAATAGTCAATGTCAATGCTGCTGCACGTGCATCACGTTTACTATTGCTCCATGTTACCTTACTGGCAACCATCATATTCTCTATGTCAGTCTTAAAACGTCCTGATAGTTTGTGTGCTTCTCCTGTAAGAGTATCCGACATACCAAGATCACCTGCTGATATATCGGATATGGACATGTCAAGATTATTACCATTGATATTATGAAGCACTATAATAGGATTGAATCCAATCATGCTTTCATCAACGAGACCTGCATATTTAGGATAACGTTGCACCATGTCAGAAAGAGTAAGGACATCCACTATCTGATCATTACCACCGGCAAATTCAATAAGCTTATGTATTTGGTTAATGGATATATATGATCGTTTATTTTCTTCATCACGTTCGTTCTCAGCATTGATAAAAACTTTTTCTATCGATTCATCTATAGATAATCCCTGCTTTCTGTTCTCCATAACAGTCTTTATGTTCTTTGTAAACATATCACCAATATTGAGATGGAAAGGAAGTATCTCGCTTATTATCCTCTTCTTTATACCTTGTTCACTGATGTCACCGTCAAATTTAAACTTACGTCCAAGCCATTCAATGTACACAGTACTTCCATTATTCATTGAATAACGTCTATTATACACCATATTGGCAAACTTATCCGGATTATAACGTAGTTCATTGGCATAAGAATTGACAATATTTGCCCTACTATTGTTTATCAAGATATTAGGTATGTCACTGACATTGTTTATCTCAGTAATATTTATATCATCAAAACCCTGATAATTATTATCAGCAAATTTTTTAAATCCTTCTATATCTTGTTTAGAGCCTAATATGTGTCTATTATTTTCTTTTACTGTATAAAAATTTCCAAGTTGTTTAGTTTGGTCTTTATTATCAGTAAATCCATAATCTTGATATTCAAATTCATCTCTATCTAAAGATAGTGTTCTTATTTCTTTTTTATCAAGAAGTTTAGATTCTTGGATATTTAAAATAGCAGGATAAACTTGAGTATTGTTTTGCTCTGCTCTATATTCAGCATAAGATTTATTTGTAGTAAATGCTTCTACATCTTGCGGTTGTTTTGTTCCTAAGTTTCCTCCTCTATAAACAATATCTTTCACTTTACTATCAGGAAATATAGTATCAAGATATTCAGAATACAACTGTTGAGCTCGTTGTTTTTGTTGTGGAGTTACATCTTTTAATATACCTTTATTACCATATAACTCGTTGATTGCTAATTGCTCATTTCCATCATAATCTATATACGAACTATCCTGAATAAATTTATTAATAGAAGTTTTAATATTATACTTATCTAATATAGCCTGTGCTTTGACTTTATCAAAATAGAAACTACCTAATTTAGTATAATTATCAGGTTTGTATTTATCCCATTCTTTAAATACATTTATTGATTTTTCTATAGATGATACAGTATTTCCAAAATAATAATCAGGATGTAGTCCTATTAATATCTTATGTTTAAATGCAGTTTTTATTACATCAGGATTAATTGAAGTTTCAAATTCTGCATAAGTAGCTCTTCCAAATCCCAAAACTTCATATATTTCATTAGATAGTTCAGGATTTTCTTCAAATACAAAATCTACTCCTTCTTTTATTTGTCCATCACTATGATAATAATATTCCTGAAGAGCAGATATCTCCATATCATTAAGGGACATTATTTCTCTTCCTGCAAGAATATCATCTACCATGCCCTTAAATATATCTTCAATGCTCATATTACGTATATCTTGATCAAAGATAGATGAACCATAGCGTGAGGAGAAAAAACGTCGTACAGCGTTCCAAAATGCGTCAACCCAGTTCTTGATAGTATTAAAGAATCCATTAACGGTAGATGGTTTAGGTTCAATATTATTATTGGCAAAGAACTGTTCAATACGTGTCTTGGATACACATCCTCCGACAACTCCCATGAGTTCCTCACGTATATCTTCATCACTATAATCAGGATGGTTTTCTGTAAATCGTTTTAAAAGATCAGGATTGACATTAAGTAGATAGTCATCCAACTTTGAATACATCTGTTCATATAATTGAGGATCAGTAGTCTTGATGATAGCCATAAACATATGTGCAAGTTCATGAACAGGCATCTTGCTGTTGATGGCATTCATATTATAATGCACACCTTCTGAATCTACCCATCCTGACAATGTACTTTTTTTACCTTTTTCAATAGTTGACTGTGTTGTCTCCTGTATAATCTTTATACCTGGAAACGATCGTTGTATATTCGATATCAACATACTCATCTTACGTTCAACAGCCTTGTTATTCAGTGCATCATATACTGTCTGTCCATCATCGGTAAATTCATTGGACTTACCTAAAGGTTTAATGATGACATCAATGCCTGAAGGTCTCAGTGATACCATATTCCCTCCATCGGTATTATAAGTACCACCGGTGTATGAATGTCCACGCGGATAGGTCTTTGTTACGGTATTGCCTTGTTTCAATGATGCATGTTCATCAGCAGTAAGAGAGATGGTAGGTATAACACTGATAGGATTTTGTTGCATCGATATACCTGCACGGTTAGTACTAAGGAATATCGGAGTATGTTTACCATTATCATTTGCTTTATATATACGCTTTATAGGGAAATTACCAATCTTTTCAAATGTATATACATACTTAGGATTTTCTTTATCATCAATATTTTCGGCCTTGACATATTTAGTCATACCATCATTGAGGGCCATATAATCCATAAAACGTTCTTTGACATCATTAATTATCTGTCCGCTACGTATCTTACGTGCAAAGACATTAAACGTCTGGCTTATACCTTCACGATAAGGCTCTATGCCTATGATATCCACTATGGAACCATTATGATATCCAAGTTTATTTACAATGAGTTCATTGACAACAAATAAATTGCGTATGGCTTTAGGTAGTTTATCGTAGTCAGCCATCATCAATCTTTTACGTTCTTCTGTCATCTGGTTGGTAGGAGTGGTTATGCCAATAAAACGACGTTCCGAATTACCTACAGAATCAATGTTGTTAATGAAATAGTTTCCTGTATAATTACCCTCTTCATCATAAAAAGCTTTAGAGATACCTACATAATCAGGTGATATAGAAAAAGCATTCTCCATGTCCTGTGCCGAATTATACATGGTCTTGAACATGCTGATAAAATTAGGAAACTGAAGAGTATATATTTGTCTGTCGTATATATTTGACATGTCAAGTGAATTGAAGATATTTTCAGTTGGCATATATGTATTTCCTATACGTTCAGGGATACTTATATTAAGGACTTTCTTCTGATATTGTGCAAAATAATCATCAAGTACAAGTTCGACAACACCGTCACGAAAGACTTGTTTCTGACCTGAATAATTCCATGTATTATATCCTGCCATTGCCTGATATTCTTTTTCAAGAACTTGTACAGCAGGAGAATCGAGCATGAACGTTTGGCCCATCTTATTGGCATCGGAAAGCAATTCACTGAGATAGACTTTTAACATAGGCATGGCATTTATTATCTCACCAAGATTAAGCATGTCATGGACTTTTAACGCCTTATTAAGTAGTTGATCACGTACATAGACATCACTGGTAATATATTCATTATTATGTGTCTTATACCATTCAGCAAACTCGTTACGTGTAGGCATATTGCCTTTGACTATATTGTTCAACGACGTACCAAAGGACATTTCTATCTCTTGAATAGCATTATTGAACTCATCATCTACAGCGGGTATCTCATTACGTAAGGATAATATCCTACTCATGCCACGTAATGCCTCTGCCTGCACTATCAATTCCTGTAACCGTCCAAGATATGTCTTGGCATTTACAAGACCTTTTAATGTATCATTATATTCCGTTGTACGTACTATATCATCGGTTTCTACCTTATTTGTCTTTAACGCATTTATCTTGCTAATGACATTAACCAGATGTTTAGTAGTATTGATATACAGATTATGATCGCTCTTACTGTAATGTAATGAAGTACCTAATGATGCATCAAAAAATGCATTACGTACCGAATAGTTAGTAAAGAAATCTTTTATCTCTCTGAAGAATTCGATATCTGATTTTTGTTTACCTGTCTTATCAAGTCCTGGACCATTGGCAACCATGACAGCAACTATTGGAACTGCTTCCATAGTAATACCATATTTACCAAGTGTATTGTTCTTTGCATTATCTAACGCTGATTGTAACCAGTCACCAACCATGACAACCAATGAACTCTTACCTTTGACACCTGTACGGTCAAGGATATTATACATAGGATTATCATCACCATCAACGATATTACTATATCTGTTAAGTGTCTGAAGCCATGCACTGGCACTAAGAGTATTGGCCAATATACCAATGGCATCAGCACCACCCTTATTGTCATTATATGTCTTGGTCAATGAATAGAGTGTATTGGCATTAACAGAAGGATCTTTGGTATCAATTTCGTCGGCAACACGCTGTTGATCTTCTATGGTAGATTTAATGAATATGTTTTGTTGGTTTTCAGTAGCCATGAATACCTCGTCAATGATATCCAATATCTTTGACTGAAGAATATCTATATCATCATTACTCCTATGACCATCACGTCCAATATTATGCATATATACTGTTAACTGGTCTATGTCAAAGTCAGAATCATTGAGTAATGTCATACCTACCGGTATATACATCTCATTACCATCATAATGGAAGCCTACTATATCCATCCATCCTCCCGATCCAAGTCTGTTGGATGGAACCCTATTGGCAAAAACAGTTAACGACTTACGTATGTCATCACGAAGAGAGATAACTTCATTGATAAGATCATTGATGCTAAGTGTATCTTCATCAATACGTGTGATAACTTCATCAGTAAAACGTGTTATACCTGTGATATTCTTAAGTGCCTTACGTACAAGTACTGCGTCAAAAAACAATGCATTCTTAATCTGATCATTGGCAATGGCATTGGATAGTATAACACCTATATTTTTTTCATCAGCAGAGGCTATATTGACTTTTTTATCTCCAATATTAAGACAGAAAATATCACGTAATGTCTCATCACGTTGTGAACCGTCAACACCTTTACGTCTAAGTCCTATCTGTTGTGCAAAAACATAGGGCATTACTACTTCACCATGTATAGAATTACTATTTTCAACACGCATATCCTTAAGTCCACGTTTGTTGAACATAGAACTGAGAATTTTTTCTGTCAACATAAAATCATCTATGGTATTATTTCTTACACCCAGATATTCAAGAGCTTCATCACGTGTGAAAAGCATCTTATCTTCACCGGTCTTAAGTTCATAATACTCATGGAATGCTCCTGATGACTGTACAGTACGCATACCTGTCATCCCAGGGCGTATGGCTTGTTTATTTATATACTGCCTATAAGACTGCACCATTTTATTACGCATCTGTGGTATCTCACGTGTTATATCTTCACTGGCAAGCATCTCGACATAATTACCCTGTACAAAAGCATCTGCCATGCCCTTGCTGGCCTGCTCACGCATAAACCACTCAAACTGTGCTACAGCATATGAAAGATCACGTTTATCAACAAGAATATCATTAGTCAACCAATCTATTTCATTAAATAAAGGTTGACCAGGTCCTTGTTGTATACCTTTAGGAACTACATTAGCTATTAAGGTATTTATCTTCTTTATTTGTTTGTCGTAAATCTCCTTACGTATTCTGTTTATGGCAATGCCTGGATTAACACCATATCCTGTATCCGTAATCCTGAACTCACTGATACCCATGAATGCTTCTATCTGTTGTGGAGGTGCTTGTTTTTTACTTGCATCAAGAGGTTGTTCAACAGAATGGACTATACCTATCTGTGTATTATCCAGTTCATCAGTAACCAGATCATAATCATTATCAGTACGTGGATCATATTTATTGACAGACCCAAGAGAATTCTTGATAGTGCTGACAGGATTATAACCATATACAACACTATTTACCAGTGAATGATATAGTTGTTCATCGACATACTGTGAATTACGCATATCGTTAAATAACATGTCCATAGCTTTATCCATACTATGTTGTTCATCATAATACTGTGTAAAACGATCATACCATGAGAAACTTTTATACTCATGTCCATCAGGTAATGAGTTCATGAATATGTCTTCAACTAATTTCTTATCCTGTGTTTTTAGTCCATCAAATACCATTTTACGATATATACTTGAATTGTTGAAGTTATGGTCAGTGATATATTTTGCAGCATGTTTTATCTCCATGATATCACCGGCAATAGGATCACGTTGTATTATCAATGTTTTTATCATACTACCTTTACCAGAAGAAGAATATTCCTGTCCTCCGGAAGATATCTCAAACATTTTACGGTATAATGGCATGACATAACTCTGTCCGTTGAATATCTCAGATATGTTTTCTTTCATAGTATCGGTGATATCAACATCCGCAGACAGATCATACATAGGTATGAAATGACTTTTGGTAGGCAATGAACCAATATAATGACGTCCTACCTTCATATTGGTATTCAACAGTTGTTTTGGTGTGTTCTGTGGTCCCATACGTTTCACCTGATCGACTACGTTCTTATAGTTCATTATGCTGCCATTGATATCATCAAAAGCATTATTGGCAATATGGAACATCATATAATAGGCAAAAAGAGCTTCATTAACCTTCATCAGATCACTGTCATTGTAAAAAGACTTATTATCCTGTCCATTATGTGAACCGGCTTTAATGATATTTTGTGATGTTGTACTTGACGGTGTGTAACCCAATGCTTCCATGTATTCGGTAGAAATGACAAAATCATCATGAAAGAGTTCTTTGAGCAATTTCTCACTATTTGTCTCCTTCATTATCATTGTCCTGTTTTTCTTACTGTATATAGAACCAGTGGTAGTAAGATTAGGTATATTGTCTGAAGCAATGAACCCTATGCTGAATGAATTGTTTTTTTCATCAACAATAATATCGGCTCCTTTCTTTAAACTGCTCTTACGTACCATATCCATGACCATAGACCGTTGTTCGGCGTTCATGGCATTAAGAGCAGTGGTAATATATTTTCTGCTATTAACAACATATTCATCCATGCCTATTACCTTACCTTCCTCTCCTTTACGACGCGATGTAGGAAAAGGTATGCTATGTCCTGTTCCTTCAAGTGACACATTTATCTGCCCTATAAGACCTTTATATTTGCCCAGTGATAGTTCTACCCTCCTATTTATCTTTCGTGCCTGTAAGCGTATTTGTTCATGTGCTGAAGCATAATTAAGTTGTATCTGTTTCTTGTCAGGACCAAGAAGTTTTATCATCTGACTGCCTGAGAACTTATGATAGAGCAGATATATCTTGCCGGTATCTGAGAGTGTCATCATCGGAGTACATATTATCTGTGATGATGATGTTGTACGATACACCTTGTTAAGAAATGCATTAATACCCAGTACAACGAAATCATGAGGAGTGACTATCTTATTACCATAATGGAAAGAACCATATTCACGTTTCATGCCAAAGAAATCGCCTATATGGTCAAGGACTATCTTACCATTCCCTTCAATAAGATATGGAGCAATAGTACCATCCTTATCAAAAAGAGGACTATTATCTTTAAACTCAGGATTATTTGCAATACGTCTTTCTATATTATTTACATGATTTTCAGTACCATCTATAAAAGTATTGATCATATTACGCCCCTGAAGGGTATGTTGTTTACGACCATCAGGACGATAGAATTGGTTGCCTGCCACATTACCGGTGATAGATGCCACCTGTGAAGCAATGAGGTCTATGGCAGTAAAGAACTGTGATGGTATTGGCATATTTATTCCTTCAGATGTCAATGTCTCACTATCAGCATTACCTGAATATACAGATGTGGCTCCTATATTATTCATGAAATCATTGACATAAGAAGCCTCGGAGATATTATTTCCTGTGAATATTTTACCAAGAATATCTTTCTTATTTACAGTTATCCTGTCCTCGCCATCTACGATAGTAAAATCACCAACCTTATCATTTTCCAGTATCTCTTTTATGACCTTACGGTGTGATGACATCCCTTGTGTCTGATCGTATTTAAGTACAGTATTACCTATAGAATATTCCATCTTCATATTATATGGTAGTGTCTGCATCTTAAATGCGTAAAGGATATTGGCAGTGAATGCAGCAAAGAATGATTCCGGATTACTAAAACGTGATGTTATATTTCCCATGCCACGTTCTTGCATGGAAGATGCAACATCCTTCATTTCTGTAGTCCAATGTTTATTGATAAGAAACTGACGTATAACACTATTAGGCAATATATCGATAGTAAGACCAGTGATAGGTCTTATAATATTAAACTGATCGATAATACTTCTTATACGTGCCTCAATAAGAACATCATCACCCATGGAAGCAAATGAATAGTTGTATGTTGCACCTTTGATAGGTTTAACATTTATAAAAGGAATATTATTCATGCCAACAGAGACATTTCCTTTTCCTATGTCATTCTTTTCTACAGATATTAGTTTATCAATATTTTTTATTGTACGCTCATTAACAAGTATGCCATTAGTAAATTTACCATCCAATGCATTCTTTATCCTATTGACAGAATTTTCAAAAGGATTATTTCCATATTCGGTTACACCATAGTTAAAAACACCATTCTCATTACCGTATATAGTCATGTCGGTATTACGTGTAACTACATTGGATATACTGTTTGATGACATCATAGACAGAAAAGACATTATCTTATCGGCACGTTGTCGTTGTACGTCATTGGCATTTCTATTATCATATACTTTTTCTGCTATTGCCATTAGAGGAGAATAGACAGTACCCTGGTTATCTATAAATGTACTATAACTTTCACCAAAGAACCTATTCTCAAATGACTTTAGTGCAGCAGTAATATTACTGATATAATTACCATTCTTATCAAGCTCAATGCCATGTGCTATCTCCATATTCTCTATTGTCTGTCTCAATGCTTCTACATGTGATAATGGCTTGTTTCCATTCAATGATGAAACATATAAATCATGAGCATCAATACCGGCACGTTTAACAAGTTCTATCATAAGACGTGTATCAACGAACTTAGGATTCTTACTGTCTATGATATTCTGCCCACTAACAACACGAACAATAGGTATGGTACTTAGTTGTAGTTTAAGTTCAGTAGAAAAACCGTCAGTATATGGATCGAGATCTGTCTTACCATATATACCATCGTAAAGTTTCCCGGAACCTATATTGTTTCTTTCAGGATCATATTCAGGAATTATATGTTGTAATATTGTACGTGCATTATCCTCACGGTATAAGAACCATGTACGGTATGCTGATTGTGCAGCATTCTTACGTTCACTGTCACTGAGTGACTTATCAGTAGAATATATATATTTATAATCTTCAGGATTGAGATGTTTAATAAACTTATAGTCAATATCACCACGACGTATCTCAACATCTTCATTACCACATTCAGTGGATAATGCTACCATTGATTCCATACGTTCATTGATACTATCTATAAGACTGTTATTCTCAAAATTAAATATGTTTCCCAGTGGACCATTCCAGACAAGATTGAACTTGGTACGGTTTACGGCAAGTCTTAGTAATCCTCTATTACCCGGAAACATAGACTGTATATTTTTCTTTAACTGTATAAAACGATCTATGGAATCTTCTTCATATTCCTCGTTCTCAAAACGTAGATAGTCATTATCAGATATTATCTGATCACGATATTTACCATCAAGTATGTCATTATACAGTACGTCGAGATCAGAACGGTTTTTGGTAAAGAACCTCATTATATTATGCATGACAAGTTTAAACTTATTCCATATACCACGTTCATCATTAACTTTAATCCTATTAACAGCTTTTTTACCTATCTCTCCTGCCATCCATTCTTCAAGAGCAAGACCACTGAGATTTTTCCCTGTATCTATCTTGGCTATCTTACGTGCAAGACGTTCATAATATTCACGGTTCTCAGGAGTTATGAGACTATTCCACACTATATGAAATGTCTCATGATAAGGAGAAGAGAAACGTACTCCCTTGTCAGTGTTTGCCAATGTCATACGGTTATCTTGTACCATGCCTGTAGCAATACGGCCATCGTGATAAATAAGACCATTGGCAAAGTCAAGCATGGTATGCATATACTTTTGTCCCAATAGGTCTGATATCACCTCCTGAGCCTTTAAAATAGTTGTATAACGTGTATCAAAGAGATCAGTATCCGATTCCTGTAATCTACTGTCATCTATCTTATACGATGATGCTTCTGTGTTACTACTAATATTAATACCAATATCAGGAAAACGCATGAAGAAATGAGGAAAATCGATACGTTCTGCATTGGTATAAATAAACTGGTCATCGGCAATAACCGTCTTACCTAATTTGTTGTCCACAATATCACGTTCTATGAAATCGAAAAGTTCGTCTTTCCACTTACCATCATAGACAAGATTGATGATAGCATCCAGATTAGCTTTACGTTCATTAAGATTATTACCATATAAGTTAATAAACTTACCATCATCAGAGAAAGAAAAATATTTTTTATACTCAGTATTTATAGTCTTATTAAGTCCATCATCACGTAATACTTTTATATTCTGTCTATTGGCTTTGAGTATGTTATATACGTTCATATTACTGAACAAAGTATTGAAATCATCATATAACTGCCTCATTTTTGTTACAGGTTCAGAGGTAGTAACAAAATGAACAGAATTATCTTCTTTCTTTAGTCTTTCTATCCTATTACTTTTTTTCAGCCGAGGATCGCTAAGACGTGGTGTCTTAACAGTAATACTAAATGTCCTTGATGATAATGAAGATGTTTTGAAAGATATAGTAGGTTGTTTAGTCTCATCACTGACAGGATTAATAGGACCATTGGTATCATCCATAAAAAATAAACCATTGTGCTTATTCTGTAGAATAAAGTCAAGGACATTAGTATCTTTCTGGTTATTATATTTAATCTTGATATCCATATCAGTAACAACAGCAGTACTCTTTCCTCCTTTTATCATATAGTCAAAAATACCTACCATACCTATTTGTGCATGCATCTGTTTAATAAGATCCTTGGCTACATCTTCGTTAGTTGATGGATTATTTGCCACAAGCATATAATTTCTTCTTATAGTATCTACAGCATCAGTAAGATTGGTGATGTCTATATATTTAGGTTCAAAACGTTTACCCATATATTCACCCACAGGAGTAGAAAGAGGACGTGCAACAACTGATACATGACGGTATTTGTTAATGTCCTCTCCTGAACGTAATCTGTTGATAACATTCTTTACTATACCATTATTTAATGAATCCCATTTACTATTGTTTATAAGTTTTTGTATTTTGGTACTATCATCAAGGACAACCATAAGTGCAGGCATAATGTCAAGACCATTTTCAGTCATCACATTGGCATTAGCATTATATTCAAGATGAAAGGTAAGACCTGCATCATTGGCATTTTCCAGTATGAATGACTGCATTGCACGTATCTCATTAAGAGTTTTATCATCAGGAAGTTCACCCTCAGAAAGATAGAAATATGGTGTGGTATAAACACTGTTATCACGTGTCCAGGCAAGAGCTTGACTGATATATGCACGTGTAATATCATTAGATGATACAATAGGTTTTTTTATCTGTATAACTGGTTTAGGTCTTGCATTCCATTCATCATATACAGTAGAAGCAGCATTTTCTATTCCTGTAGTAGTGGGGTCTGCTATCTTAGCATAACCTATCTTGGTGGTAACACCATTTTCTGAAAGATAGAACGTATATTTAGTCTCTCCTGTTGAGAGAACTATTGATTTCCATGATATCTCATGATCAACAAAATCCTTATCTGTAATAGTGATGATATTTGATTTTGTTTCTCCATTTTCAGTTACAGGAACAAGTATTGTTGAACCACCATTAAGTTTCATTGACGTAAAACGTATCTCATTGGCTTCACGCATACGTCGTACCTTCTCTTGTGCATACTTATTATTACCACTGGTATCACCTATTGGCGCTGCCTGTAGAGGATCGGTAACCATATGACTGCCTGCCTCAGCACCTACGTTGATATTGACATATTTGGTAGCACGACCAAAAGCAGTATATACAGATACATAATCATATATTACCTTGGATTGGTTATGGACATGAAAATACATATTCTTATAATCCTGGACAATATATATCTCATCCTTACGTAGTCCCTGAATAACACGTGAAGGTATGTTCTCATCATAATGAATGAAGAATATCTTACTGTCATTATCTTTCAATGCCTGACGAGTATCATTATCAGTATTATCAAGATAATTGTCATATTGTGTCTTATCCTCAAAAATCAAAGACTTACTGTTATTGGTACTGGAAAGGAATGAATCTACTACAACACGATCGGACTGACTATACTGAACACCATATGATCTGTCACCTATCTTATCCACATAACCCATAGGCAGTTTACCGGCATTAACAGACATATTTTTCTGTGATGCCCTATCCTTCCAATATTTGGCATGTTGATTGATGATCGGAGAGTTAGTGCTAAACTGTTCTGTCAGCGTCGTTGTCTTAAAACCGTATGACATGATATCCGGATATAATGACATACTGCCATTCATCTCATTAATATCACGCATCTGGTTAAGATCGGCAAGGATGATAATCTTTAACTTACCTTCAGAAGATTTTTGCAATTTACTGATAAGTTTAACCTTCTTCTCATTAAGTAAACTGCCTTCATCAATAATGAGTATCTCATTTTCATTACCAGGAATAGGTTTATGTTTATCTATTTCTGATATCATGTTAAAAGAAGTTTTTTGCTTATCAAAGAAAATATTTCTATGAGTATCAAGAAGGTTCTGTGATGGTGCATAAAAAGATAATGATGATTGCGTACCTGTTAGTTCATTAACTATATCCAGTGCACGACGCATTACATGTTGTGTTTTTCCAGTACCATAATCACCAGGAATGATAATCATATCACTGATGATATCGGTAGCGGCATAGTCTTTGGATATGTTATGTATCTTCTTTAATATCGAACCGTCAAGAGTAAAAGCTATTATACTGTTTTCTACCATCTCCTGTTCATAGGTAGAGACATCACCAGGTCCTCCATTAATCTTATGTCTTATGGACTGTATCTTTCCCAATGTCACAGGAGCCTGTATAAGCATAAGCATATCTGCATATTGTCGTAAACGTTCTACAACAACCATGCGTGCAGTACGATAACCAAAAATATCTTTATATGTCTCCGCAAAAGTGTTTATATCTACCTGTGAGGCGTCAAGACGTAGTTGATCGATATCATAGACAGTATTTCCTCCCCTGTTGTAATTGCCGTCAAAACCAACAGCACTGGTAAATGTCTCTGTCTTATCTTTTTTGGGATTGGAGAGTTCAAGGTAATTGGTATACGGAATAAGAAGTTTATCAACCAACTGTTCGTTATCAAATACCTTATTTGTCTTTAATAAGTCTATGATCTTTATTATCGTATTCTCTGTCTTTGTAAGGTCTGCCAACTGTCTTTCCGTATAATTACCATTTAGCGATAAGATCGTGCCTTGTGAGCCATCGGAATTAGTTACAGGAGTATTTATGTTGAATGTATCAAGATCATTGATAATTTCCTGTGGTATGACATTGGAAGTGGCATTGACAATGGAAAGGATATATTTTATATTGTTTACCTGTGCAGTAATAAATATTGCCTTACGTTGTTGCTGTGCATCTATGGATGACAGATCACTAAGACCTGATGTCTTGGCAAAACGTTCACGTGAAGCACGTATGGTATTGATCTTCTTAATTAACTTTTCACGTTGCATGTCAGAAGATAATTCATCAACTATTTGTTGTTCATTGGCATTGGAATGATCTGTAAACTGTTTCTTTCCATGCAGACGTTTGGCCACATCATAACTGTTTTCAAAAGCATCAATGAGACCGGTATACTTATCCAACTCGGATGCTATATCTTTAGGATTTATATCTGCATATGGATTATCATAATTGGTAGATTCAGGGTTAACGGCATCAGCAGCATCATCAAAACGTTGTTCTATATTATTGATTAACTTATCATAAGCATCGGTAATGGATATCGGTTGTCTGAGTTTATTGATAACCTCATCCATATTCTTATTATACGTATCCTGATCATTTACAGGTTCATTAAGAACAGGCATATCTACAGTACCAGCCTGAAAAGGAAGAAGAGCATTATCCATGATAGTGCTTATGGTCTTTTTCTTTTTCGACTTCTTATATTGATCGGTAGTCTTATAATCGATATCAGTACCAAGAACAGTAGATAATACCATTGCATCTTCTTCGGAAATACCAGATTCTGTCAACTGATCATTAACATCAACAGATTCAGTACTTTTGATATTATTAAGTCTATCCAGTGTCTGATTATATAATGATGAAAAACGACTGTGCATATCACTTACTACGTCAGGAGACATATTATCGTTAGTAACAGCATTGTTTATATTTCCAATGACAGTGTTGAACTGGTTGGAGATACTTTTTACCATCTTGATAAAAGATGCATCATCATTGATATCAAGTACTTTGGTAAATGAACCGACAAGATCATTAACATCCTTACCTATATTTTCAAATTTATTTGTACGACTGGCTTCAAGTCTGTCAGCATGTGCGTTATTATCAGTTTCAAGACGAAGACGCATGTCATTGATACCACTGACAAGACCATCAAGCATCTGATAATTATGATTACTCTTAAGAACATTCTGCCACTGTGTCTTAAGCATGTTATACATTTTCTTATTATTGGGATCGATGTTTTCGACATTCATCTGCTTACGGGTATTCTCCTCAGCTATGTTATATGTCGTTAAGAAAGTCTTCATAGTCTCGTTGACAGCCTTAGAATAATTGGTACCTTCTTCTATCTTGGTATAATAATCAAGTTGCCTTTGTGCTTCGGTTTTCTGTTGTTGTAATAATGATAATGTCTGTTGAGTAACTTCTTTCTGTTCATCAGTCATCTGCACATTGGCATTCATAGTCTCAAACTCAACAATAGCATCATTGGCTTCTTTGACATCTATGGCTGCTTTTATGGCTGCCTGTGACATGATTATCTTATTGACATCAATAAGTTCATGAAGCATCTTACTATTAAGAGATTTACCATCAAGACCATTGCTCGACGCTATATCCTGTAACATACGTGCATCTTGCAGGAATTGGAAATAACGTGCATCAGCCATATTATCTATGACTATATCTCCATTATCATTTTCAACACCAAGATTCATCCCTTTATATGATTCTGTCTGTGATGCAGGGATTACAATATTATCAGCACCTATCTCAGACAGTTTGGATTTCTTGCTTCCAAAGACATTACTTTCTTTTGCCGCCTCTTCAGCAGCCATACTGATAAACGTATCCAGATTACCTTCGGATGCTTGTTTGGCAAGCCATGCCTCTGAGGCTACCTTCTGATGAGCAGTAGATGCTCCTTTGGAGAAACGTCCTGTAGATGCTGTACGTGCCGCATCAGAAATACCGGTAGCAAAAGCTGTCAAGGCTGCTGTCTCCAACATCTGTGATGGATTAAAGACACCATCGGAACCCCAGAGATCATTGATACCACTATTGATGACATCCTTGAAATAATCAGGTCTTGTAAGATTAAGCCATAAGTTGGCAGTATTATATCCAAGATCTTCAGATATCTCTTGTACTACTTCAGCACCAGTGACAAGAGGTAATTCACGTGTAAGATAACCTTTCTGTACCCATTCCCTCAATGCCGGATTATTCCAAAAATTGGTAACAGATAATTTTGCCATCTTTGGAGCATCACCGGCAAGTAGTTTACCTCCTGACTTTTCATATGCTTTGGCAAACTCTTTTCTCATGACATTAAAATAGGTCTTTGTAATATCCTTGGAAAGATATCTTCCCATCCATCCTCCAGATATAAGTCCTTCTGTAAGTGGCATGAAAGACATTATAAATGGAAGTACCTTAGATTGTTGTTCTGCATCAAATCCAGCATCTGCCATGGCTTCCATCGTTGTTCCTGTGGCCTGTGCACCACCAACAAGACCACCCATAATCATTGACCCAAACTTGCCCAACATCTTTGCACCACCAATGGCACTGCCCATCTGTGGAGCAAGATCGGCAAGAACACCGGCACCTTGGTAAAAGAATGAACCCCATGAATCGAAAGCACCATTCTTAAACTCTTCAGGAGTAGCATACTGCATACGTTCAAAATTATCCATGATAGCATTGAACGCACCGTTGGCCTTATTGAAATTATCAGGCATACGTTTCATGTACATCTGATTTTTCTTATCTACAGGTAACTGTGCTTCTGCAAAGTTAAATGCATCAAGAATCTTATCTTCATCCTGGCTATTTAATGCATCAACGAGAATGCCTTGACTTTTGGCATCTACCATAGAAGATAATTCATTGGCATAGGCAACTACTGACTGTGGAGTTTTAAAAATATCCTTTTCATCATCTCTCAGCGTTGAAAAGAAATTATTTACGCTCTTACCTATCTGTGCAACATTCTCACCAAGACGAGGTATGGCAGATAACATATTTGCTGCTACAGAACCAAAATAATTACGTGCGAAAATCTCAGGAGGACCAAAAAGAGATAGTTGTTCTTTTCCGGCAGTATCATATTCATCAGGAACAAGGACAAGCATATCTGTCATTCCTGCTGTCGATGGATCACGCTCATAGATAAACTTACCTTTTTGTTTCTCCCAACCATATTCTTTCTCTACATTACGATAACCACCTGGAACGGTATTATCAGGAACAGCATAAGTTGATGAATTATAGGCATCCTGTTTACGCGACATAATATAATTAACGCCTGATGGACTGAACTCATCACGCATAATAGGTAATGGATTGGTAGTTGGTCTTTTTATGAATGGACGTATATATTCATCACCATACATACTTGCATATGGAGCACTGGTAGGATTGACATATTTAGGTCTATAATAACCTTCATCAACAAGTTGTTTTACTTTTACTGCCTGGTTATACCACGTATCCAACTGTTTTGATGTTGGCGCATTCTTGTTATCACGTTGAACTACATTGGAAAACTGATCATAATAAGTTCTTGGTTGTAATTGTATCTCATCATCATAATCCATAAAATCTATCAACGCTGTTGGATTGACATCATTCTTTATTGCCGCATCCAGGATATCTATTTTCTTACCCATATATTTTTTATTAATGACCAAAATTGCCGGAATAAATATTTGTTTGAGCTTCTTTTGCTCTTTCTTCTTTCATTTGTTGTTCGATATCAGGGACTAAATTCTGATTAGCAGTACTCCATCCTTTTTCATCATCATCAGTATCACCACGATAACTCTCTCCAAAAACTTTATCTTTATTATTCTTAAGAAACTGTCCCTGCTTATTGGCTTTTTCTGCTGATGTTGAATATTTGGCATTATCAACAGCATTCTTACCTATTGCTGTACCATAAACAGGCGTAAGAATAGACATCTCATATTCTTTTGTAGCTTCATTATAATGTGGTTCACCAGTAATGGGAAGACCTTCTATCTTATTGGAAGAGTTCATCAATCTTTTCAATGATGTCTTTTCATCAGACAATATAAACCGTTGTTGAATAATTCCATCTTCTCTACGTACCTCTTTTTCCGGTATATTAACTTTTATATCTCCTGCATCAGACTTAGGTATAGCTACAACAACTTCAATATATGTCATAGTTCCCTGACTATAATCAAGCTTACCATCAACAATAGGAGCCATAGTACGTACACGGTTTCCTACACGTATGATCTTAAAATCTTTGAAATGTTTAAAATCATCAGTATTCATCATATTCATGTCCATGACCATATTATTCATCACAAACTGTCCTGTAAGATCGAGTAATGATTTTCTGTTTTTCTGATATTCATCATCATCAAGTTTGATGCCGTTATCGAAAAGATATAATTTCTGTCCTTTAGTACCAGGAGTAGTAGCAGTATATCCCGGAACAGTCATACTAATCTTATTATCCCATATAGAGACATTAGATTTTGCAGTAGGTAATGTTGGGATATATTCAGGTCTAAGAAGAGCATATACAGCATCATTCGCCAAACGTTTTTCATATACAGGCGTACTTCTATATTGTGTAGTTGATGTACTTTGTTTAATGTTCTCCCTTGTATGTGATAGGGCATCACCAATAACTTTATCCTTGACACCATTGATAAGCTCCCTGCTTATGGCCATGCCCTTATTGAATAATAACTCACGTTTGTCTGAATTCTTCTCATTGGCATATTCGGTTCTTATAGACTGTAACTCTGATGATAATTGTGAATAGGTAGATGACCCTATTGTTTCTTTAACACCTTTTGCAGAAACAGTTATAGGACGTGACATCTGACCACTGGAAAGGAGTTGTTCAAAAGCCTGATTACGTTCTCCGGGTGTAAGGTTATCATACATATCTGTTACCGCTGCACGTATGG
>Ga0172381_10001247_pt1 | contig 30344 bp, 24 predicted proteins | sample Leawel6488metaG_FD_119754 | JGI IMG/M metagenome (GOLD analysis project Ga0172381, IMG submission 119754) | Leachate microbial communities from a municipal landfill in Southern Ontario, Canada - Leachate well 64-88 metaG | ecosystem: Engineered > Solid waste > Landfill > Unclassified | place... | reverse complement strand
CGGCCTCGGCCGCCAGAAAGTTCACGAAGGTGGCGCCGCTGCGATTGACCACGGTGTTGGCCACATAGGTGGCGATGATTTCGCGCTTGAGCGGGTGCAGGTCGATGGCGGCGGAGAATTTCTCGGTCAAGGCCTTGGGGAAATAGGCCTTGAGAACGCGGCTGAAATACGGGTCGTCGGGCAAGTTGCTGGCCAGCAAGTCATCAAACACCGACATCTTGGCGTAGGCCAGCAGCACCGCGCCTTCGGGGGCCGTCAGGCCCTGTTTGAGCGAGCGCCGGCGCACAAATTCTTCGTCGCTGGGCAGGAACTCGATGGCCCGGTTCAGGCGCCCGGCTCCTTCGAGCCACTGGATCAGCCGCTGCTGACCCGCCAGCAGATACAGGGGACGGTGGCAGGCCACGTCGAGCGCCTGCGTCTGGTAGTAGTTGTCGGCCAGCACCAGATGCGCCACTTCGTCGGTCATGGAGGCCAGCAGGTCATTGCGCTGCTTGAGCGTGAGGTCGCCCGCCTCGACCACCCGGTCCAGCAAAATCTTGATGTTGACTTCATGGTCGGAGCAGTCGACGCCGGCCGAGTTGTCGATGGCGTCGGTGTAGATCAGGCCGCCGGCCTGGGCATAGTCAACGCGCCCGAGCTGGGTGCAGCCCAGGTTGCCGCCTTCGACCAGCACCTTGCAGCGCAGTTGCCCGCCATTGACCCGGAATGCGTCGCTGCCTTTGTCGCCCACCTGCGCATGACTTTCTTGCGACGACTTGACATAGGTGCCGATGCCGCCGTTGTAGAGCATGTCCACCGGCGCCTGCAGCAGCGCATGAATCAGGTCGCTGGGTGACAGCTCCGTGGCCTCGATGCCGAGCACCGCGCGCGCCGCCTCGGACAAATGGATCGACTTGGCAGAACGCGGGTAAATGCCGCCGCCTTCCGACAGCACGCTGCGGTCAAAGTCGTCCCAACTGGAGCGCGGCAGATGGAACAGGCGTTGGCGCTCGGCAAAACTGCGCGCCACATCGGGCGCGGGGTCGATAAAGATGTGGCGGTGGTCAAACGCGGCCACCAGCTTGATCTGGGTTGACAGCAGCATGCCGTTGCCAAAGACATCACCCGACATGTCGCCGATGCCGACCACGGTGAAGGGCGTGGTCTGGATGTCGTGCGACAAGGCCCTGAAATGGCGCTTGGCCGACTCCCAGGCACCGCGGGCGGTGATGCCCATTTCCTTGTGGTCGTAGCCCACCGAGCCGCCCGAGGCGAACGCGTCACCCAGCCAGAAACCGTAGTCGGCCGAGACGCTGTTGGCAATGTCGGAGAAACTGGCCGTGCCTTTGTCGGCCGCGACCACCAGGTAAGGGTCATCGCCGTCGTGACGGACCACGTTTTGGGGTGCCACCACCTGGCCCTTGACCAGGTTGTCGGTGACGTCGAGCATGCCCGAGAGCATCAGCTTGTAGCAGGCAATGCCCTCGGCCATGAAGGCGTCGCGGTCGCTGGCGGGCGGCGGGTTTTTCAGCACGAAGCCGCCCTTGGAGCCGACCGGCACGATCACCGTGTTTTTGACTTGCTGGGCCTTCACCAGACCCAGAACTTCGGTGCGGAAGTCTTCGCGCCGGTCCGACCAGCGCAGGCCGCCACGCGCCACTTTGTCAATGCGCAGGTGGATGGCCTCGACGCGCGGCGAATAGACCCAGATTTCAAACAGCGGCTTGGGTTCGGGCATGCCGGGGACGTCGTGCGAGCGGAACTTGAAGCTCATGTAGGGCTTGTCGCCGCCGGCTGGCGTGGTCTGCCACACGTTGGTGCGCACGGTGGCCAGAATGCTGCGGTGGTATTGGCGCAGGATGCGGTCTTCGTCCAGGCTGGCCACAGCGCTTAATTGGCTGTCAAGGGTCGCGTTCACACTGGTTTGCAGCGCCGCACGATCCTGGGTTTGCGCCGGATTGAAACGGGCCTCAAACAACTCGACCAGGGCTTGCGCCGAGGCGGCATTCTTGAACAAGGCCGCTTCCAGATAGCTTTGGCTGTAAGGAAAATTGAGCTGGGTGAAGTAGCGCGTGTAAGCGCGCAACACAGCGATGGCGCGGGCGTCGAGCGAGGTCACCAGCACCAGCTTGTTGAGCTCGTCGCTCTCAATCGCCTTGCACCAGACCTGCACGAACAAGGCCTCAAAACGCTCGCGTATCCGGGCAAACTCGGCCTCGGGCGGCAGCTGCAGGCCCAGATCGTGAATCCAGTCATCTGCTGCTGCGGCATCGGTCAACGCCGGCTGCAATTGGTAGGGATGCTCGTCGAGCACGCGCGCGCCCATGCGTTCGAGCACCGGCAGTGAATCGGACAGCGCGACTTTGACCCGGCTGAAAATCTTGAATCGCACCATGCCGGGCGCACTGTCCAGCGGGCGGTACAGGCGCACCGCCATGGGCCGCCCGGGCGACAGGCTGGCGAGTACCTGCACGTCGTCGGCAGCCATGCGACCGGAGAAATCTTCCTGGTAAGCGGCCGGAAAACTGTCGGCAAAACGGCTGGCCAACGCCAGACCCTGGCTCTCACCATGGATGTGCAGCAGCGCTTGCCTGCAATCGTCTTCCCAGCGCTGGGAAAGCTGGCTAATGCGAAGTTCAAGCGCCGACACATCGACGTTTTGGGGGGCTTGTTGGCGGGCTCTGACAAAGTAGTGAATGCGGGCCAACGGACTGTCGGTCAGCGTCGGGGTGAACTCGATCGACTGGCCATCGAGCGCCCGGCAAAGCTCGTCACCGATCCGCGAGCGCAGCTCGGTGTTGTAGCGGTCACGCGGCACAAAGACCTGCGCCGAGGTGAAGCGGCCAAAAGGGTCGCGACGCAGGAAAACGCGAACCCGTTGGCGCTCCTGCAGCCGCAGGATACCCACGGCATGGTTGATCAGCGTGGCGGTATCGACCTGAAACAGTTCGTCGCGCGGGTAGGCATCGAGAATGGTCTGCAAGGACTTGGCCGCATGGCTCTCGGGCAGCACGCCGACGGCGGCCTTCACGTCGGCCGCGCGGCGCCGGATTTGCGGAATGTCGCCCACGGCGGCGGCATAGGCCTTGGAGGTGTAAAGCCCCAGGAAACGGGCCTCGCCAATGACTTTGCCGGCATCGTCGAAGCGCTTCACCGTCAGGCAGTCGAGCCAGGCCGGGCGGTGCACGGTGGCTCGCGTCATGGCTTTGGTAACCAGCACCAGCTGGTCGGAGTCCAGAAATTCGAGCGCGTCCAAAGGCAAGCGGCTGACCGGTGTTTTGGGCTCACCGCGCAAAATTCCCAGGCCGGATTCAGGCACGGCCACCAGCTTGATGCCGTCTTCTTCACGCAACAACTGGTAGTCACGCGCCCCCAGGAAAGTGAAATGCTGTGACTCAAGCCAGTGCAAAAACGCCACGCCCTCATGTTGGCCCTTGGCCGACAAGGGCGAGCGCGATGAGGCTTCACGCACCGCTTGCAGGTGCTGGAGCATGGGTGCCCAGTCGGTGACTGCGGCGTTGACGTCATGCAACACCTGCGCCAGCTCGGCAGCCAACTGGTCGCGGTCAGCCGGACGCAAAATGCGATCGCACTCCACCAGAATCAGCGAAGAAATCTGACGCCTGGGGACGCCATCCTCCCGGGCGAGCGTGGCCTTGGCTGCCTGGCCATGGGCGTCGCGCTCGACCGCGAGCAGCGGATGAACAATCCAGTGCACCATGCGGCCGCTGCGGTTGATGGCCATGGTGACCGAATCCACCAGAAACGGCATGTCGTCGTGAACCATTTGAATGACGGTGTGTTCACTGTCAAAACCGTCTTCGGCCAGCGTCGGGTTGTAGACACGAATGCGTTCGCCAGAAACGCCTGGCACCGCGTCCAGCAGGCGCCAGTGCGCTGCGGCCAGGGCCAGCAGCGTGGCGGAGCCGCGTTGTTGCAGTTCATCAGGATCGGTGTTGTCAAAATAAGCGGACACAAAGTCAGCCAGCACCGGGCCGGCAGCGCCCGCGTTTTCCAGGGTGTAGCTTCGCAGGTCGGCAAGGGTGGCAGGGGTCATGCAGGTCTCCAGTGAATGCTTTGAATGCCCATGATTCTAGGAAGCCCAAGCGAACTGCAGCGGCCGGAGGCCACCCGACTCATCTACATATGCACAAATCACATGGCCTGTTCAGGCTGCATCATGCCAGTCAAGCGACCAATTCCCTGAAAGAACGTTTTGCAGCCAAAGTACCGCCGTCAGCGTCTTGCCGTCGGTGACCAGCCCCTGGCGGCACCCGTCGAGCAACTCGTCGGGCGTGGCCGTAAAAACATCCAGCAACTCACCCTCGTCCAGGTTTCGCGGGCCCATTTGCAAGCCGCGTGCAAACCAGATGTCGATGAATTCTGTGGAGTAGGCGATGAGCGGGTGCAACACCCCCGCGTGCGCCCATTGGCGGGCAGTAAAACCGGTCTCTTCGCGCAGTTCACGCTGGGCACACGCAAAGCAGCTTTCACCGGCGTCGAGTTTGCCCGCAGGAAACTCGACCATGACGCGGCCCACGGGATAACGAAATTGGCGCTCCAGCACCACCCGCGTGCTTCCGGAGGCATCTTCGAGCAGCGGCACCACCATGACGGCGCCCGGGTGCACCACGTATTCACGGGTGGCCTGGGAGCCGTCAGGCAGGCTGACCACGTCCCGGTACGCATGAAGGAGGCGTCCCTTGAAAAGCTCGGTGCTACTTAACTTTTTCTCAATCAGATGGTCCATCGCACCAGTGTCCATGGACCGTTCGTTGGCTTGCAGAACGAGCGCTTCAGGTCGTCAGCATTTGCTTGACGGCGTTGGCGCACAGAGCCATCAATCCGCCAGGAACGATACCCAGAATCAGCAGCAGGGCCCCATTGAGCGAGAGCACGGCGCGGACTTCAAAGGGTGCCGTGATGGGTCCGGCGCTACCCGACGGGGCGTCGAAATACATCACCTTGACCACGCGCAGGTAGTAGAAAGCACCAACCAGCGACATCATGACGGCGAACACGGCGAGCACGAGTTGCAGGGTTCCACCGGATGCCAGCAAAGCCTGCAACACCGCCAATTTAGCGTAGAAGCCAATCATGGGCGGAATACCAGCCAGCGAGAACAGACACAGCGCCATGATGCCGGCGTAGAGCGGGCTGCGCTGGTTCAAGCCAGCCAGATCCGAGATCTCTTCGCTCTCAAAACCACTTCGCGTCAACAGCAAAATCACACCAAAACTGGCCAGGGTGGTCAACACATAGGAGACCACATAGAACATGGACGCGCCATAGGCGTTGCCGGCCGCCCCGGGATGACTCATCACGATGCCTGACATCATGCCGATCAAGACAAAACCCATGTGCGAAATGGTCGAGTAGGCGAGCATGCGCTTGATGTTGGTCTGCGCGATGGCCGCCAGGTTACCCACCGCGAGCGAGCCGATGGCCAGCAACATCAACATCTGTTGCCAGTCAAACGCCAAGGGCAGCAAGCCTTCAACCAACAAGCGAATCAACACGGCAAACGCCGCCAGTTTGGGGGCGCCGCCGATCATGAGGGTGATGGCCGTGGGCGCACCCTGGTAAACGTCGGGGATCCACATGTGAAATGGCACCGCACCGAGCTTGAAGGCCAAACCGGCCACGATGAAGACCAGACCGAAAATCAGGACCTGGTGCTTGATCTGACCGGAATGAATCGCCGTCAAAGCCTCCTGGAGGTTGAGCGTGCCGGTGGCGCCATACAGCATCGACATACCGTAAAGCAGGAAACCCGAAGCCAGCGCGCCCAGCACAAAATACTTCATGGCGGCCTCAACGGACAGCACGTAGTCACGACGCAGGGCCACCAGGGCGTAGCTTGACAGGGTCAACAACTCCACACCCATGTAGATCACCAGAAAATTGTTGCCAGAGATCATGACAAACATGCCGAGCAAGGAAAACAGGCTCAGCACAAAGAGCTCGCCGCCCCGCAGCATGTCGCGCTCAGCCGCATAGTGCCGGCCGTAAACCAGCGTCACCATGACGGCAATCGTGGCAAAACATTTGAGCCAGTTGCTCATCACATCACTGACCACCATGTTGCCAAAACCGTAAAGCGTCTGGCCGTTGGTGGCTGCATTGGCCAGCAAGGCGGCCACCACAGCCAGCGTCAACATGGTCACGACATAGGTGGCGGTGCGGGTATGGCTTTTGACGCCCAAGTCAAACAGGGCAATCACACAAGCCATGACCAGCAAGATGATTTCCGGAAAGACCGCGATCAAACTGATGTTGTCAATCATATGTATCTCTTATCTCAAAGTTGTCAGTACAGACTGATCAGTTCAATTTCGTCATGGCCACATGTTTCAGCAGCTCGGCCACTGACACGTCCATCACATCGGTAAACGGCTTGGGATACACGCCCATGTAAAGGATGGCAATGGCCAGCAATGACAGAAACAGGAACTCACGCGCATTGATGTCTTTCAGATGCTTGACATGGTCGTTGGCCACCGGCCCCAGGTACACCCGTTTGAACATCCACAGCGAATAGGCAGCGCCAAAAATCAGCGCACTGGCGGCGGCCATACCGATCCAGAAGTTGACCTTGACAGCAGCCAGAATCACCATCCATTCACCGACAAAACCAGCGGTGCCAGGCAGGCCGCAATTGGCCATGATGAACAACAGGGCAAAGGTGGTGAATCTGGGCATGGTATTCACGACACCGCCGTAAGCGGCAATTTCACGCGAATGCACCCGGTCGTACAGCACACCAATGCCCAGGAACATGGCCGCCGAGACAAAGCCGTGGGAGATCATTTGCACAATGCCGCCGGCCATGCCAAGGTCATTGAAAATAAAGAAACCCAGGGTGACAAAACCCATGTGCGCCACTGACGAATAGGCCACGAGCTTCTTCATGTCCTTTTGCACCATGGTCACCAGGCCGACATAAATGACCGCCGCCAGCGACAAACCAATCATCAGGCCCGACCATTCATGGGCCGCATCGGGGGCAATGGGCAGGGAAAAACGCAGGAAACCATAGGCACCCAGCTTCAGCATGATCGCGGCAAGGACCGCCGAACCACCGGTAGGCGCTTCGACGTGCACGTCAGGCAACCAGGTGTGCACCGGCCACATCGGCACTTTGACCGCAAAGGCAGCGAGGAAGGCGAAGAACAGCAGCGTCTGCGCCGTTTGCCCCAGCGGCAACTTGTGCCAGGCGAGCAAATCAAAGCTGCCACCGGCGGTGTTGTACAGGTAGATCAGGGCAATCAGCATCAGCAGCGAGCCGAGCAGGGTGTACAGGAAAAACTTGAACGCCGCGTAGATCTTGTTGGGTCCGCCCCAGATACCGATGATCAGGTACATCGGGATCAGGGTGGCTTCAAAGAAGACATAGAACAACATGCCGTCCAGCGCACAAAAGACACCGATCATGAGCCCGCTCAAGATCAGGAAGGCGCCCATGTACTGGTTGACCCGTTTGGTAATGACTTCCCAACCGGCAATCACCACAATCACGTTGATGAAGGCAGTGAGCAGAATAAACCACACCGAAATGCCATCAATACCGAGGTGGTAGTTGATGTTGAAACGATTGATCCAGGGCGTAGTCTCGACAAACTGCATGGCAGCTGTTGTGACATCAAACCGTGTGTAAAGCGGCAAAGTCACCAACAGACTGAGCACCGCCCCCAGCAGTGCGATCCAACGAACAGCCCGCACCTGATCATCACGACCCAGTGCCAGCAACACCACACCGAAGGCAATCGGTGTCCAAATAGCCAGGCTCAGCAAACCCATTTTTAGTTTTCTCCTATTTGAGCCAGACGAAGTACGTCATCAGAACAAAGATACCCAGGACCATGGTCAGCGCATAGTCGTACAGGTAACCGGTCTGGAGCTTTCGCACCACACCCGAGACCCAGCCCACAATGCGCCAGGAACCATTCACGACCGCACCGTCAATCACGGCCTCGTCGCCCACTTTCCAAAGCGCCACACCCAGACCGCGAGCCGCCGGGGCCAACACGTTTTCATTGAACCAGTCCATGTAGTACTTGTTTTCAAGCAAGGTGTAGATCGGCATGAAGCTGCGCTTGATGGCTGCAGGCAGGGCCGGGTTCACCATGTACATGTAGTAGGAACTCACCACGCCGGCCAAAGCCAGCCAGAAAGGCGCTGCACTCAGGCCGTGGAGCGCCAGCTGAACCGGACCGTGAAATTCTTCGCGGAGCAATTCCATCGCCTGGTGAATTTCCGCATTCACAAAAATGGCATCCTTGAAGAAGTCGCCAAACAGCATCGGGCCGATGGTGATGAAACCAATCAGTACCGAGGGAATGGCCAACAGGATCAAAGGCACGGTCACCACCCAAGGCGATTCATGCGGCTTGTCGTCGTGGCCGTGATGACCATGAGCGTGGTGGGCCTCCGGATTCTGGTCGAAACGCTCCTTGCCGTGAAACACCAGGAAATAGAGGCGGAAAGAATAGAAGGCGGTGATGAAGACACCCGCCAGCACCGCGAAATAGGCAAAACCGGCCGCGGGTAACTGGCTGGCATGCACCGCCATGATGATCTCGTCTTTGGAATAAAAGCCCGAGAAGAAGGGTGTGCCAATCAATGACAGCGAAGCCAGCAGGCAAGTCAACCAGGTGATGGGCATGTACTTGCGCAAGCCACCCATCCAGCGGATGTCCTGGTTGTGATGCACACCCATGATGACCGAGCCGGCCGCCAGGAACAGCAAGGCTTTGAAGAACGCATGGGTCATCAGGTGGAACACGGCCACCGAATAGGCCGAGGCCCCCAGCGCGACCGTCATGTAACCCAGCTGCGACAGCGTGGAGTACGCCACGATGCGCTTGATGTCGTTCTGGATGATGCCGAGGAAACCCATGAACAGCGCCGTGATACCGCCGATGATCAGGATAAAGTTGAGCGCAGTGTCGCTGAGCTCAAACAGCGGCGACATGCGGGCCACCATGAAAATACCTGCTGTCACCATGGTGGCAGCGTGGATCAGGGCAGAAATCGGGGTGGGGCCTTCCATGGAGTCAGGCAACCAGACATGCAGCGGGAACTGGGCCGACTTGCCCATGGCACCGATGAACAAACAGATGCAGGCCACCGTGATCAGCATCCAGTCGGTGCCGGGCAACGTCATCTTGGCCAACTCGCCCGACTGTGCAAATACTTCGCTGTAATTGAGCGAACCCGTGTAGGCCACCAGCAAACCGATGCCCAGGATAAAACCGAAGTCACCAACCCGGTTCACCAAAAAGGCCTTCATGTTGGCAAAAATGGCGCTGGGTTTGTTGAACCAGAAACCGATCAGCAAATAAGACACCAGGCCCACCGCTTCCCAGCCAAAGAACAACTGCAACATGTTGTTGCTCATGACCAGCATCAGCATCGAGAAGGTGAACAGGGAAATGTAGGCAAAAAAGCGGTCGTAGCCTTCGTCTTCTTCCATGTAACCCACGGTGTAGATGTGCACCATCAAGGACACAAAGGTCACCACGCACATCATCATGGCGGTCAGGCCGTCCACCAGGAAACCAATTTCCATCCTGAGACCACCCACCACCATCCAGGTGTAAATGGTTTCATTGAAGCGGGCGCCATCGACCACCACACTCTGCAGTGTCATGGCCGACAACACGAAAGACAGCAACACACCCAGAATGGTGACAGAGTGCGACAGACGACGCCCGATCACGTTGCCGCCAAATTTGGTGCCCAGAACACCGGCCGCCAGAGCGCCCACCAGCGGGGCCAGGGCAACCACCAGCAGCGTCGAAGAAGAGAGGGTTTGACTCATTTTTGTTAACCCTTCAGCGAATCAAGTTCGTCCACATTGATATTGGATTTAAGACGGAACAACAGCACCAGAATGGCCAGACCAATGGCAGTCTCGGCCGCGGCCACCGTCAGAATAAAGAAAACGAAGATTTGGCCGTTCAGGTCGCCCAAATAATGTGAGAAGGCGACAAAGTTGGTGTTGACCGCCAACAGCATGAGTTCAATCGCCATCAGCAGAACAATCAGGTTTTTCCGATTGAGAAAAATACCAATCACAGAGAGCGCAAACAGGATCGCCCCCAAAGTCAAATAGTGGCCCAGCGTGAGCGTCATGCTTTTTTCTCCTCGATCGGGGTCTCTGCGGCAGGCGCGGAGGGCGCAGCTTTCGTGGCATCCTGCTTGACGACCACCAGACGATCGGCCCATTTCACACGGACCTGATCGGCAGGATCAATGGCCTTGACGTCCTTGCGATGGCGCAAGGTCAGGGCAATCGCGGCAATCATGCCCACCAGCAAAATGGCGGCAGCCACTTCGAGCGGGTAAAGGTAATGGGTATACATCAACAGACCCAGCGCCTTGGTGTTGGAGACAGCCACCGGTGTCTGACCAAGGCCGGTCATCGCCGCAGGTGCCTCGCTGATCGGGAAGCCTGCCAACAAAACGGCCGACATTTCGCCAATGATGACCGCGCCGATGACGGCTGCCAGCGGCAAATGCTTCCAGAAACCCTGGCGAACGCCATCCATGTTGATGTCAAGCATCATCACCACGAACAGGAACAGCACCATCACGGCACCCACATACACCAGCACCAGCGTGATCGCGAGGAATTCGGCCTCCAGCAACATCCAGATCATGGATGCCTGAAAAAAGGCCAGCACCAGGAACAACACCGCGTGCACCGGGTTGCGCGTCGTGATCACACGAAACGCTGCCAGCAACAGCACGGTCGCAAAAACATAAAACAGACCCGTCTTGACATCCATAGCTCATTTATCTTTCTAAGTGGTCAGCGGTACTTGGCGTCTGCCGCCTTGTTGGCAGCGATTTCACGCTCATAGCGATCGCCCACGGCCAGCAGCATTTCCTTGGTGAAGTACAGGTCGCCCCGTTTTTCACCGTGGTATTCGAGGATGTGTGTTTCCACAATGGAGTCAACCGGACAGCTTTCCTCACAAAAACCGCAAAAAATACACTTGGTCAAGTCGATGTCGTAGCGACTGGTGCGGCGCGAGCCGTCATCGCGAACCTCGGACTCGATGGTGATCGCCATGGCCGGGCAAACCGCTTCGCACAGTTTGCAGGCAATGCAGCGCTCTTCGCCGTTCTCGTAGCGACGCAACGCGTGCAGCCCGCGAAAACGCGGCGACAGAGGTGTTTTTTCTTCGGGGTATTCGAGTGTGATCTTGCTGCGAAACGCATACTTGCCCGTAAGCCGCATGCCCTTGAGCAACTCGACCAGCATGAAGCTGGACAGGAAATCCTTCAGAGAGAAGGCGCTTGCCGCAGGCTTTGCCACAGTATTTAAAGTTGGGGTAGTCATAAACAGCTCGAATTACTTCCAAATGTTCCATGGGGTCTGCATCCACACCCCAACCACCACCAGCCACACCAAGGTCACTGGGATAAAGACTTTCCAGCCCAAACGCATGATCTGGTCATAGCGGAAACGGGGAAAGGTGACGCGCACCCAGATGAACAGGGTCATCATGCAAAAGGTTTTGATGCCAAGCCAGATCCAACCGGGAATCCAGTTGAACAGGGCGCTGTCGATGGGCGACATCCAGCCACCAAAAAACAAGGTGACGGACATGATCGAGAGTATCCAGATGCTGGAATATTCAGCCATCTGGAACATGGCCCAGGACATGCCGGAGTATTCGACCATGTGGCCCGCCACGATCTCGGACTCACCTTCAATCACGTCGAATGGCGTGCGATTGGTTTCAGCCAGACCAGAAATAAAGAATATCACCAGAATCGGCAACAGCGGCAACCAGTTCCAGGACAAAAAGTTCAGACCCATGTCAGCAAAGTAACCCTTGCCCTGCCCTGCCACGATGTCCGACATGTTCAGGCTGGCGGACACCATCAAGACAATCAGGAAGCAAAAACCCATGGCAATTTCGTAACTGACCATTTGGGCAGAAGCACGCAAGGCACCAAGAAACGCGTACTTGGAATTGGACGCCCAACCCGAAATGATCACGCCATAAACTTCCATGGACGCGATGGCCATGAAAAACAGCAAGCCCGCGTTCAGGTTAGCGACCGCGATCTCCGGGCCGAACGGAATGACGGCCCAGGCTGTCAACGCTGGCGCCACCGTCATGACCGGTCCAAGGTAAAACAAAAACTTGTCCGATTTGCCTGGTCGCACGATCTCCTTGGTCATCAGCTTCAAGGCATCGGCGATGGGCTGCAACAAACCCCAGGGGCCCACGCGATTCGGGCCGATCCGAATCTGCACCCAACCCAGCAACTTGCGCTCCCACAGCGTGGCATAGGTCACAGCCCCCAACACGATCATCAAGACCACGGTGACCTTGATCAGCGCCCAGATGATGGGCCAGGCGATGGCGACCCACCAGTGTGCATCCAGCAAGCCCTGACCAAAATTGAAAATGAAGTCGCTCATGCTGCCACCTCCTGGGTTTCAGCGGCCCGGGCATCCGCTGTTTGCTGCAGCGCAGGAGCGCGGCGCACAATGCCATCCAGTTGATAAATAGAAGCAAGCACCGGCGCTTTTGCGGGCGCACCCAGCTTGATGGACGCTGCGGTGCGGTTGTTGAGTCGATCGGGCGACACCTGCACGCCTTCACCGGAGCTCAGGCCGGGAATACTTTGCAGGATGTCGTCTGACGAGTTGAAGTCAAAGCCTGGCACCTCGAGCATATTGGCCAACACCCGCAACACTTTCCAGGCTGGACGGGTTTCACCCAGGGGCTGCACCACGGCATGGAAGCTTTGGGCGCGACCTTCGGCGTTGACGAAAGTGCCAGAGGTTTCGGTGAACGGCGAAACAGGCAACATCACATCGCAAAACGCCATGTTGGCCTTGAACGGATTCAGGGAGACCACCATTTGCGCCTTGCCCAGCGTCTCGGCCGCCTGCGCCCCGGCAGCCGAATCAAACTCGGGCTCGGTATTGAGCAGCAGCACCGCCTTGAGCGCACCGCCGAGCATTTGGCCCGCATGCAAACCACCCGTTGCAGGCGCTGCACCCACCAACTGGGCACCGACGGTGTTGGCGGCTTCAGTCAGGTAACCAAAGCTGGCACCGGTCTGGTCGGCCAGCCACTGCGCCAGCGCCAGCAAGCTGGATGCCTGGGCGTGATGCGCCGCACCGTTGCCCAGCAAAATCGCCTTGCGCTCGCCGGCCAGCAGGGCCTGTGCGATGGCCACAGAGGCGTCATCCGTGGCCGCCGCGACCGGGGCTGGCACGCCCTTTTCGGCGGCCACCGCAGCGGCGACCCTGGCCAGGGCTTGCGCCCATTGGTCAGCGGGTGTTTTAACCTGGTTGGTCACAGGCATGGCCCAGTCATCATGCGCCGAGGCGATGACACTGACCACACAGCCCTTGCGTGCCGACTGCCGGATGCGCTGCGCAAACAGCGGATGCTCCTTGCGCAGATTGGAACCCACCACCAGCACGCTTTGCAACTCTGACAAGGCGGCAATCGACGTACCGAGATAACGTACACCTTCTGGTGCAGGGAACTCGGCCTGACGCATGCGGTGGTCGATGTTGTCGCTGCCCAGCCCGTGCATGAGCTTCACCGCCAGGTGCAATTCTTCGAGCGTGGCATGGGGACTGACCAGCGCACCAAGGCTGGAAGCACCGTATTCGGCGCTGATCTGTTTCAGGCCATTGGCCACGTATTCCAGGGCGGTTTGCCAGTCGACCGACTTCCATTGACCCCCTTGTTTGATCATGGGCGTGGTCAGGCGCTCCTCGCCATTCAGGGCTTCGTAGGAGAAACGGTCCCGGTCGGCGATCCAGCATTCATTGACGGCTTCGTTCTCAAAAGGAACGACGCGCATGACGCGGTTGTTCTTGACCTGGACAATCAGGTTGGCACCGGTCGAGTCATGCGGGCTGACCGACTTGCGACGCGACAATTCCCAGGTGCGGGCGCTGTAACGGAAAGGCTTGCTGGTCAGGGCGCCGACCGGGCAGATATCGATCATGTTGCCCGACAACTCGGAGTCGATGGTGTGACCCAGGAAGGTCTCGATCTGCGAGTGCTCACCGCGCTGCGACATGCCGAGTTCCATGACGCCGGCAATTTCCTGGCCAAAGCGCACGCAACGGGTGCAATGGATGCAACGCGTCATCTCCTGCATGGAGATGAGCGGGCCGACGTCCTTGACCGATACCACGCGTTTTTCTTCCTCATAGCGGGAAGCCGAGGCGCCATAACCCACCGCAATATCCTGCAACTGGCATTCGCCGCCCTGGTCGCAGATGGGGCAATCGAGCGGGTGGTTGATCAACAAAAACTCCATCACCGACTGCTGGGCCTTGATGGCCTTGTCGGTTTTGGTGTGCACCACCATGCCTTGCGTCACGGGCGTGGCGCAAGCCGGCATGGGTTTGGGCATTTTTTCGATGTCCACCAGGCACATGCGGCAATTGGCGGCAATGCTCAGTTTCTTGTGGTAGCAGAAATGGGGAATGAAGGTACCCGCTTTCTCGGCCGCATGCATGACCGTGCTGCCTTCGGCAATACCGACCTTTTGACCGTCGAGTTCAATTTCAATCATCGTGGGACTCGCTCAAACGTAAGCAGGAACCATGCAGGTCTTGTGGGCCACATGGTATTCAAATTCAGGCATGAAATGCTTGAGCATGGCGCGCACCGGCATGGCCGCCGCGTCACCCAGTGCACAAATGGTGCGCCCCTGGATGTTTTCAGCCACCGAGTTCAGCAACTCCAGGTCGGAGGACCGGCCGTGGCCTGTTTCGATGCGATCCACCACACGCGACAACCAACCCGTCCCCTCACGGCACGGCGTGCACTGGCCGCAGGACTCGTGCATGTAGAAGTAACTCAGGCGTTGCAGGCTCTTGACCATGCAGCGCGAGTCATCCAGCACAATCACCGCGCCGGAACCCAGCATGGAGCCGGCCTTGGCGATGGCGTCATAGTCCATGGTGCAGTCCATCATGATGCTGGCTGGCAGCACCGGCGACGAGGAACCACCGGGAATGACGGCCTTGAGCTGACGACCCTTGCGAACGCCACCCGCCAGCTCCAGGAGTTGGGCAAAAGACGTTCCCATCGGCACTTCAAAATTACCTGGCCATTCGACGTCGCCGCTGACCGAGTAAATCTTGGTACCGCCGTTATTGGGCTTGCCGCATTCGACATAGGCCTGGCCACCGTTGCGGATGATCCAGGGCACGGCCGCAAAGGTTTCGGTGTTGTTGATGGTGGTGGGCTTGCCGTAGAGGCCAAAACTGGCCGGGAACGGTGGCTTGAAACGGGGCTGGCCTTTTTTGCCTTCGAGCGACTCCAGCAGGCCGGTTTCTTCGCCGCAAATATAGGCACCAAAACCATGCGCCGCGTGCAACTGGAATGTGAAATTGCTACCCAGGATGTTGTTGCCCAGCAGACCGGCCGCGCGCGCTTCTTCGAGGGCTTCTTCAAAGCGCTGGTAGGTTTGGAAAATTTCGCCGTGGATGTAGTTGTAACCCACCGAAATGCCCATCGCGTAGGCGGCGATGATCATGCCTTCGATCACGATGTGCGGGTTGAACTGCAGGATTTCGCGGTCTTTGCAGGTGCCAGGCTCGCCTTCGTCCGAGTTGCACACCAGGTATTTCTGACCCGGGAACTGGCGCGGCATGAAGCTCCATTTGAGTCCGGTCGGGAAACCCGCACCTCCGCGTCCGCGCAGCGACGACTCCTTGACCGTCGCGATCACTTGGTCTTGCGTCAGCCCGGCGCCGCCGTCCAGACCCAGCACCTTGCGCAAAGCCTGGTAGCCACCACGCGCTTCGTAATCTTTCAGACGCCAGTTGCTGCCATTCAGGTCCGCATAGATCTGGGGTTTGATGTGACGGTTGTGAAAAACGGTTTCCTTGCCGGTCGAGACAAACTGTGCCAGCACTTGTTGAACATTCATGACTTCACCTCGGCCGCACGCAAACCGTCAATGAGTTGGTCGAGCTTGTCGTTGCTCATGAAACTGCACATGCTGGTGTCGTTCACCAGCATCACCGGGGAATCGGCACAGGCACCGAGACATTCGCATTGCTGCAGGGTAAACAAGCCGTCGGCCGTCGTCTGGTTGTTGTCAACACCCAGCTTGTCTTTCAGGTGGGCCATGGCTTTGCCGCCATCGCGCAACTGACACGGCAGATTGGTGCAGACGTTGAGCTTGTACTTGCCCACCGGCTGCTGGTTGTACATGTTGTAGAAGCTGGTGACCTCGTGCACCGCGATCGGCGCCATGCCCAGGTAGTCCGCCACCAGTTGCTCGCTCTCGGCACTGACATAGCCCAGCTCCTGCTGGACGATGGTCAGACAAGCCATCACCGCCGACTGCTTTTGATCAGCCGGGTACTTTGCAACTTCTTTGGCGAAGCGCGCTTTGGATTCTTCAGAAATCATCGGTCAACTTCCCCAAACACAATGTCCATTGTTCCAAGAATCGCCACCGCATCGGCAAGCATGTGGCCCTTGCCCATTTCGTCGAGCGCCGACAAATGTACAAAAGCGGGCGGACGAATCTTGAGGCGGTAAGGCATGTTGGCACCATCACTGATCAGGTAAATACCAAACTCGCCCTTCGGGTGTTCAATGGCCGCGTAGGCCTCGCCCTCGGGCACGGGAAAACCTTCAGTGAACAGCTTGAAATGGTGAATCAGCTCTTCCATGTTGGACTTCATGGACTCACGGTCGGGTGGTGCGATCTTGTGGTTGTCGGTGATGACCGGACCCGGGTTGACGCGCAGCCAGTCGACACACTGCTTGATGATGCGGTTGGACTGCTTCATCTCTTCCATGCGCACCAGATAACGGTCGTAGGTGTCACCGGTCTTGCCCACCGGAATGTCAAAGTCGAGCTGGTCGTAGACCTCGTAGGGCTGCTTCTTGCGCAAGTCCCAGGCAATGCCCGAACCGCGCAACATGGGACCGGTGAACCCGAGGTTCAGCGCGCGCTCGGGCGTAACCACGCCAATGCCAACGGTACGCTGTTTCCAGATCCGGTTATCGGTCAAGAGCGTGTGGTATTCGGCCAGGTAGGTGGGAAAGCGCTGGGTGAAGTCGTCAATGAAATCCAGCAGACTGCCGTCACGGTTGCGGTTCAGCGCAGCGGTGGACTTGGCACTGCGAATCTTGTTGGGCGAATGGCGCGGCATGGTGTCGGGCAGATCACGGTAGACACCGCCCGGGCGGATATAAGCCGCATGCATGCGCGCGCCGCTGACGGCCTCATAGATGTCAAGCAGGTCTTCACGTTCGCGGAATGCATACAGCATGACGGTCATGGCGCCGCAGTCGATGGCGTGCGCCCCGACCCACAGCAGGTGGTTGAGCAGGCGCGTGATTTCGGCAAACATGACGCGGATGTACTGGGCGCGCAAGGGCACCTCGAGTTCCAGCATTTTCTCGATGGCCAGACAATAAGCCTGTTCATTGCACATCATCGACATGTAGTCCAGCCGGTCCATGTACGGCAAGGCCTGAATATAGGTCTTGCTCTCTGCCAGCTTTTCGGTGGCACGATGCAGCAGGCCAATGTGCGGGTCAGCGCGCTGGATGACCTCGCCGTCGAGCTCGAGCACCAAACGCAAAACGCCGTGCGCCGCGGGGTGCTGCGGACCAAAATTCAGGGTGTAGTTCTTGATATCAGCCATGTGTCAAACTGCTAGTTAGCAGGGCCTCCGTAGTTCTCTTCACGGATGATGCGGGGTGTGATTTCGCGCGGCTCGATCGTGACCGGCTGGTAGACCACACGCTTTTGCTCTGCGTCATAGCGCATTTCAACGTTGCCCAGCATGGGGAAATCCTTGCGGAACGGATGACCGATAAAACCGTAGTCGGTCAGGATACGACGCAGGTCGCCATGACCCTCAAACACAATGCCGAACAAATCAAACGCTTCTCGTTCGAACCAGTTGGCGCCACTCCAGATTTCACAGATCGACGGCATGACAGGCGCAAGATCATCGGGCACAAAGGCCTTCAGTCGCACCCGCTGGTTCAGACTCACCGACAACAAATGCAGCACCACACAAAACCGGGGACCCGACCAGACCTCGTTCTTGTAGGTCAGGTAATCCACGCCGCACAGGTCCACCATTTGCTCAAAACAGCAAGCCGGGTGATCATGAAGGATTTTGGCCGCCTGAAAATAATTGGCAGCGTCCACGACCACCGTGAGTTCGTCGAGCGCCACCGCGCTACTTTTGACCAGATCACCCAAGGCCGCATCAAGCTGCGTTTTGAGCGCGTGCGGGTTTACAGCATACACAGTCATCGTCAACCCTTTTAAGTGCGAGCAATCGTTTGCGTACGGCGAATTTTCCGCTGCAACTGGATGATTCCGTAGATCAGCGCCTCTGCCGTGGGCGGACAGCCAGGCACATACACATCGACCGGAACAATGCGATCACAACCCCGAACCACAGAATAACTGTAGTGGTAGTAGCCGCCCCCATTGGCGCAGGAACCCATGCTGATCACCCAGCGCGGCTCAGCCATCTGGTCGTAGACCCTGCGAAATGCCGGTGCCATTTTGTTGGTCAGGGTGCCCGCCACGATGACCAGATCAGACTGACGCGGACTGGGCCGAAACACCTCGGCACCAAAACGGCTGATGTCATAGCGAGCTGCCGCGGCGTGCATCATTTCGACCGCACAACAGGCCAGACCAAAGGACATGGGCCAGACAGAACCGGTCTTGGCCCAATTCACCACGGAGTCATAGCTTGTGGTGACAAAGCCTTCTTTGAGAATACCTTCAATCATCGTCTTACTCCCAGTCGAGGGCGCCCTTGATCCACATGTAAACAAAACCAATGGTCAGAATGGTCACAATCTCCAGACCCACCAAAAAGCCGAAAAGCCCCAAGTCCTTGAGCGTCACAGCCCACGGAAACAGCAACGCCGTTTCCAGATCGAACAAGATAAAAAGAATGGCAATCAGGTAGTAACGAACGTCGAATTTCATTCGGGCATCGCCGAAGGCCTCGAAACCACATTCATAAGGGGAATTTTTTGCTGCATCCGGCCGATTGGGGCCCAGTATGTAGCCAATAAGCTGAGGGATGACACCGACCGAAATTGCTACCAGAATAAAAAGAAGGACTGGCAAATATTGTTCAATGTTCATATTTTTCAGTTTATTCAATGGACTGTTTAACGTATTGATCTACGTCAAACATGTTGAATGGTGCCGTCGGCGAGACTCGAACTCGCACAGCTTTCGCCACTACCACCTCAAGATAGCGTGTCTACCAATTTCACCACGACGGCTGTTCTTGCAGACCGGTTGACTGTCCTGTGTTTTCGCACTTTCAGTGCAACCGATCGACTTAGAGTTTACCCTGAAATCCCCTCACATTCCCTGAGGAGAAAGCATTTTCATCAGCAATTATTTGGCTGGAATTTGCGCTGCGCCAGAGGCGGCCTGCAGCGCGGGCACAGCCGCTGGCGCAGGTGCGGTGAGAGCAGAATTTTCAAGCACACTGCCCGAACTTGCCGCCGGACGTGCCGAACCCCAATAGGCCAGCATCAGGGTACTGACAAAAAACAGGCTGGCCAATACGGCCGTGGTGCGCGACAGGAAATTGGCACTCCCGCTGGCACCAAACAAGCTGCCCGAACCACCACTGCCAAAGGCCGCGCCCATGTCAGCGCCCTTGCCGTGCTGCACCAAAATAAGGCCCACCATGGCAATGGCCGAAATCATTTGCACCGCCAGCATCACTGTCAATAAAACATTCATAAATCACTCCGGAATAAATAGTCTGCAACGTCCTGAATCAGGAAGCTGCCGCAATAATCGATAAAAAATCCTGGGCCTTGAGCGCGGCACCGCCAATCAGGCCACCATCAATATCGGCTTGCGCCAACAGGCTCCTGGCGTTGGCGGCATTCATGCTGCCGCCGTACAGCAGTTTGATGCGATCCGCATTGGGCGATGCCGCCCGCAATTGCGCACGTAACACGGCATGAACCTGCTGTGCCTGCTCTGGCGTGGCAGAAAGCCCGGTCCCAATCGCCCAAACCGGCTCGTAAGCCACCACCACTTCGCTGATGCAATGGCCATTGGTATGGATCACCGCCGCCAATTGGCGCTTCACAAGCTCTTCGGTATGGCCGGCTTCGCGCTCTGCCAGGGTTTCACCCACACACACAATCGGCGTGATGCCGGCGCTGAGTGCGCGCTGCGCTTTGGACGCCACCAGTTCATCGGTTTCACCGTGGTACTGGCGCCGCTCCGAATGCCCCACGATGACATAACGCAAGCCAAACTCCTTGAGCATGGCCGGTGCAATTTCGCCGGTGTAGGCACCGCTCTCATGGGCAGACACGTCTTGTGCGCCGAGTTCAATCACGCTGCCCGCCAGCAAGGCCTGACATTGCGCCAGGTACACAGCGGGCACACAGACGGCCACCTGACAATCCGGCTGGCCCACGCCCGCCAGCAAAGCTTTGAGCAACACTTCATTGGCAGCCAGACTGCCGTTCATCTTCCAGTTGCCTGCGATCAGCTTCTTTTTCATGCTTTTTCCCAAGTCAAAACAATTTTTCCAACATGCTGGTTGGATTCCATCAAGGCATGCGCACTGGCGGCATCTGCGGCATCGAACACGCTGTGAATCACCGGCTTGATCTGGCCCGACGCCAGCAAGGGCCACACCGCTTTCAAGCAGGCCTGCGCAATCGCCGCCTTGAACGCCACCGGGCGGGGTCGCAGGGTCGACCCCGTCAGCGTCAGGCGGCGGCGCAGCACCAGACCCGCATTGAATTCGCTTTTGGTCCCGCCTTGCACGGCAATGATGACCAGACGGCCATCTTCGCGCAAGCTTTGCACTTCTTTGGCCACGTAGCTGCCCGCCACCATGTCCAGAATAACATCAACACCCTGTCCGTCGGTCAACCGGGCCACCTCGGTCTGAAAATCATGCGTCTTGTAATTGATGGCGGCATCGGCCCCCAGGGCCAGACAAGCCGCACACTTTTCGTCGCTACCAGCCGTTGCAAAGACCCGCGCACCCAAGGCCTTGGCCAATTGGATTGCCGTCACGCCAATGCCACTGGTGCCGCCCTGGATCAACACCGTCTCACCCGCCGCCAGGCGGCCGCGGTCCATCAGGTTGCTCCAGACCGTGAAGAGGGTCTCGGGCAGACTGGCGGCCTGCACGTCAGTCAAACCAGCCGGCACGGGCAAACATTGCGCAATGGGGGCCACACACCACTGGGCATAGCCACCACCCGCCACCAAGGCACACACCCGGTCACCCAACTGCAGACCCGCGGCCGCCAGTTCATGCGCGTCGCCCTGGTCGATCACCCCGGCGACTTCGAGGCCGGGAATGTCCGACGCACCCGGCGGCACCGGGTACAGGCCCAGACGCTGCAGCACATCGGGACGATTGATACCGCTGGCACTGACGCGAATGCGCAGCTCGCCCGGGCCGGCGAGCGGCACCGGACGCTCGCCCGGACGCAGAACGTCCGGTGCGCCATAACTTGTGATTTCAATCGCTTTCATGAGTGACCGACCTTTAAGCTTGAACTAAAGCAAGGGGCTGTCTACTGTGCTGCAGCATCCATCGGTCAAGCGCGGTTTTCCTGCGCCGGACGCTCCAGCAGCGCCTTCATCGACAGTTTGATGCGCCCCTTTTCATCGGTCTCCATGACCTTGACCTTGACGATCTGGCCTTCAGACAAGTAGTCGGTGACTTTTTCAACGCGCTCGTGGGCGATCTGGCTGATGTGCAGCAAGCCGTCCTTGCCGGGCAACAAATTGATCAGGGCACCGAAGTCGAGAATCTTGACCACCGGACCTTCATAGACCTTGCCAATTTCAACTTCGGCGGTGATCTGCTCGATGCGGCGCTTGGCTTCCTCGGCCTTGGCCGGGTCAGCCGAGGCAATGGTGATGGTGCCGTCTTCGTCGATGTTGATTTGCGTGCCGGTTTCTTCGGTCAGCGCACGGATCACCGAACCGCCCTTGCCGATCACGTCACGGATTTTTTCGGGATTGATCTTCATGGTGAACAGGCGCGGGGCGAAAGTGGACACTTCGGACTTGGCCACGGCCATGGCTTCGGTCATCTTGCCCAGAATGTGCATGCGGGCTTCCTTGGCCTGCGCCAGCGCCACCTGCATGATTTCCTTGGTGATGCCCTGGATCTTGATGTCCATCTGCAATGCGGTGATGCCGCTGGTGGTACCGGCCACCTTGAAGTCCATGTCGCCCAGGTGATCTTCGTCACCCAGAATGTCGGTCAGCACGGCAAAGCGGTTTTCTTCCTTGATCAGGCCCATGGCAATGCCCGCCACATGCGCTTTCAGGGGCACGCCGGCATCCATCAGGCTCAGGCAGCCCCCGCACACGGAGGCCATCGAGGAAGAACCATTGGATTCGGTCACTTCGGACACCACACGCATGGTGTAGGGGAAGTCTTCCTTGGTCGGCAGCACGGCCACCAGGGCCCGCTTGGCCAGGCGGCCGTGACCAATTTCGCGACGCTTCGGCGTACCAAAACGGCCGGCTTCGCCCGTGGCGAAGGGAGGCATGTTGTAGTGCAGCATGAAGCGGTCTTCAAAGTCGCCGGCCAGCGCGTCGATGCGCTGGGCATCACGCTCGGTACCCAGGGTGGTGACCACCAGCGCCTGGGTTTCGCCACGCGTGAACAGGGAAGAACCATGGGTGCGCGGCAACACGCTGTTGCGGATCTCGATGGGGCGCACCGTGCGCGTGTCGCGACCGTCAATGCGCGGCTCGCCGGCCAGGATCTGGCCACGCACCAAACGGGCTTCGATGTCGAACAGCATGCTTTCGACCTTGACCGAATCAAAAGCCACGCCATCGGCCTTCAGGCCGTCCATGACATCGGCGTAGGCCGAACGGCAGGCCTGGGTGCGGGCCTGCTTGTTGCGAATCTGGTAGGCCGCCGTCAGCTTGTCGCTGGCCAGCGCGCCGACCTTGGCAATCAGGTCTTCGTCGCGTGCTGGTGCTTGCCAGTCCCAGGCCGGTTTGCCGGCATCGCGCACCAGTTCGTGAATCGCGTTGATGGCAATCGCGCCCTGGGTATGGCCAAACACCACGGCACCCAGCATGATGTCTTCGGGCAGTTGGTCGGCTTCGGACTCGACCATCAGCACGGCCGCTTCGGTCCCCGCCACCACCAGGTCGAGCTGGCTGTTTTTAAGCTGGGTCTGACCCGGGTTGAGCACGTATTCGCCGTTGATGTAACCCACGCGGGCGGCACCGATCGGGCCGTTGAACGGGATGCCGCTGATGGACAGCGCCGCGCTGGTGGCAATCATGGCCGCAATGTCAGCCTGCACTTCGGGGTTCAGGCTCACCACATGGATGATGACCTGGACTTCGTTGTAGAAGCCTTCGGGAAAGAGCGGACGAATCGGGCGGTCAATCAGGCGGCAGGTCAGCGTTTCCAACTCGCTGGGGCGGCCTTCGCGCTTGAAGAAACTGCCGGGAATCTTGCCGGCAGCGTAGGATTTTTCTGCGTAATCCACGGTCAGGGGAAAAAAGTCCTGGCCTGGCTTGGAATCGGTCTTGGCAACCACCGTGGCCAGCACCACGGTGCCGTCCATGTCGAGCAGCACGGCGCCGGTGGCCTGGCGGGCAATTTCGCCGGTTTCCATGGTGACCGTGTGCTGACCCCATTGAAACGTCTTGGTCACTTTGTTGAACATCGTCATTTTGAATCTCCTGTGTGTTTGCAGGGTGCAGGCCACCCTGACGAAGCCCGGAAGCCGCAACACAGAACACGATGCCATTCCAGAGCCCTACCCTATTTCGGGTGATTGAGCTCTGGAATGACACAGCTTCGCTCCGTTTTTGCCTTTTCCGACGTGAGTTAAAGTAAAAAAAACCCGAAGTAAAAAACGCCTGAGCTAGTGACCTAACTCAGGCGTTCGTCATTCTTTTCAGACCAATTACTTGCGCAGGCCCAGCTTGGCAATCAGGGCCAGGTAACGGTCAGCATTCTTGGACTTGAGGTAGTCCAGCAATTTGCGGCGGCGGCTCACCATGCGCAACAGACCACGGCGACCATGGTGGTCCTTGGCGTGGGTCTTGAAGTGGGGCATGAGCTCGTTGATACGGGCGGTCAGCAAGGCGACCTGAACTTCGGGGCTACCGGTGTCACCGGCTTGACGTGCGTTGTCTTTGACAACGGCGGCTTTGATACTGGATGCAATCATGTTTTTTCCTGTAGATTAAGAACTTGCGACAGGCGCTGGAACTGCCCCTGACGTGCTTGTCTGCCATATGCAGAGCACGCTATTATAGCCGGAGGCCGCAGGCTGACCGGATGGCCCCGGTCAGCCTGCCCGGTCCAGCCGACCGGGTCAGCCCTCAGGGTCGATGCATGTTGCAACTGCTGGGCTGCTCAGCCGCTGCCGCAGCCACGGTTTTGATTACCCGAAAACCGTAGCCTGAGCCTTCAACGTCAAATTTCACCCCCGGCGCGCCTAATCTGTCCATCAAACCCACCACCAGTGGCTGCTGGAACTGGTGGTCAGCGGCGCGCATGGTGCCGGTTTGCGCGCCAAGAGTCACGTTCGCCTGCTCCAGCCGGGTGGCCACCGCCTTCGCGTCGGTCGTTTTGGCCTTGCCGATGGCTTGCGCCAGGGCTTCCACCATCAGTTGCATGCGCATGTGCACGTAGTCATCGGCCGGGTTCGGAAAACGGGCACGGAAAGACTGGTAAAACGCCTCACTCCGGGCATTTTGCACATTGGGCAACCAGTCGGCCACCGCCACCACCTTACCCACGCCGGCATCACCGATGGCTGCCGGTGCGCCCAGGGCGTTGCCATAGAAAGTGTAGAACTTGCCGTCAAAACCCACGTCCTTGGCGGCCTTGACCAACAAGGTCAGGTCGTTGCCAAAATTGCCGGTGATCACCGCCTGCGCCCCACTGGCCTTGATTTTGGCCACATAAGGCAGAAAGTCCTTGACCCGCCCCATCGGGTGCAACTCGTCACCGACGACCTGCACATCCGGCCGCAACACCCCCAGTTGCCGCTTGGCTTCACGTGCCACGGCGTGGCCAAAGCTGTAGTCCTGGCCCAGGATGTAGACACGTTGAAGGGCCGGGTCGCTCTTTAAAACATCCATCAGTGCCGTCATGCGCATATCGGCATGGGCGTCAAACCTGAAATGCCAGAAGCTGCACTTTTCATTGGTCAAAATGGGGTCGACCGCCGAATAATTCAAAAACAGCACGCGCTTGGCCGGCTCGCGCGCATTGTGTTTGTTGATGGCCTCAATCAGCGCCGCTGCGACGGCCGAGGAATTGCCCTGCATGATGAACCGGGCGCCATCATCAATGGCCGACTTGAGCGCTGACAAGGCTTCTTCGGCCTGACCCTTGCTGTCGTAACGCGCCAGCTCCAGGCGCACACCGCCGCGCGCATTCACCCGCTCCACGGCCCAGACCAGATTGCGAAACACCGCCTCGCCCGTGTTGCCAAAAGGTCCGCTCAAGCCCTCGATCATGGCGATCTTGACAGGCGCCGCCGGGGTTTGCGCCAGCGCTGTCAGCGGGGGGGATACCAACCAAGCGAGCCCCAACACGACTCGGCGCATTATTTTCAGCATCAGACAAAATTTCTCAAAAAACAGCCCTGTCACTCGCCGCAGTGGAGGCAGGCGGCTGGTTCGTTCAGAACGCTGCGCAGTGTAATGCGCCGTCAGGCCATGAGGTCATCGAGCGGCCAGCGTGGCTTGACGTCAAACGCATAGACCTTGTTGGCGCGCTGAATCCCCGACTGCAGCCGCATGGCGGCCGCCATGGCGATCATGGCGCCGTTGTCGGTGCACAAATGCAGCTCCGGGTAATGCACGCGCACGCCGCGAAGGGCGCACGCCTGGTTAAGTTGCTCACGCAGGCTGCGGTTAGCCCCCACGCCGCCCGCGACCACCAGGCGCTTCAGCCCCGTCGCCGCAAGCGCTGACAGAGATTTTTTCACCAGCACTTCCACAATCGCGGCCTGGGTCGAAGCGGCCAAATCAGCCAGCACGGCCTTCGGCAAGGCCGCCACGGCACACCCCTGCAAGGCGGCGAGTTTTTTGGCCTGCACCATCACCGCCGTTTTCAGCCCGGCAAAAGAGAAGTCCAGATTGCCGCTGTGCAGCAGCGGACGCGGCAGCTTGAACGCGGCCGGGTCACCAAATTCCGCCAGTTTGGACAGCGCCGGCCCGCCGGGGTAGCCCAGGCCCAGCAACTTGGCCGATTTGTCAAAGGCTTCCCCCGCGGCATCATCAATGGTTTCACCCAGCAGCTGGTAGCGCCCGACCCCATCGACCCGCATCAATTGCGTGTGCCCGCCCGACACCAGCAAGGCCACAAATGGAAACTCCGGCGGATCGGCACTCAAAAACGGCGACAGCAAATGCCCTTCCAGATGGTGCACGCCCAACACCGGCCTGCCCAGAGAAGCAGCCAGGGCGCAGGCCACGCCCGCCCCCACCAGCAACGCGCCGCCCAAGCCCGGGCCACGGGTAAAAGCCACCACGTCCACGTCCTGCAGGGTTTTGCCGGAGGCCTGCAACACCTCCCGGGTCAGCGGCAAGACACGGCGAATATGGTCACGGCTGGCCAGCTCGGGCACCACGCCGCCATAGGCCTGGTGCATCTCGATCTGGCTATACAAGGCATGGGCCAGCAACGTCGGCGGGCGCTGGCCAGTGACGCGCACCAGCGCCACGCCGGTTTCATCACAGGACGATTCGATTCCCAACACGCAGTAGTCTTTTGCCATAGCGGGCAAGTTTAGGTGATCAAAACCTCAAATCCAGCCCCGCCAGATAGGTGCGAATAGCCGCTTGCGACACCGCCACCAGCTGGAACCCGGCAGGGTCCAGCATCCAGGTATGAATCAGGCCCACCATCAAGGCATGCAGGCCGTGGGCTGCCGTGTCGGCCGCCACCGCCAGCGTCACCCCGCGGCGGGCGGCCGCGTCTTCCAGGCTGCGCTGCATCTGGCACGTGCCTGCCAGGTAACACTGGACATGCCGCTGCTTGACAGCCAGCAGCTCGTCCACATATTCCACCTTCAAGGTGGCCACTTCAAAAATGGCGCGGGTGCGCGCATCCGACTCAATGCTGCGCATCGTCTGCAGCATGGCGCGCTCCAGCTCCACCAACGGGTCCTGCGCCGCGTCATGACCCATCTGCTGCATGGTTTGCTCCATGGGCAAGACGGCGCTGTCCATCATGGCGTTGAACAACTCGGCCTTGTTTTTAAAGTGCCAGTAAATCGCGCCGCGTGTCACGCCAGCCGCTTGCGCAATGTCTTGCAGCGAAGTGCGCGACACTCCTTTTTCAACAAATACACGCTGCGCCGCTTCCAGCAACTGGTGGCGGGTTTCTTCGGCGTCTGCTTTGGTACGGCGGACCATGGGTGTATTTTCTTGTCAGGGTTATTAACTTACATTCATGATTGTATGTATACCTATGTATACTTCCGGAAAAATCATAGGTTGCTTTTTCGACCTACCTGCTAATGCCCTCACTTGGGGGCTTTCTTTTTTTCAGGAATCCCGACATGCTGCTGTCCCGCACACCCCCGGCTTGCCCAAGCCCTTCCCGATCCACATTAAACCGGCGCATCTGGGCGCCCAGCGCGCTGGGTTTGACCCTGCTGCTCGTGGCCTGCGGCCAGGGCAGTGCACCTGCGGCTGGCCCCGGTGCCCCACCCCCCGCCGAAGTGGGCGTGGTCACGGTCGCTCTGACCGATGTGGGACTGGTGACTGAACTGCCAGGCCGGCTGGAGGCCTCGCGGGTGGCGCAGGTGCGGGCACGGGCCGCTGGCATTGTGCAAAAGCGCCTGTTTACCGAGGGCAGTCAGGTCAAAGCCGGTCAAGCCTTGTTTCAAATCGACCCCAGCCCCTACCAGGCCACACTGGCCAGCGCCCAGGCCTCGGTAGCCAAAGCCGAAGCCAACCTGATGCAGGCCGCGGCACAAGCCGAGCGTTTCAAACCGCTGATCGAGGCCAAGGCCATCAGCCAGCAGGAATTTGTCAATGCCCAGGCGGCGCAAAAACTGGCTGAGGCCGAAGTGGCCATGGCCCGCGCCGCGGTACAAACGGCGCGCATCAACCTCGGCTACGCCGCCATCACCGCCCCCATCAGCGGACGCATCGGCCGCGCCCTCGTCACCGAAGGCGCGCTGGTGGGCCAGGGCGAAGCCACCCCCATGGCAGTGATTCAGCAAATCGACCCGATGTACGTCAACTTCACCCAGTCGGCCTCGGAGGTGATGCAGTTGCGCCGCCAGCTGGAGTCTGGTCAACTCAAACGCGCCGGCAGCCAGGCGGCCAGCGTGCGGCTGGTGCTGGAAGACGGCACCGAGTACGCCAGACCCGGAAAGTTGCTGTTTTCCGACCTGACGGTGGACAGCACCAGCGGCCAGATCACGCTGCGCGCCGAGGTGCCCAATCCCAAGGGCGAGTTGCTGCCGGGCCTGTATGTGCGCGTGCGGCTGGAGCAGGCCCAGGTGGCCAACGCCATCACGCTGCCGCAGCAGGCCGTGACGCGCACCCAGCAAGGGGACAAGATCACGGTGGTGGGCGCCGATGGCAAGCTCAGCCAGCGTACGGTGAAGGTGGGGGCCGCTCGCAACAATCAATGGATCGTTCTGGAGGGCCTTAAAGCAGGCGAGCAGGTCATGGTCGATGGCTTCCAGAAGCTGCAGATGATGCCGCCCGGCACGCCCGTGAAGGCGGTGCCATGGAAGGCCCCCGGCAGCGCCGCTGCACCGGCCGCCGCTGCCTCGGGTGCTGCGCCAGCGGCCAGCGCCCCTGCTGCCCCTGCCAGCGCCGGTCAGAAATAAGGAGCCAGCCCCATGGCCAAGTTCTTTATTGACCGTCCCATCTTTGCGTGGGTGATCGCCCTGTTCATCATGGTGCTGGGCGCCGTGTCGATCACCCAGCTGCCGATCGCGCAATACCCCACGGTAGCGCCGCCGAGCATTGTGGTGACCGTTGCCTATCCAGGCGCTTCGGCACAAACCCTGGAAGACAGCGTGCTGGCCGTGATCGAGCTCGAAATGAACGGCGCGCCCGGTCTTGCCTACATGGAAGCGGTGAGCCAGGCCAATGGCACCGGCAACCTCACGCTGAGCTTCGAGCCGGGCACGAATCCCGACCTGGCCCAGGTCGAGGTGCAAAACCGCCTGTCGCGCGCCGCGCCGCGCCTGCCCGCCGTGGTGACCCAGCAGGGCGTGCGCGTGGACAAGTCGCGCGCCAACTTTCTGCTGTTCACCATGTTGTCGTCGTCCGACCCCAAGTTCGACGTCGCCGCGCTGAGCGACTACGCTGCGCGCAACGTGGTGCCCGAACTGCAGCGCGTGCCCGGCATCGGCCAGGTGCGGCTGTTCGGCGCCGAGCGCGCCATGCGCGTCTGGATCGATCCGGCCAAACTGCAGGGCTTCAATCTGTCCGCCGCCGATGTGGCCAGCGCCATCCAGGCGCAAAACGCCCAGGTGTCGGCCGGCAGCCTGGGCGAGTTGCCCAACCTGAGTGGCCAGACCATCTCGGCCACCGTGGTGGTGCCCGGGCAGATCAGCTCGACTACCGAGTTTGGCGACATCGTGCTGCGTGCCAATGCCGACGGCTCCACGGTGCGCCTCAAGGATGTGGCGCGCATTGAACTCGGCTCCCAAACGTATGCCACCAGTGCGCGTCTGAACGGCAAGCCGGCCACCGGCATGGGGGTGCAGTTGTCGCCCTCGGGCAATGCGCTGGCCGCGGCCACGGCGGTCAAAACCCGCATGACCGAGCTGGAAAAATACTTTCCGCCCGGGGTGAGCTGGAGCATTCCCTACGACAGCTCCGACTTCGTCAAGATTTCCATCAAGCAGGTCTCAATGACGCTGCTGGAAGCCATCGCGCTGGTGTTTCTGGTGATGTTCCTGTTCCTGCAGAACTTCCGCTACACCATCATCCCGACCATCGTGGTGCCGGTGGCGCTGCTGGGCACCTTTGGTGCGCTGCTGGCGATGGGCTTCTCCATCAACGTGCTGACCATGTTCGGCATGGTGCTGGTGATCGGCATCGTGGTGGACGACGCCATCGTGGTGGTGGAAAACGTCGAGCGCATCATGGGCGAGGAAGGTTTGCCGCCGCTGGAGGCCACGCGCAAGGCCATGGGCCAGATCTCGGGCGCCATCATCGGTATCACCTTGGTGCTGATCTCGGTGTTTTTGCCACTGGCCTTTTTCGCCGGCTCGGTGGGCAACATCTACCGCCAGTTCTCGGCCGTGATGGCCGTGTCCATCGCCTTTTCGGCTTTCATGGCGCTGTCGCTCACGCCCGCGCTGTGTGCCACCCTG